>Ga0307510_10011216_pt1 | contig 10656 bp, 10 predicted proteins | sample 12_EM_MG_FD_207224 | JGI IMG/M metagenome (GOLD analysis project Ga0307510, IMG submission 207224) | Populus trichocarpa ectomycorrhiza microbial communities from riparian zone in the Pacific Northwest, United States - 12_EM | ecosystem: Host-associated > Plants > Roots > Unclassified | place... | reverse complement strand
TGCTTTTTACGGGGTTGTTTCTGTCTCATGACTTGGATTGCAAGTTTGACAAGTTAATACAATTGACTCATTTTCTCTCTCTTTTTTTAATTAATTTTGTTTTGCAATTTCATCAATTAATATTGTATTTGATTGGGAATTAAGCTTGATGATTTATTTCAAATTTATTTTCCATCAGGTTATCCTGGTCTCATGATTTATTAATAGTACTTAGTGGTTAACTCAAGTTGACTTGAATTATTTTTTATGTTATTTTTTTATTAAAATTTTTACAAATTTCATCGTTCAACATTGAACTTGTTTTTTATTGGTTTTTTCCTATCTCATAACCTGGATTGCAAGTTTAGCAAATTAATCCAACTGACTCATTTTTTCTCTTTTTTTTCAATTGATTTTTTTTTTCAATTTCATCAATTAATATTGTGTTCGATTGAAAATTAAGCTTGATGATTTATTTCAATTTGTTTTTTATTAGGTTATCTTAGTCTCATGACTCGATAATAATGCTTAACGGTTAACTCAGGTTGACTTGACTTCTTTTTTATGTTATTTTTTTAATTAAGATTTTTATAAATTTCATTGTTCAACACTAAGTCCGACAGAAGCGATTGAGAATCGAACTTTATAATTTGTTTTGACTTTCTCTCCATGGGGTTATTTCAGTCTCAAGACCAAAGTCACGAATTTGATAGGTTAACCCGAGTTAAATCAGGTTATTTTTTATTTTTTTCTATAAGGTTATTTCGGTCTGATGATCCGAGTCATGATTTTGGTAAATTGACTTAGATTATTTTTTATGTTTTTTTTTTAATTGATTTCTTTTTTAATCTCATACTTAAATACTTGGCCTCTTGGATATTGAAATTCATAATTTGTTTCGATTTACTTTTTATAGGGTTATCTTGGTCTTATGACCATAGTTTTAAAACCCGGCCCGGCCCGGTGGGTTGACCCGGGACTCGGCAGACCCGGGGCTGGAACCGGGCCGAGTTGAAGAAAAAACAGGGAAAGGAAAAACTCGGTGTGACCCGGCGACCCGGCAAAACCCGGTCAAAAACCTGGTTGCAACTCGTTGACTTTTTTTTTTTTTTTTTTACTAAAACGACGCCGTTTTGATTTTTTTTTAAAAAGAATTGACCCGGGCGAACTCGGTCAAAACCCAGAACCCGAGCCTTGGACTGGGCCGGGTCTAAAAACTATGCTTATGACCCGAGTTGCAAGTTTAACATATTAACTTATGTCGTTTTTTAGGTCATTTTTTAATTTTTTTTTGAATTTCATCTTTCAATATTGGGTTGAGTGAGAATTAAGCTTTATAATTTATTTTGATTTGCTTTTTATAGGGTTATTATAGTCTCATAACCCAGGTCACGAATTTGACACGTTAACTCGGGTTGTCTAAGATTAATCTAATATGTTGTTAAATTAATATTAAAAAAGATATCATCTTGAAATTTTCTTTAATCAAATATTATTTTCACAAGTTGTATAATTTGTTTTTGGTCCAGTAAAGCTAATCAAGTTAAATCTAGTAAACCTTAACATGATTAATTTTTTTTATATTTAAATTGTTTTTAATTTGAGCACAGCGTAGCATGGATGGATTATCTAGTTTTAAACTATTCTAAAGCAATGATGTGCTCGGGCAAGAGTCACTATTTTTCTTATATTCTAAATACTTTTTTTTTTTTCTTCCCTAAATCTAACTTGTTTGTCAATTAAACTAAAACCCTTCTTCTTTGTATCATCTCTTCTTTTAAAGAGAAAATATTTTTTGAATATTAATCTTAAAATTTAAATTTAGAAAGTCAAGAAAGAAAACAAATCTCCTATAACATACAACCTCTGATTTGGTGTAAAACTAGCGAGAAGGTTACACAACCTTTGCCTGCACTATCCTTAAAAAAGAAAAAAAATGAAAATCCTCAACGATCCCCAAACACTATTTGCTGTAATGCACATAAAAGGAGTGAAAAAGACCATAAATAAATAAAAAAAGGGAGAGAAATCGAGAATTCCCAAAAGCCAAAACCAAAAAAATGTCCAAAACCCCATTCTTTTAACCCAATTGAATTAATGGGTTGAATCCAAGGAAAATAACCTGCTTCTTTGGTAACCTCTGCTTGCATGCACAACACTTTGCTAAAACTTAGCTGTGGTGGAGTTGTCAGCAAAACAAATCCTTCGCGGGTTTAATAAATACCATGTTGCTCTTTTGTTTCTGGTGTGGGTTTGAGTGAAAAGTCTCTGAATTTACAGAGAAAGTGAGAGTCTTTTGTGATTTTGGTTTCTGGGGTTTTGGTTTTCGTGGTTGAAAGAGTGTTAAAATGCCTTACAGTGAGACTGAGCTTCAAGAACGGCTCAAAGAGGCTGGAAAAAGTCTCTTAAACCCTCCATCATCTGTTAATGAGCTTCTTGACTTGCTTGATGTAATGTCTCGTCACCCTCTTCATCTCTTTATATATACATATGTATTTTTATTTGCTTTGTGTGCTTGCCTTTTTTTTAATGGTCTTTGACATTGTATTAGAATGTTGAATTGATTACTTGTTGAATATTTTTTTTGGGCTTAATTAGTTGGTGCAGGGATATAGACGTTTTGGTATTTTTGGTGACGACTGGCATGGATTGATGATTGTTTGTTTGGCAATTTTGCAAAAAAATGTTGTTGTTATCGTATACGGGCTTCATTTTTAATTCCTTTATAGTCATGTATAAAAACTCACTAGATATTGATGTTTGTGAAAGTTTTTTCCCCCGGATTTTGTTGTTTGCATGCCTGCTAATTGGAGTGTTGAATTTGAAATCATTCAATGTAGTGTTAATGATTGTTGAATGTTGGCTGTTTTTTGGATTTCATTTCTGATTTTTACTTAGCCTTATATGACCTCTATAGAGATTAATTTATATTTTTGGCTTTGTTGCTTATGTATTCTATTGTTAGGATTGTTCCCCAGGGAGGGATGGATTTATGGTTGATAATCATTTCCTGATCAATGGGTTGGGAGGGATCTTGCATTTTCAATTCCATTTCTTCATAAAAAATTACAAGGGTGTGTTGTGTTAATGTGTAATGTTATGACAGGGGTGCATAATGTAGAGAGGCTATGCATTTAGACTCTTGCCTAAGGGCATGGCTGATGCCTTTTAGGATGAGTTAGGAGCAAATGGACTTGCAGGCAATCACTCCTGGCAGGATCCAAAACCATCGACATACATTTGGGTTTTGGATGCCTATATCTCTCCTAGACCCTGCACCTAGATATTCTTATTTTTGTTCTCAGATATTTTGCTACATGTGAAACTTTTAATAATCAGATCTGTGGCATTATGTCAGAATGCAACTGGCACGCTATGTTTATATATAATTTTGCAGCTACTGTTGTTGGCATCTTCTATTGGTATGATTGGAAAATAACCGTTGGAATTGAACTCTTGGTCTTGCTTGATGTGTTGTTATTAGTAAATAAAAGTTAGTAAGGTCTGCTCTAGTTGATGTGTATGTGTTAATGGTGGCACAATCATATTTGAGTTATTCAAATCAAAATGGTCATCCTACAAAGACGTTGCCATCTGGTTGATGAGGATTGTGGCATGATGTGTGTCTGGTGATGAGTTATACAAAGATTCCAGCTTGCCTTCATGGATTTTGAAATATAGATGTCTTTTCTGTTGCTTGTTTTGGATGATGCACTTTAAACTTTCTTGTAGGGTGCTTTTTATTAATGGGGTTTTTTCAATGGGTCTTTGCTGTGACACTTACTTGGCTTTCATGTAATTTGAGCTTTATTGCTTGTAACGGTGTTTTTGTTCTGTTATGTCATTTTTCTTGGTTATTTGACCCTTGGATAACTTCTGTACTGCTTCTTTCACGCTTTTAGAATCATCATATTGTTTCTTTACTATTTTTTAATTGCTTTGGTCATTGACAGAAATTGAATTGATCTGTTGTTGAGTTTCATTTTTTCTTATAGAAACTTGAGCGTTTCCTTGCAAATGTGGAGCAAGCACCACCAAGATCAATGCAAGATGCTCTTTTGCCTACAATGAAGGCATTAATCTCTAGTGCCCTTTTAAGGCACTCAGACGAAGATGTAAGGTTTGCAGTTGCATCTTGCACGAGTGAGATTACAAGAATAACAGCACCAGATGCTCCTTACAATGATGACCAAATGAAGGTACTCATAGCAGATAAAATCAATTTTTATGTGTGTGGGTGATCAGAACAATATTTCTTCATTACATGTTCCTACATTTTTCCGGGCTCTTATGCTGTCTGCTTTTCCAATGATGAACAGGAAATTTTTCAATTGACAGTAGCATCTTTTGAAAAATTATCCCAAACATCCGGTCATTGTTATACAAAGGCAGTTTCTATTCTTGAGAATGTAGCAAGGGTGAGGTCATGCTTGGTGATGCTGGACCTGGAGTTGGATGAACTAATTATAGAGATGTTCCAACACTTTCTGAAATTCATCAGGTACGAGTTAAGAGCCTTGTCAATGGCATTAGCTTTTGCTTCACAAACTTCTCATGTTTATATGTCATTTTCTGAAAGATATAGGAGCCACTGCTTATTCCATGTATTGTTCTATCTCCCATTTACAATCCAACAGACTGTAGTACCATCTTCAATAGCATAGTTCCGTAACTAATTTGTGTTCATTCTAAGTTGGTGATTAATTCTGCTCATTCGATTCCATAACTTGACTTTTTGTTAAAGATTAACATTGTCATACCTCTAAAAACTAAGTTTTGGAGGTGCTAAAATTAAAGAGAATAAGGGTTTGAATAATTATTTTGTTAATTATATTGGAATTTCATTTTCAGAAGTTTATGTTAAGAGCATGCCAGGAGTAGGCTTATTTTTTTTTCCAATTGTATTCTTGATTCAGCAATCTTTTAGAAATTCTCAGAAGTTCCGTATGCAGTTGTAGGTTCCTTTTTATGCATCAGAAGGAGTTTTCTTACACTTAAAATGCATTTCTATATAAACCCTTTGGAAAATTGATTCTTAGTCTAGATTGGATTGCAAAGGTCTACTGTCTATGATTATGGAAAAGAGGATGAGGATAATTACGGATGAGAAGCAACCCAAGAGTTGTTTGTATGTGGCAAAGCACCTTACCCACCTAAAGATTGGACATAGCAACCCATGGTTTGCTTGTGTCCTTAAAAAAGTGGTGGTCACTGAGAGGGAGAGGATTCACTTACTCAGTTTCATGATAGTTCTTTGGATTTCACCTCATGGGAAACTCCTGTGGACTTCAAATGGAGGTTTGGAGATATTAAGATCCCTAAATTGGCTATTGCTTTATGAGCAGTGCGCCCTCAAAGAGTCCATTACATGACTACTTATCTAATGTTTTGATTCTGTTCTTATTTGGTGTTCCAAAAAATCTGGAAAATTTGGTGGGATTTTGGATGATAGACTCTTTGGTTAATGTTTGGGGTACCATTGGTGGGTTGTTACCTAAGTCACCATAAAAACTGGAAAGAAGGGCAAAGGTCATCAGGGCCTTGGTTTCTACTAACACTGTTCTTTGCTTCTATCTTCATTGATCATGGCATGAATGAAACAGATAAATGATGAACAGAAATTTCAGTTATACAAACAAGTGGAAATATACTTAACAAAAGACAATAACAGCTATATATTTGTCAGAGAACAGGTTTTAGAGTGCTGTAGGGTATATTTTATATCATGGTGTCAGATCATCTTTGTGTCAAATGGTAACCTTATTATTAAAAATTGACACTGCAATAGTCTATGTAAAATGTGTGAGACGCATTCTTGTGCTAGGGTGGCAAGGTCCAGAATTTTTTTAAAACTAGTTTCTTGATAACATCAACAGATCCATTATGCTAAGGATGCTGCATTTATGGTTGCTGTTGTTTCAGTTCTCATAATGAAGCTGTGGGAGCATTATTTTTATTTTTGTTATCAGAAGAAGCAGTGGTAGTATATTATCGCCAGAAAGGCGCAAAAGGATCCATATAGTTGACCTGAACTAGTTTGGCACTGAGGTTTGTTTGTTGTCTTGTTGTTATAGAAGAAGTAGTGGTAGCTTGGGACATGTTGTTTGCTTTTCTTTTCTTTTCCTTTTTTTCCTCTCCTGTCTACTTTCATTTAAATGCCTATATTTATTTTGTCTCTCTTCAACAATTGATGGGTTTTTTTACTCAACTTTTAGGTCCAACCATCCAAAAACTGTAATCTTAGCCATGGAAACAATTATGACCCTGGTCATTGATGAAAGTGAAGAAATCTCAGCAGAGCTTCTCACTCTACTTTTAGCGAGTGTAAAAAAGCAAAACCAGGTGTGTCTTTCATCGAATGTTTCTCCTTTGCATCATGATCTTGATAGGTTCAGTGAGATTTACTCTACAATATCTTACACTATGGTTCCAGAGTGTTTCTCCTATGGCATGGGAGCTTGGGGAAAGAGTTATCACTAATAGTGCTGCTAAACTTAAGCCCTATCTCAAGGAAGCAGTGCAGTCTACAGGCATACTTTTGGATGAATATGCTCCAATAGTTGCTTCTATATTCCAAGATGACTCTTGCACACTCGAAGGTGATTATAGCAATCGTTCTGGGGAACATTTGGTATGTTTCTTCTCCCTGTCTACAACTGCATGAAATCTGAGTGGAGTTTTTCATGATGTTGTCTTGCAATTGTAAAATTGTTTCCTCGGACGGAAAACTGTTCTAGTGCACTTGTCTCTTGTTAAATATAAATCCTGACTTCATTGTCAAGGACATGTTTTGGTTCTCTCTTATCTTTTTTGTAGAGCCTAAAATCCTTATAATTTTCTGATGCAAGATGAGGCCTATTTTACCCTACTAGTGATTCGCTAAAATTCACGCATGGTTTTCTATTTTCTTCATTTCGTTAAATGAGGCCTTTTATTTCAAATTAGAACAAATGTTGCCTTTGCTTCTAAGTAAAGGTGATTTCAGCCCCTTCCTCTAATTCCATTACTAATTAAATGGCCAGCTAAATGCCATGTTATGATGTAATCAAATGGAGAATCTCAAATTGGAAGTGGAGTTGATTTGGTCCAACTTAAGGGACATGGTTGATTTGACCAAATGTGCAAAGCAGAGGGACCACATGAGATTGTAGTCCTGCTAGTCACATTTCAGTTATTAATTATCAATCCATGACTAATATACCTTAATGCAAAATAAAATAAAGAGAAAAAAGAAAACTCATGACTGTTGTAAAAGCTATTTAGAGAGGGAGTGTATATTTACCTCATATGTATTCGAGGCACACCACAAAGTCTAGGATGAGTAGCCTTTTTATTATTCTTCATAGAAGTGGTTGCGACTTATAAGGTGAAAGGTGGGTAGCATTTGTGGCTAAAGCTCTTTTGCTGTAATCTTGGATTATTTCTTGTGTTTAAACTAGGTGTCCGTTTTAATAAAATTTCATGCTCATCCCTGTAAAATTATTTTTTTCTGTTGGCCAAATGTCCAAGGGATTATCACCAAATGCTGCTTGCCAGGGAGAGATTTTTGAAGGCAAGGATGTGATTCCGAAGTCAAAAGCAAGCAAAGGAACTGCTTCAACTAGAAATGCCAGGACTGTCAAAAAGGATAATGCTTCAAAAATGCTAGACCCTTGCTCTCTTACCGAGCATTCTAAAAGCACTGATGCACAGGACAAAGCTGAACCTAAAGTCAGGTTAGAAAAGGAGCCAAAGACCGTTCCAAGTAAAAGGGGCTGGAAACCTAATTCTTTGATGAATCCAGAAGAAGGCTACGATCCTTGGTTTAATACAGGAAGAAAAACTACTAAACTTCCCCGTGAAAAACGTCATGATAAAGGCACTGATGTTTTACCCTCAGAAACTCCAGTTTCCAAGAAGGTAGCTTTGTCATTAAAACATTTGAGTGTGACAAAACCAACAGGATTTACCCCAAAAACTGGTCAAATCTCAGGGTCTTCTTCCCTATCACCACAGCAACGGATATCTGCTGGAAGTCATCCTAAAAGCAGCCGACCAAAGAAAAAGGGAATCAGCATGAATGAAGATGCTGATCCAAGTCCTTTATCGTTGTCAAAGAGTGAAAGCTTGAGTGCTCAGGTTGAAGAGAAAGCTCCAGAACCTGATGATATTATTTGGAGAAAGCGTTCTAAAGAAACAAGTGACTCAGAAGCAAAGAAACAAAAGCACTTAAGAAAAGTTGGACTTGGCTCAAAGATTACTAAGAAGATATCTCTATCTTCTGGACATGTCGTATCTGCAAAGAAATCAGTTGTCCTAAGTGAACCTGAGAAAAAGCCTCACCATCAGTCAATTGTGATTGCGGTCAGGAGATTTAATAAGCACAGCTCGTCAGTCCCAACAGACACGAAAAAGAGAAGGTCGTTGGATGGTACATCAGATGAGGATGTTAAGGAAGCATTTAGAGATAAGGTATTAAATGAATAATAACCTGACTAATATTTATGTTTGTTGTGCATAAGCTTTTCTATTATCTTGATGGTTGCCAGTTGTACAGAAGGTTAAATCATTACACGGGGAAGGAAGTTACCTGGAAGAAACCCCGAAAACAAAACTCAAGAGGAAGCGTACTCCGAGGAAGGAAGTGGTAATGATCCTTATTTCTTGTTATTGAGTAACTTGTTTCTAGTCAATGGAACTTTCCATCTTTTCTCGTCCTTAATTTTCATTTCTAGTTTTCCACTTTGTAACATTTAGCTCAACTGGTATTCCTATAAATTAGTTTATCTCTGTTTGAAATTTGGACATACTATAAAATTGATGAACAATGTTCCATAAAATAAAGCTGAAAAGATGAATCATAGTGGTCTTTGCCAAATTACCTAATTTTGAAGTTTCTAGAGAGGAGTATATCGGGTTGACAATATGCTCTTTATTTCTGCCGGTAGACCACTTTCCACAGAGATTGAGTACAGCAGTTGAATTTTTTTTTTCTATTAGCTCAATTGCCTGCCCTTTATGCATGTCTTGAGTTTGAAAAGCTGTGCTGCTGCAATATCTAGCTGTTCTACCCAATGATTTGCAACTCAAAAGTTCAGTGAGATGTCACAATCTCAGAACTGCTTTGGGACTGGGAGGCGAGCTTATTCTTAACCATTGTGAAGGGAGATAAACCTCCGACTAGTTTTCCATATTGACTTAACTGATTGAAAATAAGGCTATAACCAACAGAACTGAAAGGGAAAAAGTGTAGTCACACAGGCACAATTATGTACTTTGCAATCAGAATGTTTGTGTGCCGTGGGCAAGATATAATTTTGCTTTCTCGTTTTATTGATGATCGTGAAAATATTGGACTAATAGTCAAATTGCTATTTGGGCAGAAGGAGGTTGTTGCATTGGTGCTCCAATTTTGTGCCTTGAACATGAATAAATGCCAGTAGTATTTTTAAGTCTAACAGGGGTGGTAGATACTTGTGGTTTACAGTGATGATGTGCCTCTATCTGATATAGGGTATAAACCATACAAATACTCTGAACTTATCTAGTAATTGTCAGTTCTTATTGGAATATCAAATTCATCAAATAAATTCATTTCATGCTCATTGAAAACTATCATTGAGACCTAGTCTTTTCTCTTTGGGTTGTCATGAAAAAGCTCTGTTGAAGCTTGTTCTGGAGCTCTTGGATTGTGATCTGTCACATGCTTATGTTTTGTGTTTTTTTTTATTTACTTGTATTTCATTTAAGCATGCTTATACGTCATGCTTCTAGATAGAGATTTTTTTCTTGTTCTTACCTTCTGTAATCTTTGTTCGTTTTCAATTTATTGAAATGACTATTTTCTTAAATTCAGTCTTCTGAAACTCCTGATCTCAGTGAGCAATTGGTTGGTAGCAAAATAAAGGTTTGGTGGCCAATGGATAAGAGGTGAGACTTGAACATGTGACTTCTAGTTTCAATTTTCTGAAAAGGATATGTTAGATGGTCAGAATTTCTCTTGCATTTCCTGTCATGTCTTGCTTCTTGTTGTGTTGTAGCTGTCTTCAATCACCAATGCTTGTAGGACTTGATAACTTTTTGCACTATGATCTGTTAGATGGACTTCTACATGTTCTATGTTCATATTGGAGACTGAAGTTATATATGCCGAGTATAAGGTCACTGAATAGGCTTTTGAAGTGGGATGAGAGCAATTTATTCATCATTATCTTGTTTGTTTTTCTCCCAAAAGTGCAGACTTGAAATGATAATGCAATCTTTGATGACTGCATGCATCTTTGATGACTAGTCTTGGAAATAACTGTTTAACAAATTAACTGAAGAGAGATCATGTTGTCAATTTGATGTCTTTGTCTTACACCAGGGTTCTAAAGGTGGTTCTTTTGGTTTGTTTTATGTTGATCTTTGAACATTACAAAATCTTACTGAGGGTGATTAAAGGGGTTAGGCAGTGTGTCATATTCTACTAGGGAGGATCTTTCATTTGAACGTCTTTACGTATGACATGCTGTAATTTTCTTTATTGATCTTATATGGTGTATCTAAGTTTTCCTTTGACAGAGAAAGTTGATGTTTTTGTTTACTGTATTTTGAGCTTCTGAAAATGCTTTTTGTGGGTGCGGAGCTATTGCCTGATGTCAGCTCAGCACAGAAGGAAAAAGAAGAAACCATCAATTTGTAAAAGAATTCCACTTG
>Ga0307510_10011215_pt1 | contig 10656 bp, 8 predicted proteins | sample 12_EM_MG_FD_207224 | JGI IMG/M metagenome (GOLD analysis project Ga0307510, IMG submission 207224) | Populus trichocarpa ectomycorrhiza microbial communities from riparian zone in the Pacific Northwest, United States - 12_EM | ecosystem: Host-associated > Plants > Roots > Unclassified | place... | reverse complement strand
GGAATGGTCCAATCTATTTTGGTATTTGATAGGCTGGTCTTAGGTGTTGGTCACGGTAAGGTCACATCCTCGTCACAGTAGCGTCACATCATGTGATATTAGTTGAAACTGAACGGGTTCTACCTTATTGGGCTGGAGATATTTGTCATGGTCAGACCACCATGTCAGATCAAGTTGGGGATCTTGGGGTTTGGGGATCTTGGACAAGATTACAAAGATGGATTTCAGAGAGGGGTCGTTCCCAGAAGGGAAGTCAGTCATGTAAGGTGTCACGTGACAAGGAGGATTACAAGTGAAGATTACACAAGTCAGGCGTGACTTGGAATCAAGCAAGACACTAGCATGTGATCTTGAGATGTTGAGAGTCAAAGGCAATTAGCAGCAAAGCTGACTAATGCAGAGGGGATCATTCAGAGGGAAGTCGCACATGTTCAATAGTGAGAAGAGACTAATCAATAGTCTGATTGCACAAATAGAACAAGCTTAGGAAAGCCTGTTCTACACCAGAAGGTACAGTATATATACTAGTATAGCAGAAGCTACTGGAAGACAGGAGAAGACCACAGAAGGTCATGGAATGGAATGGAAGCTTATAGAATCATACAGAAGCCTCTGGAAAACACAAGAACATCCCATAGGTAAGTTAGGTAAGTGATGGGCAAGGTAGCCTGGAGTCATAGACAGAAGTGGAAAGAGAAATGAAACAGGAAGGAAAGATTAGGTAAGAGGGGGCAGTCCGTGACACCATTAGCAATGAGCTGTATCATACCTCCCGCGCACATGAATTCAACCCCAAACCTGGCTTGCCCTATCATTTACCCTACCTTATGCCTTATCGTTATTACTGCTTAGTGCTGGACACCATCAGTCAACCGCTTGAGACCTTCAACCATAGCTGGGAATTGGTAAATGCAGTATACAATGCTTTACATGGTGAGTTTCCTGTTTGCAATCTGTTTGGCAGCGTAGCCTGATCCACATTTCAGCCCATGAAGCTGCTTATAAGGCTGGCATTCTTCATCACAATATCAGCCCTGGGAACATCATGATTGTCAACAAGGGTGGACCAAACAATACAGGTGGTATTCTCATCGATTGGGACCTCTTCAAGGCAGTCAAACCAGAGGACAAGCGCACTTCCACATGTTGGTATAGGCACACTATAAGTAAATTCTATAAAGCGCCTCTGATACCTGATATATATTCCCATTAGGGTACTTGGCAATTCATGGCAGCAGATATTGTTGCCTTGCCGAACATTGTCCATACCTTTATTTACAATGTTGAATCCGCATTTTGGGTCCTGTTGTGGATGGCCTGTGCATACACCCCAGCCAGCTGGGACATTGGAACTCACTCAAGTTTTATGAGGGACACAATGAGTCCCAGGGATTTTGTGGGCACAGGAGGCAGAAATAAGCTCTTCTTCCTGCAAGATGAGGCTGCATTAGCCAAGTTCAATATTACCAACAACCATACTTTCATATCATTTCTCTGAGGTCTGAAGAGTACTCTTGCTATCCATCACATGCCACAGCCATCATCTCCCTCGGAGTATGACAGCACTAATATACTTTCCATGGACCTGGAAATGGACTCAGGGAACAAGTTAAGTGTCAATGTGGACATAACTGTGGCTGAGTCAAGCATCGACGCAGACGTAACCATGGCCAAGTCAAGTGTCAACACAGACATAACCATGGCCAAGTCAAGCATCAACGCAGACGTAACTATGGCCAAGTCAAAAGTCAATGCGGGCATAAAGTCCCGTGTCGAGACTTACAACAAGCTGATGGACACCCTGACAGACCATGAACTTGTACTCCACATGTTCTGGAGGGCTCTCAACTGAGCGGAGTGGCCCAAACATGACTGTGCTGAAGTTCAACTAATGGTGGTGTCCAATGATGTGCAGACCAGCATGCTGTCAAGTTCCAAGCAATTGAGGGATATTGCTAAGAAGGATGGTGTCTATGTTTTACTGCCATTGGTGAAGCGGTCAGGACCTGCTTAGGTACTGGTCCTGCAGTGCAGACCCCTGCTGGGTTGGGACCTTATGTCCTGTGTCCCCCTTTGTGTCACCTTTCACATTGAGTACATCTGTATCCTGTAGCCCCTTTGTTGTCTCAAGTCGTATTATGTGTACATGAAATTGAGTTTGAATCTGTAATCAATGCTATATGTGCCTGCACAGTGCACTTGCCTACTTGTCTTGTCTGACTGATGTGCACATCTTGCCCACTTCTCTAAGTTCTCTCCATGTTCGTCTACCATTGCTCCTATCATTTCTCATCATATTGTCTTCCATTTAAGGTCCAGTCTATTGTAAGACTAGTTAAGCCCCACATGTTGCCCACTTCTGACTTCTCACCCATCAGACATGAGGCATGGACATAATCAATGATCAATCTACCATAATGATGGCATAGGCGCTGGCCCTAGAAACAAGTCACACAAATGTGGTCAAGTCACTTATGCCCTCTCATCTTGTAAGAACATCTCACATGTATCGCCAATGCTGCCTTATCCATGCCTTCTTCCCCCCTTGTTCCTCTCCATGTCATCACCTTCAAGTCCCTGCTCCTTTCACCTCAAGATTTGCTACTGTCATTTCACAAATTGCCCAACCCACAAATATGCGCCTCTCTTGACTTTTATTGGCCTACACCAGCTTGTTGAGCTTGACCTTGCATGAGTTGGACCCCCCGCTCAGGCCCACACCCTGGCAGGACATGCTTGTTACTGTTTATAGGAGTATTTGGCCCATCTTCATATGCTTTCCCTTATTCCTTTGGTCTTAGATCCACTGCTTGGTTTACAGCCCTTCCCCATTTGCTTTACCCATCAGACTCCAAACCTTGCCGCCCTCTTCAACTTCATGCCCACTGTTGCGCCTTGGAAAAACTATACATTCCCTGCTTTCAATATGATCACTGAACCTTTTGTATACAAGGCTGAGTGGTGTTGTCACTGGCAGGACTCTGACTCCATTCGTTTCTTTCTCTTTTTTCCCTCTTGCTTACTACCGCTTATAGCCTACATTGTTTCTATAGACCCAGACCCAGCACATAAATACCCCAAGCAGTTGGGGCCCACTTTCCCCATTCTTTCTTGTCATGTGCTCATGTGAGACAACTGTAGGCCATGCTCTCCCTTTCTCACTTTTCATCTCTGATCCGATCGATCTTAGCTATGCACCGCCCTTCGATTCCTCAAAGCCACTTGTCCTCACCCAGCTGTCAAGTGAATTACAACTGCCATTATACTGCACCCCTTCAAATTGGCTTGGTCAGCGTCTTTGGTCATAGAAGTGCAGCAGTTCTTCCTCTTTTTCTCAAGTTCTCCCCCCCTCCCCACCCATGCCTTTGTCTTGGACCCGATCAAAAGTGAGTTCCCTTATTCTATACCTGCCTTGTGTCTTACCAGTCAAATTAGGCTACCATACCAGCCACATGCCCTCTCGAGCCAATCACCAGTGGTAAAGAATTCAGTCTCCAAGATGTAGACAACTATATATCTGACACACCTGGCTCTGATGCCCCACAGGACTCACAAGAGCTGGAATCTCGGAGTGGTGATTCCTTCCATGTTGCCTCTCATGTGGCACTCAATATCCAGCACTTCTTTGTGACCATTGCTGCCCCTGGGACTATAGACAGTACATAGTGCCAGAAAGTCTGCAAGCCATGCATGTAAGCACAGGCCTAATCACAACTTCATTGTCTAACAAACTAGCAGGAAGGAATATAGTGCTGATAAAGCCAAGATCCCTAGGGGCATGGCCAATTATATATATTCAAGCAGCACTGCAAACAACAACCTCCAAAACCACCTGTACAAGTACCATGCTATGGTGTATGACCAGATGATCATGGACAATAACTGGCCTTACAGCCTATCAACTCACACAAATAATGTGCACTCCCACAAAAATGCTGGCAATGTACACATACACAACCAGGCAGTTCCACAGTTCTCTGCAGTGGCATTCTTAGAAAGCCTTGGTTCTTTTATCATTGCAGATGATCAGATGAGTCCTAAAATCTCACATTCTTCCTTGTGCTCACACATCTTTAGTCAATTCATGTCATCAAATGCCCTGAATTCTGCCACATATGTATGGTCCTCCACAACACCCTTGCCGACATGGACATCCCTTGCCATGATAGGGTGAGAGAAGCCATTATTCATTGTTGGAAGAGGTCGTTCAAAGAGTTGAAAGTGGAGCTTTCTGTGGGTTTGCACATTCTGCCCTCTGCCTTCCCTCTAACTTGATCAATAGAAATCCTGCAGGTGGATCAGTTTCATAGCAGATGTATGGTCAAACAGGAATATGGCAGTGTTTTTAGGACTGACTGCACACTGGACCCACTCTGACAGGACAACTAGATGCCTTTCACTAAAGGCTGCACTTATTGGGTTCAATCGCCTCAAGAAGAGGCATATGGGTTGCAACATCGCAAGGACAATCCTCTTTCTGCTCGATCAGGCTGGCATTACAGCTAAGGTATTCCTTTTAAAATCTATGTGCTCTGATATTAATCTCCAGTCTTAGATTGGCCACTTCACTCTTGACAATGTGTCAAATAACACAGTGGCCATGGAAGAGCTTCAGGACCTGTTGGAAGACCTGTTGGCCAAACACAGGATAACCAAGGTGGTCAGTTTCAACCATACAAAGAATCGCGTCTGGTATTATGCCCACATTATCAATATCTGCTCTTCCCATGTTGTTTCTTCCTTCACTTTGACCCCTACATCATATCTTGCTCAGCTCAACATTCCTCTTGACCCTGACTATGCAACTTACAGTGACCCAGACTCTGACAATGAATCAAGTCATTCAGATGACAATTATCAAGACTTTGAGTTGGATCTTCCTTGTTGCTATAGTCACTGAGATAGCTCTGGGCTCCAGGCATGGGTCCAGGGCATCAAACGCAACCTACTCAGGCATGCTAAAAGAGTAATTTGTCTCTTACGCTCTTCTGACAAACACAGGATAGCCTTTCTAAAGTTGATCCAAAATGGCAACAAGCATGGTTGGTTCAACATGAAGGACAAAGATGGTAAACACATTGCAGGTGATGTCCCAGAGCTCCAACTTCTAAGAGATGTGAAAACACAGTGGGATTCAGTCTATATGATGCTGATGTGTCTAAGAGTACTCTGACCAGTAAGTTCATCTTGGTGTTTGCGATGGGACCAGTGAATATTAATAACTATTCAACATAGGCTGTCAACCTGTACTTTAACACCAAATTATTGGATGCTTTGCATTGCAAGTTGTCAGACCTAGATTGGGATATCCTGGAGGGTTTGGAAGCAGTCCTGTCTGTGCATTTGTTCCTTTACCCCAGGTTCCTAGACATGCGCTCATTGAAACAACAGGTTCCTCATACCTTTCAGCAGAGCATGTTGTCTGAATCAACACCTGTCTTGTCATGTGCTATCTCCAGCTTTGAGATGTTCATGATGGACTGGGAGATACTTGGAGCTGAACATAGCATCCTCAAGTTCTGGACAGATATTGGCCTGGATTGGGCCAAGAAATACTACATCCAAATGGACAAGACAGACGCATATGTCATCACGATATGTAAGTTCTATATTGATATGTCACCTCTTGGACTACCAACTCAGACCTACAGTCCTCAATCCTGCTATCTGCTTCTCTTGGATTGAGAAGGAATGGGAACCCATATATATCCAGGAGTCAAAGCATATCATTTTGAAACTTGTAAGTACATCTATCAGCTCATCATGTATCATAGACATATTCCATGCAGATGTGCCAGTACTGTCCTTGGGGTTCAGCCATGCCTGTCATTGAAGTCTCCAACTCCCCTGTCTGCCCTGTTCCACACCCTGGAGGTCGAGCTCCTCCAATGTGATTCAAGGTCAAATGCCCCACTTACAAACGTAACTCTTCAGTTCAAGAGGTCACAGTCAAAGCAGAATACCAGAAGTACAGTATGTATTGGGTGGTCTCTCTTCGTCTAAAACCAACATCTTGAAAATTTGGGAGGTGAGGCTCATGTTGTTGGAACTTGGATGGCGCAATGACTCACACCCCAATAGGCCAATAAGACTGAGTTCCCTACATTATTTTCAATTGCAATGGACTATCTCCTGATACAAGCCACGTCTGTTGTTACACTCCTGGGCATTTGGCCTGCATTTTTCTTTCCTTTCTTGACCGATATGTACTTATACGATCACCTGACCACTTCTCACATGACTGCTTACCTGTACAACAGAGCCATCTTGTCGGGAACTCCATTGTTCCCTCCTTTTGTACATTCCTTATTGTTCTCCCTTTATGGTAGTCTGTGACCACCATTGTTCGTGACTCCATTGTTCTGTGATGCCTATTGTCTGTGACCCCATTGTTCTCCATATTTGTATGCTTAGTCAGGTAGCTGCCCTTTTGTATATAAGCTGGACTTGTGTCCTAGAGTTGGGCCTTAAGCCTGACTTAGTTTGCAATCTATTGTGTTCAAAGTCCTTGTTGCTTGACAAGCTATTTCCCTCTTCTATTTCTTTGGAATTATCTTCAAATCCTTGAAGATACTTCCCATTCCATTTTATCTTCACCCAGACATTGGTCTTAGCGACCCTCTTGCTTTTATTACCTTCCAAAGCACTTTGAGTTACTAAGGGAATTACGACCCTTGTAACTTCATCACTGCCGCATATCTCACCTTTGCACATATCGCACCTTAAGGTTCAATAGGCCTTAACATAAGTCAGGCTTTCCTCAAACATCCTTGAAACACAGGACAACACCAGTTACACCCTGGTGGCAGTAGTACTCATCGGGAAACTTGGAGACGAAAACAAACAAGTTCATAGGAGACAACAAGACAATCTCCCAGCACATGTCAAAGTAGACACATACTTTGAAGACCACGGACACAGAAACTCCGAAACCAGATACTATGTTAACTTCAGGAAGAACCACATTCCTATCAAATTTGTCCAAGTAGACAATACCTATCTTTGGGTTCAAATCTGCTGGCACAACAATTCTTGGATCACAAACTAAGGAGCAGTAATCAGAAACAACTCTCATCTTGGCTGGTGGAACAAATCAGACCCACAGCACCCAGACCACATCAGTGCAGAACACTTTAGCCTGACACTCCATACCACTGTTGAACAACAAGAAGAAGAAATCCTTGCAGGAGGAGTTTATCACATTGCAACTCTCCAAGGAAGCCACCCATTCTCAGAACAAGAACCCATTCTTCCCCAAATTGAAGCAGCAGTCCACCAAGGCATTAACATCCCTCTTGATATTGCCCCAATCACTGCTATTCACCCCCAATTATCCATCCAAACCACAATGGCAGCACAACAGGAGGAAATTAACGTTGCTACTGGACAAAGTGGACAGGAAGCACAAAGGATCAACGTCATCACTAACCCTTCCAATGGCACTCTTAAAGGAAACCCACCACCTACCTTCACTGGAGATAGGAGCACAACCAGAAAGTTTATAAACAACTTTGACCTCTGGAAAGAGATTAACCAACAAAACAACTCCATGAGGAAACCCTTTTCCAGGGTCATCACCCTCCTCACCTACATGGACAGTCCCCTAGTAGACACTTGGAAAGAGGAACAAATGCACAAACTCCAGGAAGCAATGGACGACGGAGCTTAGCAAACAGATGAAGATCTCTGGGACAGCTTCATGGAAAGGTTCAAATTAGCCTTCACCAACCAAAGCCAAAAGGAGGAAGCCTACCAGAAATTATGCAAACTCAAGCAAGGAGAAAACCTTGATGATTTCTTTGCTAAATTCAAACAACTTGCCAATGAAGCAGGAGTTTCCCTAGATGACAAGGGAACCATCAAAAACCTCAAACATGCCATGAACCAACCACTTACCAGGGCAGTTATACAATCCCCTGATTTTAACCCAAATGCAGAAACCCCATGGACCTTTAAAAAATGGGAAAACCAGGCCAGAATGTCCCATCAAAAGTGGCTAGCTGCCTCCCAGTTCAGTCAACAAAAACAAGGACTCTACAGAGCCTTCGGATTGACACCCAAGCCAAACCAAGGGAAAAACAACCAACATGGAAGAAACAGAACTTCTGGACCATGCACCCCCTTCCAAGGAGGATATGCCATGGACATCGACGCTAACAGAATGGGACAAACACATTCTGATGCCAAAAAGCAGCAACTCATGAATGAAAACAAATGCTTCTACTGCAAAATCAAAGGACATCAAGCCCATGTCTGTCACAAGAAAATAGCGGACTGTGCCAAAAGTGGAAAAACTGCTAATGACAACACCCCCACTGTTCAAGGCCAAGGCCCCATTGATATGACCCCAGATGACATCTCCAGCTTCCTAACAGAACATATGGGCTTGCTTGATGAAGATACCAAGCTGAGCATCATCAAATCCCTTATGCCGAAGGATTTTCCTCAAGCCCAAAACTAGCTGCCATAGTTAGGGCATTCCGACTCGATAGTGTTTTTGTAAATTGCTCAAATTCTGTGCAAATAAAAGTTGCATTTTCACACTATCAAGGGAAGGCAGAAGAAACAGTCCTACTTGATACTGGGGCAACCAAAAATTTCATTGACCATACAACTGTCATTAAACTATGCTTAGGAATGAAGAAACTCCCCCATCCCCACCCAGTGTTCAATGTTGATGGAACCCTTAACCAACATGGAACAATCACTCATGCCTGTGACTTATTTGTTACTAAAGGCAACAAAAGGGAACGTCAAAGATTCTTTGTCACTAATCTAGGACAAGATCGACTTCTCTTTGGCTATCCATGGTTTAAAGCTTTCAAACCAGAAATCAACTGGGAAAAAGGAACACTCTTAGGCCCAAAAGTTCAAATGGAAACTCTATTATTTGGAACCCTTCAATATGCAAAAACATGGGTCAAAAGTAAAGTACCAGTCAACGAAGACCTTATCCTTGAAGCACAACAAACCAGGTGCGCTCCATGGTTGGGAGTAACCCCTTTAGAAATAAAGGGAGGCCCAGTGGAAGTCAATCGCACCCATACAGCAGTCGAAATGGCCCATAAATACGCAACAGAACATGGGAAGGAGGAAATCATCCTCCCAGAGAAATTCAAACATCACACAGCACTATTTTCAGATGAAGAAGCAAACAAATTCCCACCAACCCGTGGTGAAGGAGACCACAAAATCGTACTAATGGACACCACCCCTACTCACTTTAATTGCAAAGTTTATCTGCTCTCAAGGGATGAACAAAAAGCAGAGGATCAATTCATTGATGAAAACTTGGCCAAAGGATATATCCCACCATCGGACTCCCCCTACGGTTTTTCAACCTTTATGGTCCCTAAAAAGGACTTGAAGGAGAAATGGTATATTATTGATTATCGCCCCCTCAATGTGGTTACCAGGAAAGATGTCACCCCACTCCCCAACCTCAAACAATGCATTGAAAACCTACAGGGAATGGAATTATTCAGTAAATTCAACATCCGCTGGGGATATAACAATATCTGGATATGCAAAGGGGACCAGTGGAAAGCTTCCTTCAAAACCTGCCAAGGACTATTCGAACCAAAAGTAATGTTCTTTGGTATGAGCAATTCACCAGCAAGTTTTCAATGCTTCATGAATGGTATTCTCGAAGAGTTATATGAATACTTTGAGAAGAAAGGTGTACTCAAAATATGGCGCATACTCCAAAATTACATGGATGACTGCGGAATAGGAACCCTACTCAAGGACTTCAACCTTCATGTCGACATTATCCATTTCCTATTTGATCTCCTTGCACACCATGACCTACACCTCAAACTATCAAAATCTGTCTTTATGCAGCTGCAAATGGACTTCTTGGGCATCCAAATATCAAAAGATGGAGCCACAGTTGACCCAGCTAAAGTCACAGGTCTCAGGGACTATCCACATGAACTCAAAGACAAGCGACAAGTCTGTGGATTCCTAGGAGTCTCTGGGTATCACTGCATGTTCTGCCCCAATTTCAGCATCATTGCCGCACCACTCACAAAACTCACTGGAAAAGATGTACCCTTCAAATGGGGGCCCCAGCAAAAGGAGGCTCAAAACAAACTTATTGACATGATCACCCACACACCAGTACTTGTTTGACCAGATCCTGACTGACAATTTGAACTCGAAACAGATGTGTCACAAATTGGAACAGGTGCTATATTATATCAATGAGACCCCCCTATTACAAAGCTGGATGGCACCCAGAAACCAGGACCAAGATGACCAGTTGGATTTCATTCCCAGAAATTCACCCAAACTGAGCAAAATTACCCTATCTATGACCAAGAATTCCTGGGAGTTATGTGTAGACTGTGCTGCTGGTCTCACCTCCTCAAAGGGACAACCATACCTGTTTTAGTCTTCACTGATCACACCAACCTCCATTATTATTGAGAACCCAGAAAAATAGGTCCTTGCGTTGCTAGATACCTACCAGAAAGGGAGCAATACAACATTATCCTGGAATATAAACCTGGCACCACCAACCGAGCAGATGCCCTATCCAGAAGACCTGACTATGAGGGACCCAATCCAATTAATAATGATGTCACTGTCTGGCCAGATCATTATTTCTGTGACAATCATACCTCAATCCAAGTATTCGACATGGACAGCATC
>Ga0307510_10011214_pt1 | contig 10656 bp, 7 predicted proteins | sample 12_EM_MG_FD_207224 | JGI IMG/M metagenome (GOLD analysis project Ga0307510, IMG submission 207224) | Populus trichocarpa ectomycorrhiza microbial communities from riparian zone in the Pacific Northwest, United States - 12_EM | ecosystem: Host-associated > Plants > Roots > Unclassified | place... | reverse complement strand
AATGGTAATTGAGTTTGAGCGAGTTGGCGACGGCTGACATACCGAAAGAACTCGGATACCAGTGCCGGTAGAAGACAAAGGTGCCAGGAGTTCCCTTTCCCGGATACGCGAGGGAGGGAAAGCACTCCAAATTCAGCCCTCGGTTAAGACAAAGGAATCGACACAGCGCCTTAGCGGGAGAGGCAAATATCCTCATCGAATCCATACGATAGGGTAATTGGAGAGCTTGCTGACCACCACCTCTTGGCTGATTGGTTAACACCAGCGATGATTGGGTGGAGGGCACCTAATGTCTCCGGCACTTATGTCTGTACGGTCACCGGCATACGAGCTTACCACTTCCTTTTATCGCCAGAGGATTAGATTCGTGTCTACTCTTGTGTATCCTGTTTAAACATCACAATATCTACAAAGGAGGAGATGGCGGCACGGGGCGGAATACCCTCGGTGTTTTCTGCAGCTATCTCTGCACTCCCCCGTTCATACCCCGTTCATCCGGCTTTCACCAAACTGTGCCTTTATCCGAACGGGCCGAGCATTGATCCGGGTGTGTGCGTTCGTTTCGGCACCGATCTGATTGGCGACCCGGTTGCATACAGAACTTATCAAAGCTCAAGTGCCGTACTACCATGAGGTCGTTTCTGGAACAAAGTTGGCAAATATGATGTTGGTTTGATCGGGTAGGACAAGCTTTACAGTGAGGAGAAACGGAAATAGCCCGAGCATTTTGTGGGGAAAAAAAAAACGGCCACCCTGAGACAGTGGAAAAAGGAAAGGGAGAGGGAAAAGTGCGGTAGGGAAAAGGATATGATGAAAGGGAAGAAGCATACCGGTGACCTCGCCAAACCAATTGGTAAAGGTTCAACTTGACGGTGAAAGAGGGTGCTGTATTAAACCGATACACAGGGAATTACTTACACGGCACGGGTGAAGCGGTTTTCGAGTGAGCCAAATACGGTACGTATCATGACCTCAAGTACCGATTCTCAGTGGATAGGCAGCATGCGAGACATGGATACAAATTTTTCAGGCCTAAAGGACATGCTCTTTGCGGGCAATTTCTGTGAGGGGAATAACTGCATTACACGGCCTTGCCGCCGCTCCCATCATAGCACTGCCAGCCGATATTCGGCAGGAACATGGTCCTTGATCGATTGCCCAGGCAAATCCGGGGCATGCGACCCGATGGCCCAAGCTGTCGGAGGTCATTCGCCCTCTGGGATGGAGTGGAGAAAGGGTCCACAATAGGGCTGTTGATTGGGCAGAAGAACGCATGTGCAGCAAAGAGATTATCAGATTTAGATAAGATTTTACTATTATTTTCCTAGTCCACGAGGGATTTAAATGTATCGTGCTAGTCTTGGAAGTCTTCATCTCTGTGACTTTTCTGTGGCGGCTTTTTTTTCTTTCTTTCTTTCTCCCTTCTATTTCATTCCCTTCCCCTTCCCTTCTCTTTGTCGTACTGCCGGAGGCTGAAAGCCTGTCCCCGTCTCACGCATACAGACAGACCGGTATCGTGCTCATCCGCTGCTTGACGCTAGCTTCTACCCTTCAGACGACAACCCTCACCCTTCCCTCTCTCTTTTAACCTTCATAACCCCTTCCCCTCCCCCTTTACCTTCCTTTCTCTCTTCCACCGAATCTGAGAACTTCAACGCATTCCTCAAACACCGTCCTTCAATAGATACCGACATGCTTAGATCGGCTCTACGATCGTCATGTCGCTATGGCGGCTCCTCGCTTGCCCTCGGCTCGTCGAGGTCCCTTACTACAGCTTCCCTGGCCAAAAGGTTGATCCCCCAGGCCACAGTCACTCGCAGGCCGGGCAGTTTGGCCGCTTACAAGGGGTGTCTAAATCTGGTTTCAAGAAATAATTCTACCGATGCTTCGAGTAAAGGAGTGGTATGGCGTTTCCAGAACATACAAACTGGTTCCCCTTCCTTGTTACATGCTTGACAAACACCCAATTTTGGCAAACTCCTATCGTGGGGCTGCAGAACTAAGCTAACTTCTCATCCCTCTTCTACAATAGGAGCCGAGTGACTCTTTCCTCCAGGGCAATACTGCTAATTACATTGACGAAATGTACCTTTCATGGAAAAGGGACCCGTCGAGCGTTCACATTTCTTGGCAGGTGTATTTCAGGAATATGGAGGGGGATGGCCCTCCTTCACAGGCGTTCCAGGCACCTCCGACGCTTGTTCCTACCCCCACCGGCGGTGTTCCCTCTCTCGTACCCGGTGCACACCTTGGCGGAAATACTGATGTCACCAAACATTTAAAGGTGCAACTTCTCGTACGTGCCTATCAAGTTCGTGGTCACCATAAAGCAAATATCGACCCCCTCGGTATCCGTTCAGGTGCAAATCTTGGTGGAACATCGAAGCCCAGAGAGCTTGACCTTGATCACTACCAATTCACTGAGAAGGACCTTGACGATGAGTACACCCTTGGTCCTGGTATTCTTCCGAGGTTTGCTGTCGATGGGAAGGAGAAGATGACATTGAGGGAGATCATTTCTGCTTGCGAAAAGACCTATTGTGGCTCCTATGGTATTGAGTATGTTCACATTGCGGACCGCGACCAGTGCGATTGGATCCGTGAGCGTGTCGAAATCCCTACTCCTTGGGAATACGACACCCACGAGAAGCGTCGTATTCTGGACCGCTTGATCTGGTCTAGCTCCTTTGAGAGCTTCTTGTCGAGCAAGTACCCGAACGACAAGAGATTTGGCCTTGAAGGGTGCGAGGCTCTAGTGCCAGGCATGAAGGCCCTTATTGATAGGTCGGTTGATCGTGGGGTCGGGGACATCATCATTGGGATGCCCCATCGTGGTCGCCTTAATGTCCTCTCTAATGTTGTCCGAAAACCGAACGAGAGTATTTTTAGCGAGTTCGGAGGCACTGCCGAGCCAAGCGATGAGGGCTCTGGGGACGTCAAGTACCATCTGGGGATGAATTTCGAGCGTCCCACACCTTCTGGGAAACGGGTACAGTTGTCCCTGGTCGCTAACCCTTCACACTTGGAAGCGGAGGACCCTGTCGTCCTCGGTAAGACTCGCGCGATTCAGCACTTCAACAATGACGAGAAGAGTCACAATAGTGCTATGGGTGTGTTGGTACACGGAGATGCGGCCTTCGCTGCGCAAGGTATTGTATACGAGACAATGGGCTTTCACGCCCTTCCCGCTTATTCCACCGGTGGAACCATCCACCTGATTGTCAATAACCAGATTGGTTTCACCACCGATCCTCGCTTTGCTAGGTCTACGCCATACTGTTCGGATATCGCAAAGTCAATTGACGCACCAATTTTCCACGTAAACGCTGATGATGTCGAGGCTGTCAACTTTGTTTGTGAGCTCGCCTCTGATTGGAGGGCTCAGTTCAAGCGCGATGTAGTTATCGACATGGTTTGCTACAGAAAATATGGTCACAATGAGACAGATCAACCTAGTTTTACTCAACCACTCATGTATAGAAAGATTGCCGAGAAACAGCATGCTTTAGATCGCTACATCGCTCGGCTTCTAGAGGAGGGAACTTTTACTGAAAACGATATTCAAGAGCATAAGGGCTGGTGAGAAGGCGATCCTCCCGAACCGTGCAAGGGTCCAGCTGACATGAAACGCAGGGTATGGTCTATGCTGGAAGACAGTTTCGCCAAGTCCAGAGTCTACCAACCAACTGCGAGAGAATGGTTGACTTCCGCTTGGAACGGTTCGTTTGCAATCAAGATATCCGAGAACGATGAGCAAGTACTGAGTAGAATCACAGGCTTTAAAACTCCAAAGGAATTGTCAACGGAGATCTTGCCTCATCTCCCCACAGCTATCGAAGAGAGCCAACTGAAGCACATTGGTGACGTCATCGGTACCATTCCAGAGGGGTTTAGCGTCCACAAAAACCTAAGTCGTATCCTTTCCAACCGTAAGAAAGTTGTTGATGAAGGCACCGGTATCGACTGGTCCACAGCAGAGGCCCTTGCCTTTGGTAGTTTGTTAATGGAAGGGCAGCATGTTCGTGTCAGTGGTCAAGATGTCGAGCGTGGGACCTTCTCCCAGAGACATGCTGTTCTGCACGATCAGGAGGACGAGAACACCTATACCCCCCTTCAACATTTGAGCGACACCCAAGAAAGCTTTGTCATTTCAAACTCTTCTCTTAGTGAATTCGGAGTGTAAGTTTCGGCTTGCTGCTCTTCTTGAAGGTTATACAGAGTTGATGATATTATAGTCTCGGGTTCGAGTATGGTTATTCCTTGTCATCACCAGATGCCCTTGTTATCTGGGAGGCTCAATTCGGCGACTTTGCAAACAACGCGCAATGTATCATTGATCAGTTTATTGCCTCCGGGGAGTCAAAATGGCTTCAGCGTACCGGCATTGTGATGTCTCTCCCTCATGGATACGACGGACAAGGCCCTGAACATTCCTCGGGGAGACTGGAGAGATACCTGCAGCTGTGCAACGAAGACCCCAGGGAATTCCCGTGCCCCGAAAAATTGAACCGTCAACACCAAGACTGCAACATGCAAGTTACCTACATGACCAGCCCTTCTAATTTGTTTCATGTTTTGAGAAGACAGATGAAGCGTCAATTCCGAAAGCGTAAGATTTCGCCGCTGATATACCTAGTCTGTTACTAACGATTACGTATAGCACTCATAATATTCTTCAGCAAATCGCTCTTGAGACATCCCATTGCTCGTTCCGAACTATCCGAGTTTACAGGCGATTCCCACTTCCGATGGTTTATCCCAGAGACCGACCATGGCAAAGGCATCAAGGACCCCGTGGAGTGCAAACGTCTGCTTTTCTGTGCTGGCCAGGTTTATGCCGCCCTTGTGAAGCAGCGTGCCGCCGACGGAGTCGACGATGTCGCTATCGCTCGTATCGAGCAGCTTCACCCCTTCCCTTGGGCCCAGATTCGCGACGAGCTTGAGAAATACCCCAATCTTGAGGAGATTATTTGGACACAAGAAGAACCTCTCAATGCAGGTGCCTGGACCTATGTGCAGCCCAGATTGGAAACCATCCTCCGTCAAACTGAAAACCACAGTGCAAAGCACGTCAAGTACGCTGGTAGAGCCCCAAGCGCCAGTGTTGCGACTGGAATGAAGTCAACTCATTTGGTAAGTACCTATAAGGTCCACCGCATCCTTGATTGCTTTTCTAACAACCCGAACAGAAGGAAGAACAAGCATTAGTCAACGACGCTTTAGGCATTAACCCCCATTAAAATCGATCTCATTTTTTTATATTCCTTTCCAAAAATTCGCATAAACGTTTACCTAGAAACGGGACTACCCACGACATAAATAAATAAAGGGGGCGGAAGACCCGGTGGGAAGTGCAGGCAGTGGACTAATGGCGGGCTGTGTTTTGAAATTATTTTATCCCTTTTGTTTCGCCCTTCCCTCAATCAATCCCTCAGAGTTTTCTCCGAGTTTTCTTTGAGGGTGTCGTTTTGTTGCCCGAAAAGTAAAAGCCCCATTGTCATTTCTTTTTGCACTTTTTCCGCGTTACTACCATCATCGCACAATTTTTTTCACCTCTTTTGTTCGGCTATCATTTTATCATCGGTGTTGTGAACTTGCTTTGTTTTATTACTTCTCATCTCATTAACTTGACCTCAATTTTACCTACCCAGATGCTATATTTTTGTTTTTCGCACTTCGTGAGAGGAGAACGGACAGGAAAGGCGAGTAGTAGAGTATACTGCGATCACTACACTATAATTTTTTATTATACCATGGCTTGGCACACATTATATGTACCTCATTAGTAGTTTTTAAGGTATTTCCTGCAAAGTTGCAAGGGGGTTTCTTGCCAATTTGTTAATTCCTGTGCCGTATTGGGACGGGAGCATTTTGTGCACTACCTGGGCTCCGAGCGTGCCCCCTGCAGAGCTGGAAAGGGGAGTTTCTCACCAATTCCCGTCAACCCTTGCACGGAGATGGGTGCGCACCTGAGGTTTAGATGCTAGCCAGTAATTTGTCCCAGGCCTTTATTTTGCCAAAAGCCGGAGGAAGACTTTCTTCTACGCGTACACAATGCAGGCTGGGAGGGATCTAGGGACATTATCATTACCTTGGATCTTTACCCGAGGGCGCTTCTATCAAGCTAGAAGTTTGGATACAAGGAGTGTACTGTTTCACTGTTTCTTGGGGAGGGTTTGGCTGAGGTGCGGTCGAGCATCTTCCTTTCGCCGGGCACAAATCTGTCCAGACGAGGGGCATTTCAGGTTCCTCTGTTATTACCAGCACTGTTGGCCTCGATGGATCGAATCATCGCTTGCAGGCCTCTTGGGATGTTTAGTTTGCTATGGCATTTGCAGGTGTTTGGTTGTCTCGAGTGTGTGATATTAGCGGGCAGGAAGGGGTAGGCCTCGGGAAAGTAAAGTCTTGCAGAGGGTTTGAAGGGTAGGGTAGGAGTAGTGATGGCTAAGGAATTACTCAATAATAATATATCATTTAAGCGTTGGGCTCTTCGATTGCTGTAATCGTCTTGGAGGAAGACAGAAGTTGGGTTTTGGAGACCTATTTATGAGGGCGGAGCATTAGATACTGGTATATGATACTGTTATATGCAGGCTCAGCATTTTTCATCCCAGTTTGTTCTCTTCTCTCTCTTGCGCAGCCAGGAAGGATAGGACAACACTTTAGTGTGGAAAGATATATAATATACTATTACCCGTACTGCTCGTACCAGTATCATACCCGCCGTCTCAGGCACCTCCCGCTTTCGCAAACCTTAATCTATCCTTGAGTCGGTCAAATAAGCGCTCATCCATAACTATGACAGGTACTTGTACTCTCCATCTGTGATAATAGGCTACTGTACCCTGTCCTATTCACTCCGAGTGGACAAACATGAAAAGTCTTGGCTTCCCCGGTCTTTGACATCACCTTCTTATCAGATCCTTCCTAACGCCTGAGACGCAGGGATCAGATCTTATCAAACGGCGGGTTAGCCTGTCATACTTGCGTCATGTTCAGGACTCGCTCATTCATCTCAGGCATCCAGATTCCCTTCTCCCTTTTTTCCCCTTTTCTCCCATCCACAGGAAATCAACCACAAAAATGGACTCGGCACCAGTTCTCACGGCCTTGTGCGCCTTAAGTTCTACCGTTATTCGCGTTGGGAGTTATGTGTTTTTGCGTTGGGTTTGTCGACAATTCCGAGCTAGCTGGTAGTAGGGCTGGGGTTAGTGCTAGTGCTAATGATAAATATTTGGGTGTTGCAGATACCCGGGCATGTAAGTTCTGACCGGCCTGCAGATGGAGGGGTGGAGTGCGATTGACAAGAAATAGGTTTTCCCCACAGTAATATTCACCGCGTACGGTATTTATGCGCCCCTTTTCGCTATTTTGTATTTGGGCAAGCCGTCCTACGACGTAATAGCCAGCTCCTCCGAAATTAGCATTTCGCAGCTGGCCGACCACGATGCCGAAACGACATCAGAACAAACGCCGGAAAAGGCCACCGCAATCGAAGCTACCGAAACAACCGTCTTTCGAAAGCGCCAACCTCACCCCCTCAAACACCTCCTCTGGGGCACACCGTCCGTCTCTAGGAAGCTAAGTCTAGCAACGTTTGCGATAAATACGCTGCTTGCTGCTGCGACATGGGATCTAACCTTTCGAACAACATACTTCTACCCGAGCAAAGATCTCAGCTTTGCCCGCGTCGGTCACGTCGGTCCTGATTCTGCGAAGCTCCTGTTGCGAGAACCAGACTCCACCCGCTACCCACTCTCAGTATGGTATTCGCACGACAAAGTCCCCACGATTGACTTGCATCTCGTCGACACGATCCCCACCCCGTCTGAAGAAACGGATTTTACGAAGACGCTAACGCTGCATCACTTGACGCCGGAGACGAAGTATCGGTGGTATACTAGTTCGAATCATTCCGGGACTTTCACTACGGCGCCGCGAAAGGGTGAAGCGCCGAGGGGGGGCAAGTTTACCTTTTTTACGACGAGCTGCATCAAGACGAATTTTCCGTACGATGTTACAAGTCATCCATTGGCGGTAAAGGGTTTTAGGGATTTGAGTGGGTGGGCGGAAAAGTTAGAGGCGAGGTTTATGTTGTTTTTGGGAGACTTTATCTATATTGATGTCCCGAGGAGGCCGGGGTTTGATAAGGAGAGCTATAGACAGTAAGTTTTATCCCCGTCCTGTGTTTCTGCAATAGCCAAAGGTCACGGCACCAATACCCCCAGACAATACCGCCAGGTCTACGCCTCCCCAGACTGGCCTTCGGCAGGGGCCAACCTCCCATGGATTCACGTAATTGACGACCACGAAATTTCCAACGATTGGTCTTCAAACACTACGGGCGTTTACCCCGCGGCGATAGACCCCTTCAACATCTATCAACATTCTGTCAACCCCCCTCCTGTCCGTCCGGCTGGTGACCCCTACTACACCTTCGACTATGGTTCCGCGGCTAGCTTCTTCATGCTTGACACACGCACCTACCGCTCTCCCGTCCACCTCCCTGACGGCCCGGAAAAATCCATGCTTGGCGCACGTCAAAAGGCAGATCTCCTGCGCTGGCTGTCTCAAGGCAGCGAGTGGAAAATAATCGCCAGCAGCGTCCCCTTTACTAAAAATTGGCGTGTGAACGGTCGGGACACATGGCTCGGATACCTTCACGAACGCCGGGAACTCCTCGAACAAATGTGGAAAGTCGGTGGCGGGCGAGTAGTCATCCTTTCCGGCGACCGCCATGAATTCGCCGCAACGGCTTTCCCCCCACCGCCGGATTCCGGGTACTCAATCGCTAGCACTGTTCACGAATTCTCATGCTCTCCATTGAATCAGTTCTATTTGCCGGTTAGGACATATAGGCAGCTCGACAACGAGGATTTGCTGATCAAGTATGTTCCTGACGGAAATAGAAAGTTTGGAGCTATTACGGTGGATACGACGAACGGAGCGCAAGGTGTTTTGAAGTATAGGCTTGTGGTTGATGGGAATGAGGAGTGGAGTTGGGTGCTTACTGCGCCGAGGGCTGTGGAGGGGAGGAGGAAGTAGTGGAGTTGAGGAATATAAGGCAAAAGGGGGTATTTTGGGGGGTTGGCCTACTCTTAGATAGATTATTGGAAGACTGGATAATGTCTCTTTTCTTTTATTAGTCCTAGCTTTGCCTCGGTTATTGGATGGCACAGTAGTTAGTTGCGTTGTTGTGCATCTGTTTTCCCGAGAACCAATTGGATAATAGTGGAGCATCGGTATTCGTGCTTGAGCACAATCCTTTACGGTTACTGGAGCCTCTAGACGGACCATCGTAAGCTGGGTAAACTCGAACCACCGCTATTCATGGTAGCCACAGTTTCTCTTAAGGCCTAATCCCGTGGTAAATGCGCGTTCCATAAATAGTAGCCACCATAGTTAATAACGGTAGTCTATGCAAGAAAGAGATTGCAACGAAAATACAAAAACCAATTGAATAACACCCTCCGCTCCAGCGCTCAGCCTCTCCCGAGAGTAGGTGAACCCTGCCTATGAAAGAAGTCGATCTGGAGATGACGAAGTGAGCGTCTGCAGGCACCGTCCCCAGCGATCTGCGAAAGTGACGATAGCAACGAAGGCCGACTCCCATAGAGAATTTCCGAACGAGAAAAAGGAAACTCGTATCTATCTATCCATTAATAGGGCGAAAGGGGTTCATCATCATCCGGTATTGTATTCTTCTTGGTCCCTAGTCTACCAGACCGCTGGGAGTCGTAGTCGCGGGGTCATGATGAATGCTATATAGTCTACTGCATGTAGGCGGCCTCTTGCGGGGAACCGCACGGTCATCAATCCAAAAACCAACCCGAAAATTTTCTCACTCGGGCACAGTCGTCCGAGTAGCCGTCCAATAGCTACGACAACATGTCACAGCAGATAACTTAAAACAAGGAATCCGTTCATGAATAGTCACTGCTTCTCACTCGGTGAATCTTGTGGGTTGATTTGATGCGTCTGCTGCTGTGGTGGTGCGGACCGCCACTGTATATACTGTACCACTACAGTACTACTAGAATGCAATAAACCCACTACACAGGTATACACCTATTACCAAAAACGCCGATGCTAACGAAAGTGTGATAGTACCTTCTCTCTCACGTGGCTGTACTATGTACGTTACTATGTGCTATGATGCTATCCCCGTGAAAGCGGATATATCAGTCACCCACCGTCTATCGAAAATGTAATACCAAATAATATTATAATAGACGTGGGAAATATCCCCAAGGGGGATAGGATAGGATAGGATATATTCCCGTTGGTGATGATAGCGCTATTATGTGAAGGGGAAATTTTAAAGATATGGTAGAGGTCGGATTTTGGGGTGTTTGGATGGGGGGGGGGGCGGGTTGGAGTGGAGTTATGTTCTACATTCTCCCCTTCCTGTTCTCCTCCTCCTCCTCCTCCATTTTTTTTCAGCAGTGAAGAGCAGCGTAGAAGTCTGGGTGCATAGTGGATACAGCCTCTACCGGTATTGAGATTCAGTGCCTACCCTTTTATACCATTCCAACCTGGGGGCTCCGATGCGGGGATGATCAGCATGTGGCCCTGGGAGCGGCAGGCTCAATGTTGAGTTTCCGCCTTTCTAAACTCTTATACCAGAACTATTTTCCAATCCCCCCTCCCCCAACT
>Ga0307510_10011213_pt1 | contig 10657 bp, 10 predicted proteins | sample 12_EM_MG_FD_207224 | JGI IMG/M metagenome (GOLD analysis project Ga0307510, IMG submission 207224) | Populus trichocarpa ectomycorrhiza microbial communities from riparian zone in the Pacific Northwest, United States - 12_EM | ecosystem: Host-associated > Plants > Roots > Unclassified | place... | reverse complement strand
GACACCATCCCGCCGTACGGGAATGATCCATCTGGGTTGTGCTCCGATTCTGTTTCGACGAATCGTGCCGCATGCGGGGAAAGCGACCGGCGAGCAACTTCGTATCGTGGATGCGAAACTAGGCCCGGGTAGATGACCTCCTTGACGTAGGGGTTCTTCTCGAGTGCCCGGGCGACCAACAGCGCATTCCGCCCATGCTCCTTCATTCGCAAATGCAACGTCTTGGCACCGCGTTGCGCCAACCACGAATCATACGCACTCGGAATGGCACCAGCCGTGTGCTGGAAGAAGGCCAGACGCTCGTAGAGGGCAGTGTGGTGTTTGGGAAGAATGAGGGCACCCATGACGACATCGGTGTGGCCGTTGATATACTTCGTGAGACTATGAAGGACTATATCGGCGTCTTGAAGTAGAGGCGACGAGTAAAACGGAGACATGAAGGTGTTATCCACTAAGATGAGGGGATGAGAAGGGTGAGCCCTTGCGATGGCCACGATGCGGGGTATGTCGATCAGACGAAGTGTTGGATTAGTGGGTGACTCTATCCATATGAGCTGGGAAAGGTGAGGCTCAGGGGGGTCCATAGAAACCCAAGCCGAGGAGGCATACCTTGGTATTATCACGGAGGGCGGCATTGATTTGGGCTTCACCGGCATTCTCGAGGTCAATAAATGTCGTTTCTAATCCCTGATCCTCCTTTGCTACACGAGTCATATAAGAGGCAGTGCCACCGTAGACGTCATTGACGGATACGATGTGTGGATTATGACCCAAAGACTGAAGGACGGTGGCAGTGGCAGCTGAACCTGAAGCAAAGGCAAGGGCATATGTAGCACCGGATTCGAGGGAAGCCAGTGTTCGTTCAAGTGCGTGTCGATTGGGGTTTCCCGCACGCGAGTATACGAACCCCTAATCAGATATTAACCATCAGCTCCATTGTATCCCCGGTTCCTGGCCGAACTAGATCTACCTTGTTTCTCCCAATGTCCTCCTGTTTGTACGTCGTGCTCAAAGAGATGGCAGGTGTCATCGCGCCGGTGCTCGGATCTGGTTCGGACCCGACATGGATGGCACGCGTGCCGAAGCCAAGCGCCTCGTGGTCGAGCTTCTTGGGGCCGTCGTGGTGCGTAGGTTGGTCGAAGGTGAAGCCTGGAGCAACTGAGGACATGATGTTCTGTGAGAATCAAGCCTGAGAGGGTATGGTACGGTGAGTTATATTTCGTCGCATTCGGCGATAGGCGACTGATCCCTTTATATAATTGACTAAACAACCTGACCACACAACCCATGAAGCTTGAAGCTCGAAGTACGGAAGGGTCCCCTTGCCCTCGCGCGTGAATGTGGCTCAAACACTGCTCAAACACGCTTGAGATAATCCGACTCCGGCCTACCGGCTGAAGGGTGATACTATCCCTGGTTCCGACAATCGGACACAACACGTTTCGGGCTCGTTTGGATATCTGGCTTAACTCTTGCGCAACAGCCATAAGAATGTACATATGGACGTCCAGAACATCCTCCTAGCATACCCCATATATGCTGGTTTGATAAAAATTTGAGGTTCATGACAAAAGGAAAGAAAAGGTGGGAACAGTACCTGAGGGTGTTTTCTTCCACTGTGTCCCTCGAACCGGCACAAGGTTGGATGAAATTGGCAAGGAGTTTCAGGTGGTGATATACACTGGCACGGTGTCGAATTGATATTCCATTAGCCGGGTTGATGGGCCTGGGCCCTTTAAAGAATGAATCTTCAGGAATTTCGTCGAGCTGTCTTTCCCGTCACAGGCTGTGAGGCGGAGGTGTAGGAGGACGAGGCAACGCTACGCTTAGTCCTAGGTAACAGCTCTGAAGTTCGGAAAACGAGCTATCGCACTCAAGTAACTGTTAGTTTGCATGCCAGCGGAAGAATTAAAGAGCGAAAGTAGAAAGAACAATGCCGTACGGAGTGGTGTCCATCATTAGCATATTATTCCTCACTCTTACTCGGACTTTGTCAAACTCCGAAGACTCCGAAGTGGGCCTCTTAGCCCGACCGTTCAGCGTATGGTCGTAACACCCACTACAGATAGCGTAGCAAGTGATTTTGCGTTGGCAGGCCTCGTCGGCCATCTTTTCAGGTCGTGACATTTAGAGGTGAAACCCGTGAGGCCTTCTTATTGTCGTTCTTTGTCTCGGTGGTGCGCGCCGCGGTACTGTACCTCTTATTCCCGTGGGACCCGTGCTCAGGCAGGCACACAAAAGGCGCCACGGCGACCAGTTGGCTGCATTGGCCCTCGGAAGGCTTTTTGTTTTGCTCTTCATTCAGTTTGGTATCAGTCAGCTCGGTCCACGTGTCAGCCAGACGAGAACGTGTTTGTTTGCCTCTATTTGTTGTGGTTATGGTTGTGTTTATTGGGGTGGGTTTTTCCGGCCACCCGGGCCGGCTTCGGGGGTTCTATGGGCCTATGGCATGATGCTCATTTGTATGTACGTCTTCCCATCACTGGCATGTCTGTATGCGCTACCTGGGTTGTTTCTATTAATTGCGCCACCGAATCTACACACTCAAGGAATGGCTAGAATGGCCTGTCGAACACATGTCATTTGAACTCTAGCTGAGTACAAGCGTTGACTAGCGCTCAGAGCTGAATCGCAATTGGCACTTTGGCAGGGGCGAAACTATGAGTTTGTATGATACGCACGTTCCATCCGCATGTCACTTTCTTAGGGTCAGTGGCACTTGGATCGCCGCATATTAAATTCTAGGCCTAGACGTATCCGTGTGGACCTGCTTCTGGACTACTGTGCTATCTAATCATACACCTCCCAACAGCTTTATGCCGCGTCAGAACCTCAGCATTTCGAAATGGAAAACGACACCAGTGGTGCGTGCCATAGCACAAGAGCAACCTCTTGCCTCTGAGTTGGGCCGACTCTGGCTCTAGTATCGGTATCATACCAAGACAATAACTAGTGGCGGCTTTCGTTGTTCTCAGGGGGACAGGTGACGAAGTTCGTTTACGTGTAATACTGTTGCTCCACCACACCTCCATCATCCATCAGCCAAAATTTGTCCATGCCGTTACAGTTGTCCCTTAATTCTACTTATATCCTGGCTACTCTGCATGATCTTTCCTCGATAAGCTCCGCGCAGTCGCGCCCGACCATAATCAGTTTCCCATCTCGCCTCTTGGCACCAGTTACTCTAGCCTTGTTCTTTCTTTGGATTCAGGGTCGTTGCAGTGTGAAATGAAATTCACGCCTCAGGATCGAGACACATCTCAGCAAGTTTTGATAAGGGAGGTACAAACAAATCTACAAGAAGGGGTATTGCCTTCCTCTACGGCACTACAGATTAATAAATAGCGATACTACACTCAAACCCATGCACGTGAAAAATAGGTGTCGATGATCTTCTCTACTTCAACAGAGCATACGTCACGCTCTGGGCGTGCCCTCGACAGCAGCACGCAGTGCCTGCTCGATGTCCCACACAAGATCTGCACCCTCCTCAACACCGACGGACAGACGAATCAAGTCATCACCGATTCCAAGGTTTGCACGCTCTGTGGGAGGGATGCTTCCGTGAGTCATGAGAGCAGGCAACTCTGCAAGACTCTCAACGCCGCCGAGTGATTCCGCCAGCGTGAACAGACGGGTCGCACCGAAGAAGCGCTCAGCTTCGTCGAGTCCGCCCCGGATACGGAAAGAGACCATCCCGCCATATGGAAATGACCCATCTGGGTTGTGCTCCGATTCTGCCTTGACGAACCGTGCCGCATGTGGCGAAAGCGATCGCCGTGCAAGCTCGTGTCGGGGATGGGAAGCTAGGCCTGGGTAGATGACATCCTTGACGTACGGGCTCTTCTCTAGTGCTCGTGCGACCAACAATGCGTTGCGCCCGTGTTCCTTCATTCGCAGATGTAACGTCTTGGCGCCGCGCTGAGCCAACCAAGAATCATACGCGCTCGGAACCGCACCGATCGCATTTTGAAGGAAGGTGAAGCGTTCAAGGAGAGCGTTATGGTGTTGGGGAAGGATAATGGCGCCCATGACGACATCGGAGTGACCATTGACGTATTTTGTGAGACTGTGTAAGACTATATCGGCACCTTGAAGTAGGGGTGACGAGTAGAATGGTGACATGAAGGTATTATCCACTAAGACTAGCGGACGGGAAGGGTGGTCCCTTGCGACAGCCACGATGCGGGGTATATCGATCAAACGAAGGGTTGGGTTCGTAGGAGACTCTATCCATATGAGCTGGGACCGCAGAGATTCAGAGGGATGGACTGAAATACAAGCCGAATGGACATACCTTGGTGTTGTCACGGATGGCGTCATGAATTTGGTCTTCGTCAGCATTCTCAAGGTCGAGGAATGTTGTTTCTAAACCCTGGTTCTCCTTTGCTACGCGAGTCATGTAACGGAATGTACCCCCGTACACGTCATTGACGCTAACGATGTGTGCGTTATGACCTAAAGACTGAAGAACGGTGGCGGTTGTCGCCGAACCCGAAGCAAAGGCGAGGGCGTATGCGCCGCCAGATTCGAGCGAGGCCAGGGTCCGCTCTAGTGCGTTTCGATTGGGGTTCCCCGATCGTGAATATTCAAATCCCTAATCAGCGTCACCATCAGCTCAGTCAGAATTCCGTTTTATCGCCGATCCAGGCGTACCTTGTGTCTTCCAAGGGCTTCCTGCTTGTACGTCGTGCTCAGAGAGATGGCGGGTATGACTGCGCCAGTGCTCGGATCTGGGTCAGACCCGACGTGGATGGCACGAGTGCCAAAGCCATCCAGTTCCACCTGGTCGCGCTTCTTAGGGGCATCGAGGTGAGTGGGGCGGTTGACGGGGGATCCCAGTGCGATTGGTGCCATGGTATTTAGTGCGGATCAAGGTGGTATAGAGTGGTAGATGGTATTTCGTCATACTTGCGGAGCAAGCGAGCTTTTTATACGCGGTTTTGGCTGGGACCCTCTGACTGTACCGCTGATGAAAGCACGAAAGGATGACGCCTTTCCATCGTATTCTTGACAATCTTTGCACGTGACCGTCTCTGACACATAGGCTGAGCCGACACTTCGGCTCCAACATGCACCGCCGAGTGTGGCTGACTCACACGTCCTGCTTACTCAGTCACTCGGTCACTCTCTCTCAGCACACCCACTGCTTAGAGCATATTTTCCAGTACATTCTGTACGGCACATGTTTCCACCACCCACCGGCTATTCCAGTACTGTATTGCCGCAGCATGACATACGCCGAACTTGCCGCGAAATGAAGGTCCAAAACGTTCATACCTTAAAACGTTCAGCGGGGTTGACATGGCACAAGTCCCACTAGCAAGGCCCGCTGTTACCTACGAGCCAGCGGGACTTGTGCCATGTTGCTACGTGTGTTCGAAGTCCCGGCTAATTAATATTTTAAAATCGCTTGATGAAAGCCTGACCGTCTTGCCACGCGTAAACTCCTCACTGGGATTGTCTGCAGCGTTTCTCGATACATCCACCCCAATTTGTCAAATTTCCCTTCGGCACCTTCCTCTAGAGCTGAGATCCGTCGCCCTCGGCAGGAACTTCTTTTGTGGATGGTGTCTACGTTATGAAAGGCACACCTCAACCTGAAGTTTTTTTGGCTTTTATCTCGCCAAAGTCTGTACTTTTGGCCCTCCCGGGCTTCCTTCTTTCTTCTCTGAGGTCATAAGACTCCTACGGTATCACGTAGGTCGTCCAGTCGTGCACTGGCAACGGGATTACCATTCATGGATATGCGGCCTGTGCCGCGAAAGTAGACGGCTCCCGCCTTGGCGTACTGTAAGCATCCCCAGATCGGTCTCTAGCCACCTGACCTGGTTTCCTCGACGTGGTCTCCCTGGAAATGGTGAGATGAGGGTTGTGACGTACTCGGCCACCAGCGGGGACCCCAATCGCGTAGACGGAATCAACCAGTTATGTTCAGGGAGCCGGATGTGTTCCCTCGAGGGTGTCAGCGCAATCGAGTGGGGTCTGGAGAAGAGCTGCTCGCCGTGGAGATAGGTGGTAGATTGATGGATAGGGACAAGACAATGTGGGCGATGGACACAGCCATAAGCTATCTCATGGGATAATCGTGGAGAGCTACTCTAATAGAAGGTGAGCTCTTTAACAGCTCCAATCATGTTATTGTCGTCTCAATATTGTTGTTTTCTCAATCCCTAAGTCGCTAGCAGGGTGACAGACCGAAAACAATGAAACCATTCTGTAGTACGCTCCTCATATCGCTTCCCTCAGCACGCCCTCACCTCTGCGTGCGCACCTGACCTCTTTATTGCGATAAAAATCCTGATCGCCACGACAGAAGGCCGAAGCAGCAATGTGTCATCATGGCGTCGCCGAGCCTCCACTTGCACGCAGAAAGGACGATGTTGCGCACGTCGTGACAGGCAATGTATGCGTCCAGACCTGCGCCTCGGAGATGTAACCACCATGCTATCGCTGAGCGGCACACCCAACCAGGCCGTAGCCATCTCCTCTCTGAAGTAGGAGTATGGGTCGTAGTCGTGTTACTCCAGAGTTGCCTCTGCAGATCACTACACATACTCAACGGCACCTTTGTCACATGTAAGCCTTCGTCCTTCCGGAATTACCTTGCTACCTTGTCATCTCGCCCCTCTCCGGTCAGTGGCGTGTGCTCTTAAATCTGTTACTTTCGATTCACGTATAGGCTATGTCCGTTTCAACCTGCTGCTGTCTATCGTCGTCACATTCGTTTCTTGGGTCTTTCTCGTCCTACGCCGATTGGTAAAGAAGTTGTATGTCAATACATATAGTAATTCAAACAAAAGTCGTTGTAAATGTGTGAAAAATGGAAGGCAAACCTCGCCACCACAGTTGTTCTGACCAACGATTCGTGGCGTTGTGGTGACACGACCATGCGCCGATTTCACGCCCTGGAAGCATGGAACTGGGCCAGCCGTGATCGTGGGTGAGGGTTGTAGTGACACAAGGGCTGTGGCGAGCACGGTCTGGGAACGAAAAGTGGTGCAGGATTATCTCTTGTGGGTTCATCTGTACTACTGTAGTCCGTCGTAATCCAACGCTTGGGCGATCCTCGGATCAGACGGTTGTCAGTTCTCAGAGAGCCGGATCCTCTATTTTAATGATACATACTTCGTTAGGCACTCTCTGCACGTCCATAGGTTTTTGTGATCTTGAAACAGGGAGATATTGCGTGACGAGTTGTGATGTAAAGACTTCGACTCAGTGCCAGAGCTCCTGACGTTGTATCTGTTTAGTTTCGGGTTTACTCCATCCCTCACACCACGGACTCAATCCAGGATTCCTTTTGCCTACGATGGGACGATGGGGGCCCGGGAGAGACGTGGGCCACTCTATCAAACTGGGGAAATCTCACCTGCCCGAGCGTTCGCATCCTGTCTCTACAAGAAGCGATAGGATACGCCGGCAAGAACAAGAGCCTTCAATCCTAGGTCCTGATTCTTAGCTCAAGATTATCGGGGATAATCTGGAACTAAGTATCAGGATTTGGGATCCCTCTGTTTACAGTGGGCGAGGCATAGCAATGCAAAGGGGTGCCACCAGTAGTCCCGTGCAGAGCAGCGCCGTATCCTGGGGCATAAGAGAAAGAGGAGTTTCCGGTAAGGGAGGTAGGAGGAATGACATTAAGCCATGACGCGATGACGGGGGGGGGTAATTAATTGATGTTTTCTGGGTATGCATGTTTTTCCCGCAATTTCCCGGGCCGCATCCGGATGATACTGTTTCGATGCACGTGCGCTCTGCACGTGGCACTTGAACACGGGTTTTTCTGCACGTGCACTGGCAATGGCCGGCCCGGAGCTTCAAGTTGAATTCAGTTGTCGAGACACGTTTCTCAACAATGGCCGATTTCATGAAATGGTCACAGAGTGTTTTTCGAATGTCCTGCTGGTGAGTAGCCGTTCTCTATTTGAATGGAGCTTGTTCCACGAGGGCGGTCACATGGATAATTGTAGGAAAAGTATCTCAACATATTGCCAGAGCAAGAGCAAACCCCCGATTGCCTCTCAGGGAAGTGTCTCTCAAAATCAAGTCCGAGTCGCTTAACCTACGACTACAGAATCTCTTTCATAATGAAGAAGTTCTCCTTGACAGCATTCGGTACATTGCCGCTCTTGAGTCGCTTGTGGGAGAGTCTGGAGAAGAAGAGATGGGGGGTGTAGTCGTCACTGCGACGGCAAGCCTGACTTCCCAACTCCTGGTTGACAATTAGGAATGGTAAGTCAGGCTTTCCGTACATGGACCCCTTACCGTGGTGCATATGAACGTCAAGATGCTGTATAATTCGGGTAGATCGTGCATCTTATTTTGTACCTTGCTGTCCGGCAGTGTGCGCGGTTCGAGCAATCGAGAGCCTTCCCCTACCAGTCAATTATCGTCTTCAAAGAAGGCGACCTCGATATAGATGACAGCACACGTCCGGATACAGCAACCTCCTAGTGCTCACATGCGCTCTTGCAAATTCCGACGTAGTAGTGTCACGACACCGTCACGGTGCAACATTTTCTCTATGGCTTCCGAACAGCGCCGGATATGGATTACAGCTTCCGACTCGGGATGAAATCGCGTAAAGTCTTGAGCGAAGCTCTATTTCGCGTGGCACTTGAGTCGTGGACTCGTGGATTACTTCATTTCCTCCGACTTATCTTACGCAGGTTAGACCGACTAAACTCCCGTACGCTATGAGTGTTTATTCTCGCAGATCCATGCCGAGCACAATCGAGATCAAGCGCCTTGAACTTCAAGATCCTTGACCTCGATTGGGGGCGCTCACTATGCATTCAGAAAAATGAGGCTTTTCTGCGCACACTCACATTTGACCAGAACTTCCGTTGGAAAGATACGTCCGCTCCCATTTGAAGCGAGAATTGCCGCAAAAAATCCAAATTTTGGGCGAATCAGCGGGCTGGGGGCGGTAGCCATCTCGGACATCCCCGTTACTGCCATGCCGGGGTTCCGCATACAGTATTCCACACCGAATCAGAATGGTAGTGCTAGTAACGCATTGCCTCGACCAGGTCCTTGTAGAGACTGCTACTGACTCGCAAGCTAAGTCTAATTCCAAAACATGATAAGCAAACGGATGCTTCGAAATCATCAGCGCTGGTCGATGATCAGCGCTCAGCGGTTGGGTGAATTAAATTCAACCATGAAAACGGGGAATAGAGGTCTTCGAGCGATTGGAATGGCATGTACTTGTGGGTAACTGTCAGAGACAGATTGGCGGGGAGTGGGGGTTGGTGTTGGTGGGGAAAATGGGCCCAATAGTGGGGTGGGTCTGAACCATCTGGATTATCTCCACCTGAAGAGGACGAGGATGGTGGGGTGGGTGAGCCGTCAGAAGAGTTGCCAGCATCGCGGGAACCGTCCAGTCACACGGCCTTGTCCCCAAGCATGTCACTGCTTACTAGAAGTGAGTGTTGGGTACCGGGCCAAGATTGCCTGTTTCATTGAAAATGAAGTGAAGGTTGTCCCTGCACGATGACGGAGTAAAAACGCCGGTTTCTGAGCGAGGAGGGTACTGTGTTGTGGAGTTTGTGTGTTGTGAAAAGTACCTCGTTGGAAAGGCACGCAGGCTAGCGAGAAAAAGATTGACCTGAAGCCGGGCTGGAAATTCGCCTCTGTTGCACTGCTCAGCTCGACTCTGTTTGGACTTACGACCTCTTTTTGAGCCCACCTTCTCGCACGACGCAAATACACGTACTAGAAGGGGGTGGTGCGTGACGCTGCCTAGTTCATGGTTCCTTGCCCCATATGCGTACGTCTGTGGCCGTCCTTCGATCCGCGGGTCACCCTTATGCGGGTCGTTGCCGTCACACTCATATCGGCGCTGTGAGGACGCGACGCTGCTCATGTGGCGGTGCGGCATACAGATAGGCACGGATATCACGCCCTGGGTGAGACCTGTGGAGGCTGTGGGGTTGTTGGCTGCGGGGAGTGGATAAGTTGAATCATAGTATGACTGGTAGGAGACGAAAGTGCGGAAGTCTCGGGCTAAAAGAAGATATCGCTAGGCGGATGCGCTGAGGCGAACGCGAGGTGTGTGCCCGGGGGTGCAGATGGTGGTGGAGGGGACTGCTTCGAGCTCAGATGATGGGGTCGAGGAGATGTTTGGGCCCAAGAAGGAACCAGGTGGGGTTGGGATGACGAAGGCAACGATAGCGTCAAGGAAGGCAAGACACCTGTTGGTGGTGACCGGTGACCGGTGATCTACCGTGACGGTGGAGCCACAAGTTTTGGAAGTAAGTGTGGACGAGGCAGGTGCGGAGTCAAAGCCAAAAATGCTTGAGGATCACTTCAACTCACTTGTTGACTCCTTGAGACCGGGAGTCCTCACGGCACAGGGATGAGGAGCCTGAGACTCCAATAACCCAGAGCATGAATTGCACACCAGGGACAACTCCGAACTTGTGCATTGTCTGGTGTCCTCTGTCACCGCCTTGTTGGCCTACCGTGGTGTTGGCCTTTTCGTGTGAACATGGTCCATGATCCACGGTTCGAGTTGATGCAGTCACGTGCCAGTGCACAGGCCAGGGTGCTGTATTTCTAGCAAGCCCAGCACGACCAAGCAAGAACAAATTGCCACCGCTCGGAGTATTAGAAGAATAGGGGCTATGAGCCAGAAGAGTGGTCTTATTAG
>Ga0307510_10011212_pt1 | contig 10658 bp, 6 predicted proteins | sample 12_EM_MG_FD_207224 | JGI IMG/M metagenome (GOLD analysis project Ga0307510, IMG submission 207224) | Populus trichocarpa ectomycorrhiza microbial communities from riparian zone in the Pacific Northwest, United States - 12_EM | ecosystem: Host-associated > Plants > Roots > Unclassified | place... | reverse complement strand
AAGCATGGACTCCTCTTTTGCTACAACCCAATCAAGGGTATGCCCGAGAAGATAAACATAAGAAAGCTAAGAGCTACTGATAAAAGATTTGGGTTAGGATTCATGCCTTTAAAGAAAGACTATGCAAGGTCAGTAAGAATTCAGAAAGAAAGAAGAATGACTTGGATTATAGGGAGGGAGACCAATGAGGAAGATTTAAAGATCCCATATCTTCATGAAAGCTTCCCACAACTCGCATATATGAGGAGGGCAGGATAAGGATTGGAAAACTTGGATGAAAATTTGGTCAATGCTACAATCAACTGTTTGGAAGAGGTTGAAAAAGTCGAAGAGAGTCCCCTCAAGCTTTTCTTACCTCGGCTAATGATCAACACACTTGAGAACACCCCGACAGAAAGTTTTGTAAGGAAGCTCGCTGACGGAGAAGCCTTGGATAATTAGGAAGCTCAAGACATCCCAATTGTCAAAAAAAAAATTCATCTAAGGGTGTTTACAATTGATGTGTTTAGTTTTTACATGCTTTTCATAAGTCTTTTTCCTTTATGTGTCCTTACTCAGCTGATAATTGTGGCTCAAGATAGCAGTTAGAGGTGTCTATATTTGAGCCACTCTTTCAGTGTTAGTGAGATCATGCATTTTTCTTCTTTCATTTTTTGCCTTAGCTTACTAAATTTCATCCACTTATATGAAACCCTTTTCGCTTTCAGGCCATCTGAAAGCGAAACATCAATGAACATGAAAGCTCATCGCATTATGAATAATTGATTAAATTTTGATAAATGCATGATTGTTATGGATAAGGAAGAGTTTCAAGAAAAAGACATAACATAATTCACCGAGATAGTTAAACAACCCAAAAATGCCTTAAACCCTGTTGAAGAAAAGCTAGAAACGGTGAATGTAGGTTCTGAGCATTAGAAAAAAGAATTGAAAATTGGAGTACAGATTACAACCAATGAGAGAGATGGTATAATATCTCTTTTGAGGGAATTCTCTGATGTATTTGCTTATACATGTGTTGATATGCTTGGTTTGGATGCAAGTATTGTGGTGCACATGCTCCCTCTAATAGGTGAGTGCAAACCAGTACAGCAGAAACTGAGAAGAATGAGGCTAGATATTCTGATCAAAGTAAAAGAAGAAGTGAGGAAGCAATGAGACACATGTTTTCTAGAAGTGGTCAAATACCCTTAGTGGGTATCAAACATAGCAGCAATACCTATGAAAGGTAATAAAATCCGAGTATGTGTGGATTTTAGGGAATTTTATAGAGCTAGCCCGAAAGATGATTTTCCACTTCTCTCTTACATCGATATGTTTGTAGATAATGCTGCAAAGAAATTTACTTACTCCTTCATGGATGGTTTCTCAGGTTACAATTAGATCAAAATGGTCGAAGAAGACAAAGAAAATATCATTTTTGTTACCCTTTGAGGGATTTTCTATTATAAAGTAATGCCATTTAGGTTTAAAAATGTAGGAGTCATATATCAATGAGCAATGATGACTCTCTTTCATGATATGATGCATAAAGAGACTGAAGTATACATCGATGATATGATTGCTAAAACCCAAAGGGAAGAAAATCATGTGTAAACATTGAGAAAGTTATTTGAGAGGTTGAGGAGGTATCAATTAAAACTAAATCCAACCAAATGCATATTTGGAGTTAAGTCTGGGAAATTGTTGGGATTTATGGTATGTAATGAAGGAATCAAGGTAGACCCGGATAAAGTCAAAGTCATCCAAGAAATGCTAGTGTATCAGACTAAGAAAGAAATAAGGGGGGTTTTAGGGAGGTCGAACTATATAGTTCGTTTCATCTCTTAGCTAACTACTACATGTGAACTAATCTTCAGGTTATTAAGAAAGAATAGCCCCGAGAATTGGAATGAAGATTGTCAAGAAGCTTTTGATAAGATCAAGTAATACCTTATAAGCCCACCTCTTCTAGTGCCACTAATTCCTAGGAAACCCCTGATACTACACCTGACTATCAGTGAAGCAGCCATGGTCGCTGTACTAGGGCAACATGACGAAACATGGAGAAAAAAACAAGCCATTTACTACACTAGCAAGAAGTTCATAAGTTATAAAACACGTTATAGTATGGCTAAGAAATTATGTTATGGATTGACATGAGGCGCTAAGAGATTATGCAGTATATGTTGTACTTCACCATATGGTCATCTCCAAAATAGATCCCCTGAAGTACATATCTGAGAAACTCTATTTGTCTAGTCAGATCGTAAGATGACAAGTTTTATTGTTAAAGTACGACATAATCTATATGACTAGAAATGCTATAAAAGGAAGCATCATTACTGATCATTTAGTTGAAGGAATCTGAACCTTTGAACTTTGACTTTCCATATGAAGATGTCTAAGCAATCGAGAATGAAGAGGGGGATGATTGGTGGACAATGTACTTTGATGGAGCCGTGAACATGTGTGGTAACACAGCAGAAGCGGTCATAATTTTCCCAGATGATAGACAATACCCCATTTCCATCAAACTGCAATTTGATTGTACTAATAATATATCTAAATATGAAGCATACACTCATGGCTTAGAAGCACCTACGAAGATGAAAATAAAGAAGTTAAATGTATATAGAGACTTAATGTTGATAATTTATCAAGTAAAAGGAGAATGACAAACTAAGAATGAAAAGTTGAGGCCCTATCAAGAATACCTTTCCAAATTAGTAAAAGGCTTTGATGATATAGAATTTACACATTTGGGAAGGCAAAAAAACCAATTTATTGATGCTCTAACAACTTTGTTCTCTATGGCTCAAATTGATTATAGGGACCGAGTACAACCAGTATGCATAAGAATCATAAATTCCCCTCCTTACTATTGCTCAATAGAGGAAGAGTCAAATGAGAAGCCTTGATATTTTGACGTGAAGAAATTTGTTCAGTATCAAAAGTATCCTAAGAAGGCATCAAAGTCAAATCAAAAGACATTACGAAGAATGACCATGGATTACTACCTGGATGAAGATGATTTATATAAGAGATCGTTTGATGGGACTCTTCTAAGATGTCTGAGCGAAAAGGAAGCAAGGAAAACATTGCATGAAATATATGAGGGGATATGTGTATGCATGAAAATGGACATATGATGGCTAGACAGATTTAGAGAGTTGGATATTTTTAGATGACCTTGGAAAAAGATTGCATAGATTACGTGAGAAAGTACCACAAATGCCAAGTGCATGGAGATAAGATTAATGCACCACCAGTTCCTCTATTCAATATAGTGTCACTTTGGCTATTTGCAATGTGGGGGAATATATGTTATTGGACCTATTAATCTGAAAGCCAACAATGGACACAAATTCATTTTATTAGCAATTGATTAGTTTACTAAATGGATTGAAGCATGCTCATATACGCATATGACTCAGAAGGTTGTTAAAAGGTTTATTGAAAAAAAGTTAATTTATCGATATAGGCTGCTTGAAAGAATAGTCACGGACAATGCTCAGAATTTCAACAGCAAAACATTGTTGACTTATGTGTTAAATGAAAGATCAAGCATCTGAATTCATCCCTGTTTAGGCCAAAGATGAATGGAGTTGTAGAGGTCGCCAATAAAAACATAAAGAGTATTATCCATAAAATGGTGGTCTCTTATAAATACTGGCATGATTGGCTTTCGTATGCTCTCCACACATATAAAAAATAATAAGAACATCAACTGGTGTTACACCTTATTCGCTGGTATATTAAATGGAGGCGATTATTCCCCGGGAAGTGGAAATCTCGTCGTTAAGAGTATTGATGGAGCCCAATCTAGAAGAAGTTGATTGGGCAAGGATAAGATATGAGTAGTTAAACATGATCAGTGAGAAGAGACCAGCAGCAATTTGCCATCACTAGCTGTACCAAAAAAAATGGCTAAAATACATGAAAAGAAAGTTCAGCCAAGAACATTTAGAGAAGGTGATCTGGTGTTAAGAAAAGTTCTCCCATTGCCTAATGAAGATCATGGCAAGTAAGCACCAAACTATGAAGGCCTTTACATAGTAAAGAAAGCATTTTCAGGAGGAGCTCTGATCCTAATGTAAACCCCTAGTTAAAAATAGATAAATCTAGGTTAAATAGGGTAACTATTAATTGAAAAATGATAAATTAGAGAGAAAATCTTATGAATTAGGATGAAGATTTCTGGAAGATTAATTTAAAATTTAGAGAAGCTAAAGTAATAAAATAGTATACAAAATATTAGTTAATGATAAATCGTGAAAACTCCTTGACCAGGTAAAAATAATAATTTGAAGGAAATTTTGTAAATTTGGTGATTTTATGTGTAAAATAGAAGGAAATCAAATAAATCAATGCATGACACTTTACGCAAGAAACGTCGAATTTTAGTATAATCCTCGCACACAATTGCGCTAATGGAACTGAAAGTGGTAAGAAACTCATAAAAAATTTTATGATAATTATGAATAGGAATCTGCAAAGAATTAGTCTAAGACCCAAGATGATTTAAGTAAATTATATGGTATGTGAAATTTAGATTTTTGGTGTGAAATTTCCAACTGTCCAGTTTTACAATATTAAATGTATCTCCCAATCCAGCTGTTGGATCAAATTGAAATTTTATGTGGGGTCTTAAGACATATTGTTTTACCTTGGGTTAAATTTTAAGGTCGATCGGAGTTCGGGAAGGTCCTGAACATGAAGATACAATGTCATGTTAGTGCAATAAACTGAAATTTAGGGAGAATAAGTTGGCGTATAATAATAATTGACCCATAAAACCTAATGTAATTATGCTTGCTGCTACTGTTCACGTGGAACAACATCTAAAAAGAGAGGAAGAGGCTTCTCTCTTGCCTCTCTTCAAAAATCATTTGAGAAATCTTCCTAAATTGTGAGATTGAAGCTTGCAAATACGTTTATGAGGAGAGAAACACATTTAGGCTGAAATTAGGTAGCTTGGTTGGACGAGAGGAACTTGAGGGATAAGTATGGGTGATGAAGAGGAAGAACAATTAAAGAAGAAATTGGTAAGAACTCTTCAATTTGAACTCGAAATTATTGATAAAAAGTGTTTTTCCTTAGTTTTCCTCCTTTATTTCATAGTTAGTAAATGATAATTGAAAAACCTCCAATGTTGTGATTTTACGGTTCTTGAAAATGTGTAGAAAATGAGAGTTTCTTTGAACATGGAATAATGATAATGGACATTGTGATGCATGAAAACACTTAGTGTGCTTGTCAAATTTATCTCTCATGTAATTTGGAGGTGGTGTTTTTATAAAGTTGTAGGTAAGGATGTTATCTTTTAAATGGAACTAGTCTTGACTTATTTGGAGTTGTATAACTCCAATATGAGAAAAACATTGAGTAAAGGTCCAGACCGACATAGTACTAAACAGATTTCGGGTGCTACTGTAATTGTTAATTTTGAGCCTTACAACGATGTAATTTGGAGCTTTGTATCTATATGAAAATTATAGGTATGGATATTATCTCTTAAATGAAACTAGTCTCGACTTATTTGGAGTTGTATAACTCTATATATGAGAAACAAACGGATTAAAGGTCCAGACCAACATTGTTCTGGACAGGTTTTGGGTGCTACTGTAATTGTTAATTTTGAGCCTTACAACGATGTAATTTGGAGCTGATGTCTTTATAAAAGTTGTATATATGAATGTTATCTTTCAAATAGAGCTAGTCTCAATATATTTGGAGCAGTATAACTCCAGATATGAGAAACACACTGAGTAAGGGTCCAGATTGACATAGTACTTGACAAATTTCTTATGCTACTGTAATGAGTGAGTTTAGACATGGAGATGGAAAAAATGGGTGTTGTGTCCTACATGAAAGTTGTAGCCCTATGTATTAGCTTTTCATTGAGACAAACCATGCTCGAAAAAGAGTTCTGAAACTTTAGCTACAATTAAAACACCAAACTGTGTTCGGGGTTGGGTGGACTAAACCAACTAGGACTAATCAAGCTCTAATCTTTACTTGAAATCTGTTGTTGATTAAAGGTTCTAACACTTGGAATGATGTAGTAATAATTGATGAAATGAACACTTAATGTTAATACCCATGTTTCAGCCTATAAAAATTTAGATGGGAGAATCCTTGAGAATGTACATGTTGAACTTGATTGTGTACTACTTGACAATATTATGATGAACTTGATGAGGTTATGAAAAACAATATGATCTTTGAACATGTTTAGTAGTACTTCGTAATTGGAATGCGTAGAATACCTTATGCCACACGATAATGAATGAGAATTTGATGTTGCCACATGAAGAACATAAAAATATGCTTGTTAATGGAATGACATAGGCTTCAGCCACCTTAAGAGAGGATAGCAAAGAAAGACCCTCATGAAGATAGTAATAAGTGATGGTTCCTCTTTAACAATGTTTGATGAATGTGTGATATTGTCATGGAATAGAAACATTACATGTTTCCTTTGCTTCATAAACTTTGGAAGTGAATTTGGTTGTAGTCTACGTTCAAAACTAGGTTAAAGTATGGTCTTTAAAAGGAAAACTTGGTATTGACTATATGCGTGAATTTAGGGAAAAGAAATGTCAGAATGACTTAGTTTTCATTGATGATTTTCAGTGTGAAAATGACTTAGTTTTTCATTGATGATTTTCAGTGTCAGGATGACTTAGTTTTTCATTGATGATTTTCAATGTCAAAATGACTTGGTTTTCGTTGATGATTTTCAGTGTCAGGATGACTTAGTTTTTCATTAATGATTTTCAGTGTCATAATGATATAATTTTTATAGATGACCTTCATTAAAATTAGGGACGAATGTCTTGTTACAATATTATCACTGTACAATTATACAAACAAGAGAGATGTTTGAATGAATGTATGTGTGTTCTGGTATATGTGTGGAAATGGACTTTGACATTACGTGAATAAAAATATACAGAGTAATGGTCATTTTGTGTATCAGGAGGTGTGACTGGGATCAGATCTTCAATCAAGCGAGGACACATTACGGGAGGGGCAGGTAGGTGGTTTCTACCTTTAACTAATTATTATTAAATCCTTGAAGTGTTTATACATAATGTTGCTACCTGATTTCAATCGATTAAAAGTTACTTACGAAACGCAATGAATAATGATGTGATTAGCTTCAGCTAATGATATCTATATTGGATAACTGAGACTAAACGACGTGATTAGCTTCAGCTAATGGTATCCATATTGGATAACCAGGATTAAATGATGTGATTAGCTTCAACTAATCATATTCATATTGGATAACCGAGATTCATTGATGAGATTAGTTTCGGCTAATGGTATCTATATTGGATAACCGAGATTCATTGATGAGATTAGCTTCGCCTAATGGTATCCATGTTGGATAGCCAAGAATGAATGATGAGATTAACTTTGGCTAGTGAGATCCGTGTTAGATAGCCGAGAATAAGCATTGAAGATTAGATTTGACTAATAATATCCATGTTGGATAGCTAAGAGTAAAAGATGAGGTTGACTCCGGTTAATGGGGTCCATACTAGGATTACCGGTAATGAATGTCATGAATAATCTCATTTGAAAGCGTTTACTAATATGATGAAATAAAGAGTATGTTGTGTTATTCACAATCCAAAATTAATGTTTAAAGAACCATATATAAAATTGATCATAGTTAGGAATGAATAGTTTATGCATGGAAGAATTCTATATGTACAAGGATTCTTAAACCATAATACATGTCATCAGTTATTTGTTGAACATAGCTCAAATAAAATAATGCAACCTAAGGTTGTATGAAGATGTGGAGTAAAATATTAAAGATAGACTCGGTAAGAAGATTTTAATAGCCGAATTTGTTGGCAATCAAATGGGTTTACCAGAGTTATTGGCAACCACGAGGGGATGACCGGATTATATTTAGTGGCTATAGAATTGGTGACTAAAAATGAGATATGAATGATACTTAGTGGCCGCAATATCGATGACTAAGGATAAGAAATGAACGATACTTAATGACCACAATATCAGTGACTAAGGACAAGATATAAATTGATAGTTGACGATTAATTACCAATATCTATGAATATGGAAACTTTTGATGTTTAGTTGCCAAAAGAACATTGTCCAAGGAAGCAAAGTACGATTTGGTTAATTGTAAGATGATGATGTAGGTTTTCATTTTCCTATGCTTCTATTTAAGTTGACAAGTCCTTTAAATTAAATCATGGGCAACAAAAGTTACTTCCTTGTTGTCCCTAACAAAAAAGGAATTCATGTGGTTGTTTTTGTTTTGAATGGAGACCATTGTGTTGTTGTTTCCAATAAGTAGAAACCATGGTGGTGTTGTTTCTAAATAATGGAAACCATTGAAACTATCCTCAATTGTATAATGGAAACCTTTATATAAGACCATTAACTGATGCTTAAAAATGTATATGATAAGGGGGTTGATTGGCAACTTAAAACATGATACCGTTTGATGTACTATTAAGTCAAAGCAAATGTTAATGAGGTGATAATGTAATAAACGGTTATGATACCTAGAAAATAGAAAATATGATAATGTTACAAACAAATTATGTTAAGTGGTGATGATGATGAGTAAACATAAGGTTAATACGTATGTGGTTACTTCAAGGATTGTACCTAAGAAAATCAATAACTAAGGAAATGAAATATTAATTATTGATTGGGGAATTAAAAATTAAGAAAATGAGTTACTATATGGTGATGTATAGTCGACAACCTTAGATTTGAATGTATTATGTAATTTGTTGTAAAGGCAATGTTGAAAGTGAAAAATATGAACTTAGACGCATATCAACCAATGCGTAATTCAATATGTATATGATGTTATCGATGCTAAAAGAATTATGGATAAGCATCTTGTTCTTCTTCCTTATGAAAAACCACATACATGTATTTTATGGCTAGATGTTAAATTTGTAATGTTATTTCAGTTGCAATGATGAGCACGAGTATTGTCATATGAGTTGAGGTATTATTGAACTTGAGTTGAATGTTTTGAGCAAGATTGTTAAAAGTGCTAATAGACATGATGATTCCTTTGCCTCATAAAAAAAATCATGAGCGTAAGTCTTTTTGACGACTAATAACTTTAATAATGCTATCTATGTTGCAGGTCTATGTCACGAAGTGGACCAACACTAATTGTGTCGTTTCACTATTTATAATTTTGTTAGGCACTTATTTTTATGTACTATGAATACTTAAAATTATGTTAATAACTTCACATTGAAATATACTAAATGATATGATTGTATTTTTAGCATTTGATTATTGCATCTCTTTTGTTATGTTTGTGTGTTTGTATCCATCACACATATGTTTTATGTAAATGGAAAATGAAAAGAATATAAGATGAATTGTGAGAAGTAATATGAAAGAATCAAATGGAGAAACAATTGAACTGGTGGGTGGTCGAAGGTTACTGCGTATATGTAATAGAGTTATTTGATATTGTGTTACCCAAGAGGATAAGAAAAGAACTGAAAAAATGTATAAGTTATAGGGGAAACACTGCTGTAAATTTGGTAAACTAAAGAATCAATAATAAGATGTATTGTTAGACAAATTGCTAAAAAAAAAAAATTACCCCATTATACTCAGACATGATGATTAGAAACATGAAAGTTATATGGAAATTTTAGGTCGTTACACTAACCAGAATGGATGGAGAACATGTATAGGCCTATGAATTCAGATTCTATAAAGAAATACGTTGTGTAGCTCGTTCTCATCAATAAAACAAAATTTGACCAATAATTCTCTTCGCATACACTCTCTTCTCTAAAAAAAAAAAAAAACTTGTATGATCTCATTGACTTGCAATGTTTTTGAGAAAACCCTTTCCTAAATAGCTTCAGACTTTTTGACCAATTTTGGTTTCCAAAGAAAAGTAATATGATGTTTATTTTAAAAGATATCTTGATATTTTGTTAATTCTCACCTCGAGGTGACAACAATTTGTTTATATCATATATCTTGAGTTGCACTTTAGCTATATGTATAATTTTAGAAAGTAGGATTCACCTATTGTAAATTTGAAATCTTATTCCAAACCATTACTTTGGATAAGGATAGATTTATCAGTTCTGATCGTTCGTGATTGAAAAGAAAAAAGGTCATCTTTGTTTTTCTCTCATATTCTGAAACATATTCCTTGTAGTCCCTTTTTGAACCTAAATAAGTTTTTTGTTTCATAAAAACTCTAACTAGGATCACACTCCACACTTGAAGGGCATATGAAAATTTCAAAGATCAAGATCGGTTCTGACTAGGATCATACCTAACACTAGGGGGCAAATAGAATTTTTAGAGCAATAAAAAAAAGATATCAAATCAAGGTCAAAACAAAATTAGGATGCTCCACCAAAGCAATCAAAATGGCCAAAGCAAAGAAGCACAATGAAAAAACACAATGAGTTAAGAGTTGTGATTCTAAGTCTAGAAACCCTGAAATACTTTTAAGCCTATGAATCTTTTTTTTATAACAAAAAACATAACCCATATTATTTGACTTTGAAGTCCTTTCTGATCAAGTAAACAAACGATTTGGATTGTTAAAATTACATCTCCAAGGATTTCATCATGAATATGGCATAGCAAACAAAACTATTTGTCATTATTCATAAAGATAAAAT
>Ga0307510_10011211_pt1 | contig 10658 bp, 6 predicted proteins | sample 12_EM_MG_FD_207224 | JGI IMG/M metagenome (GOLD analysis project Ga0307510, IMG submission 207224) | Populus trichocarpa ectomycorrhiza microbial communities from riparian zone in the Pacific Northwest, United States - 12_EM | ecosystem: Host-associated > Plants > Roots > Unclassified | place... | reverse complement strand
AAATATGCAGAGAATACAGGAAAAATCAAACCAAAACACTTTCATTCAGCCCCTTATTATAATGAAATTCCTTCATTATCAACTTTAATTACTTTCTACAAAATCAGAATTAAACCAGAATATTTTGGTTTTAAATCATGTCTTTTAAACCCTCTATAAAATTAGAATTATATCTTAACGTTTTGGCTTTAAATCATGTCTTTTCAGCTGAAATAACTGTTTAATTTTGAAAAAACTTGTTTAGGATCTCTTTTTTTTTGAAAGCTTGAATGCCTTATAAACCCACTTTTAACTTCTCATTTTTTGTTATATAAACAATAAGGAAAGTTCGTTTTTTTTCTACAAGGGATAGAATTTTTTAGAGGATTTTGGGTTTTTTCAAAATATATCAACTAATTTTTTTTTTAATTTAATTTTTTATTCATCTATAATTTATTTAAATTATATTAATTTTTTTATAAGATGTTATATTAACTTAATGTGGCATGTACAGTGAAGCAAAGAAAGAGAAGCCCATGCTGAAGGATGATGGAAAAAGACAACAGATTCTGAAAGTGGAATTACTGTGGGCTCTGTTGCTCCGGCTGCTGTGGAGAATCAGATGACCAAGAAAAAGTGCTCGGAAGTTGGCTAGAATTCTATCGGTTTCAGAAAAGAGAAGCTCAGAGGAGTGGTATGATGAATCTCACAAATAGCAGATTAGTGTACTTTTTGTTTGTACAATATGCCGTACCTGGTTAAAATAACGATGAGGAGGTTCCTGATATATACGAAGCATAGAAGAGAAAAGAGCAGAATATTTCTCTTCATTGCTAATAGTTAAATCTCCTAGCAGAAATTATGGCTCTCCGAAGCAAATTTGAGGAGGATAGAAAGCAGATTCAACAACTGTGAGCTGCTAGGAAGTTTCGAACTTGTTTAGTGCTGCAGAGGCCATACAAATATGATCGGAATCTGAAGCATCTTGTAACCCATCGAGTTTTTTTCCTGAAGCAACCTTTGTTATGATAGTTCGATCATGCTCTCTGCTTGCAATTCCTTTTCAGTAACCCAAACTGCGATAAGGAAGGGAAGACTACTTCTTTTTTCAAATTTGATGGACGACTGCATTGAGCCACATTAAGTATTGGCTATTTACCCCAAAGAAAGCACAAGCATCAGCAATTCCACATCCAAAGGCAATTAGATGTAGCTCAAGGAAGTTTGGACTTATCCATCGAGGATGATAAAATTATGGAGCACTTGAAATGAGAAAATACCAGTGTGGCATTCTGTCCTCTGGTAGGTTGAAATTTTACTTCTGTTAGTCAATTACACCCTTCAATGTAAAATATCATTATTTTACCGAGTTTTTTTTTAACATAGCACAGTAAAACAGAATCGTTAAAATAGCATAGATGAAAAAATATTTAAGTATTTATGACACTTCATCGGGTGGATTTTTTTTTACCTTCATCCATTCACCATCTACATGGACATCCATATATATCTGTCTATACCAATATATGCACATCACAATAGTATACCAAGCAAGAGTTAAAAACAAGGACTATAAGCATTTTTTATACAACAAGTTGTAATAGAAATCATCAACAAATTACAGATAATCCACATTTTGTAAAATGCAATATGCAATTAGGTGTGAACATGGTTGATGATATAGTTGTCATTTATCACAAGTACTAATTGCTTCATTGATTTTAATCGATTCACGCACTTCTCTTGTAAAACCAACTATTGAAGGTGTCTCAGATTAAAACAATCCAGCTCCAAGATCAAATAGAGATATCACGTGTGATCTAGAAGTTGTTGCATCAACAAGTAATTTAATTAGGACCTTTAGTGGCCACAATACATCACAACTTCTGCGCTCCACAAAATATCATTACACCTAAAAAAAATATTTGCATTATAACCGATACAAACAAGCCACACATCATCTGTCTCCACCAAATCCTAATATAATATGTCAAACTCTTGTTTTGAAGGATGTGTACACATTATATTTTTCAAGGCAACATATTTTAACTTAATGTTGAAGTTACTCAAAAAGTGTTGTGAACAATATCAATAATATCCAATAGGCTTAGGAAAAGTTTGTGCTACGAAATTCTTAATTACTGCATGTCTATTTGATATAATACACAACTTAATGTGACCATCAATCACATATCGACGAAGCAAATCTAAAAACCAACTCCAAACATTGTTTGTCTCTTCTTTGACAATAGCAAAATATAACAGAAAAACTCCATTATTCACATCATAGGCAACTACAAACAACAACTTTACCTTGTACTTACCATAAAGATAAGTGTTGTCAATACTAATTAGAGGACGACAATATTGAAACTCATCAATTAAAGCATCAAATGCCCAAAATTCTCTCTCAAATATTGCCTAATTAACTCTAACAAAATAATTTTATTAATTCACAATCAACAACTTAAAATCATTTATTATTTTACAAAATAATCTAATTATCAACTCAAATTATATCTAATTAACCTAATTACAAAAAACCCTGAATTTTCCAAAAAATCCATAATTCAAAACCCTAACATTATATGAAATCAAATTAACACACATAGCATAAATTACATCAAATTAATCGAGAAAAAAATGTTAAACATACCTCTAAATGTAGAATGTGAGTGATAATGGTGATCAATGCTAGTTGTTTTGGCTGGTAATCTATTGACCCGCGGTGGAGAGGGAGAGATGGGTGATTTCATGGTGTTGTTTTGGGTGTGTTTCATGTTGGAGAGGGAGAGATGGGTGATTTTATGGTGTTTTGGATGTGTTTTATGGTGGAGAGAGAGAGAGAAGAGAAGGTCGTTAACAGCAGGAGGAGGGAGGGGCAGGTGGATGTAGAGATGTGGAGACAGGGGGAATAAAAGGAGAAAGGGAAAGAAAAGAATTTTGGTTATTAAATTTGAATAAAGTCACAGATGTCATTTGCAACTAGCGTGTCGCAGGTAACAATTATAACTCGTAAAACTGTATTATATCCCCAAATATCTTCTTGCTATATCCCCGAATATATTCTTCATTGTGTTACTTCACTCAAAAAAAAAAATATATCACTATACTAAAAACCCAAAAAACTTTTATTTTACCTGCAGTCCCATCATTGTTCCTTAAGCATTTGCTTCTTTACCATCTTCATGATTTTTGGAAATCCATGGAACTGCTTGAAATCAAATGATAGGTTCGCCTGAGCCAAAAATGAAAAACGAAAGACCATAGAACTGATAATCATAATACATCCACAATCCAGTTCCGACAAGCAACTTACTGCAACCATACACACACACACACACACACACACACGAAATAAAAAAATAATTAAAGAGAACTTTCAACATAGTTCAGCACACTTTGTGCGGTCATGTCTTGGGTAGTGTATGCAGAATATATTGCACAAGTGGATATGCCTGATTCTTCGTGAACATGCTCTTCATGCCTTTCTCTAGTGTTTGCTCATAAGAATAGAAGTTAGTGTATTTGTCTTGGGGAAACCTTTCCGTCTTTCATATTATTGGATCTGAAAACAAATGATTGAAGATGCAATCTGGCACTGGCTGCGGCAGCAATAGATTTTTCATCTTGCTTTTCTTTTGCAGAAGCAACAGCAGCAATGTAAGCTTCTCTTGCTTCTTCCATTTTTTGCATCTCCCTGTCATCTAAATCATCCTGTACAAAACGAATTTGAAGATCCAAGTGTACATATGATCCAATCAATAACAGAAGTAAATTATGAAGGCATGGATATAAACTCTTTTTCACTGAGTGCCTAGGTTTATCATCACACATCACAGACGAAAAAAGCTTTCACAACTTCCAAATGTTTAACATCACACATCACATGTTCATCAACTCTTTAGCAACAATAAAGACCACGACCTCATACAAATTTAGTCCATTGCCCTTTTTTCCCAAAGACATTATGTGGAAAACTAAGCATTCACAGCAAAACCATGTATTTCATAATAAAAAATGCAAATTCAGTCTGTCTACTGAAGATCAACCAAGGTTTTAACTGTTGATAGTCCACAAGTTCTTATTCATGACGCATGCTTTGTCTGCAACAGTATCTTAAATAGGGAGGTGGGGGACCTACAGTGAATTGGAGAAAAGCAAAGAGAGAAACAGATTAAAATATACATCAAGAAGGAGATTGTGAGCTTACAATATCAGGAAGCTGGTCCAAATAGCAAGGTTTGATATCGTAATCTTCAGCATATGGAATGGAATTATTCTTTGTCAAGTTTTCAAATACCAACATAAATGATGAAATGCCTCCTTGTATGGAGTCTAGTTCTTGCTGGAGTGTTTCCACTTTCTGATTGGACGTCATCGCCTCCCATTGTAATTTTTCAAGTGCAGCTTGCTTGTCTGCGAGCTTAATCTGTGGAAAACAACTGCTCTTACTAACAAGATGGCATAACCTCAAACAAGAGAGCGAGGTTTACAGTGAATTTCATATAGGCATGTAGCTTTGCTCCAATCTCATTTATAGGGTTGTATATACAACTCAGTTAAATTGCAAAACATAGATCATTTCTAGGATTTGATATTGATTAACCATTGTATCACATGAAACACAAATCATATTTCTCAAGCTATATATATAGACACACACACACACACACACTTAACAATAAATTCAAACGTTCATTATTTGAAGGCAATTTAAAATCCTGAATTTCGATGTTTCATACATCAAAAGGTAGTCTTCCATTTAGTTCTGTCTAGAACCAAAATGGATCACATAGCTAGCATATAACTTGGAGTGCATAAAATGTCAAAAACTTGCAAGGAAAATCTCCTGAGCAACCTTTGAAAGATTAGAAATTTGCTAAGGTCACTGGAGTTAAAAAGTAAACGCATCATATGACACCAGCAAGACCATAATTTTGATTGTCAATCGCTATAGCACCTAATTGTGAAACAAATGAATTAAAAAAAGCTCACTGTGCATGCTAATAAACAATGCAAGCAATGTAAGTAAGTACCTTTGCATTGGAGAGTTGTAATTGGGTGGACTTAATTAATGAGTCCTTTTCTGCAACTTGGAGTTTGACTTCATCGAATTCGGCATGAACAGCATTCATCTGATTCTTTGAAACTTCTGCTGATTTCAAAAGCTCATCTTTCTCCAACAATTTCCTTTGCAGATCTTCCACTTGCTCCCTCAAAGCGATTAACTCTTCGGCATCCTTCCCTGTCGGCACAGCCCTGGAGGAAGAAAGGATTGCGAAGCTATCGGCATCTTGATTATCATTAGCAGTTTTACCTTGATCCTTATCACCATGGTCCATTTTCTTTTTTGTTGGAATAGATTGGCAAGTATTTCTGCCTCTAGGATCAATCATCTTCAACACCAAAAAAATAAATAAATAACTCAGATTTCTTTTTTTAACTAGCACTTAACAGAACTATCATCATCGTATAAAGAAATACATTAAGGAGAAGCAACAAAATAAATGAACAAATAAAACCCATTACTATAAAACACTAATAATTTCAACTTATACAAGAAAAGAAAGAAAAATTGTTACCTTTTTGGATAAGGATTCTCTAGAAGGAGTCTTGGTGTAAATCACCGAACCTCTCCGCGTAAATGAAGTGCTCACTTTTCGATCCTGAACAAAAATTTTACCGAATTAATAGAAAGTTGTTTAAACTTGAGGATGAAATGAACAAGAAAATGAGTTAGAGAGATTATTACAATGAGGGACTGGACGAGGGGAACCATTTCGACAAGATCGTTGAAGAGGACACGATCGACATTCCCACCTGCAGAAGAAGCGAGTTGAGAGTGATTTGGGTGGTGAGTCGGGGAAGAATTGCTGTTGCTGTCTTCGGAAAGCCATGATTTTGGGTCTCCAAAATTGCTGGAATTCTGCTGCAAATCTACAAAACGTTGAGCCTCGTACATCCTCTTCCTCTTCCTTTCCTTTCTTTCTACTCTTCTTTACTGAGAATTTTGAGGGAGAGAGTCTTCTTTCTTGGAAATTTAGAGGGAGTTGCAATTGCAGGCTCACAGGAAAGAGAGAGTTTACCAGTAAGGACTAAGGACTTCAATTTTGAAATTTCGTAAAACACGCTTTAACGCTTTCTTTCCATATTGTGTAAATTTACACTTAGGATGGATTGTTTTGCGTAAAATATCTATAGTAAAATATTTTATAGATATCTTCATGTTTATTTTTATAAAATATTTTATAAAAAAATTAATTAAAAAAATATTTTATAATCAATCTTCAAATTTAAATATATTTCAAAAAAAATTTAACTTATAAAATTTTATAAAATATTTTACAAATATTAACTTACTTACAATATTATCTAATTTAATTTTAACTATCAGTTGCATTTCACCAATATCATCATCTCTAACAAGATATGATCATTATAAAATCAAAATCCATAGCTATTTGACTTGTGTTTCGTCACGACTCAAATAATTTTTTTCTAGTAAAAAAAGAATGGATATACATGCTTTTCCAATATATTTTTGGATATAAAAAAAATCTTAATCTTAAATTGAAATGCTTATACACACATTGAATTAATTAAATCAATATTTTATCAAGAAATAACTGAGTTAAGATATTTAACCTTACAATATGAGTCATGTACTTAGTTATGTTTAATAACTTTATTTTCTAGAATAAATATTTTATTCAATTAAATGATTATTTGTATAAGTAAAAGGTAGAAAAAAAGGTTGTTAAAAAAAATAAATTCAATAAAACTATAAAGTTCAACTATAAAATAACTCAATAGTAAATGGCAAAACTAGAGAAAAGAAATTAAAACCAATCTAATATTGAAGAATAAAAAAAAATCAATTTAAAAAAACCGAGACAACCCGGGCAAACCTCCTAAACATTGGTTAATCTCTAAAACTCTCAACTCATGAAATTTTAGACCCAGACTCAACTAATAAGCTCAGTTCCAAACTAATTTAATGTTGAAGGATGAAAAATAATTTGATCAAAGTGAGAAAAATAGCAATCAAAAGAATGAGAATCAAATTTGAAAGGAAAAACAAACTAAAAAGAATGAAATTGTAAAAAAAATCCAATTTTTAAAATTATCTTAAACAAAATAAATAGGAATCAAAAGAATATGGATTATATTTGAAAGACTAAAAAACTAAAGGCAGCTGAAATTGAAAAGGAATTTTTTATATATAAATTATTACAAATAAAATAAAAGATAATCAAAAGAAAAGGGATCAAATTCAAAGAGATTAAAAATTTAAGGGCTTCTTTAAGATTTTGAAGAGGTAAGCGCGGAAATTAAATAAATGAGAGAGAAGAAAGGGGGGAAGGCCACAAGCACAAAATTAGGCAGCCTTTGTCAAAATGCACCGCCTCCCTCAAGGAGGCGATGCCAAGACAATTCAAACATCATCGCAGAAAGCGGTGTTTGACCACTAGACAGTCCCTCAAGCATTTCCCGAAAAAGCAGGGCCACCCACATGTTGATGCGTGCGTAATTTTTTTTTATAGTATTTGAATATATTGAATTACACAATTGACCCTAAACAAAAATAATATATATATATATATATATATATATATATATATATATATATATATATATATCCAAATTTTAGTTCATTAATAAATTATTTACTACCATTCTCTTGTTTTATGACATGACACCCTTATGGCCAACACTAAGAACGTAATATGTTTATTTTTAGCCTAACTGATTAATACTTAAAAGTGCATTCTCATTAAGGTTTTATATCATCATATTACATTTAAAGTATCATTAAATTCCCTAACTTAAGCATGTTTTATAATAACAAGTTTGATAATATAAGATAGCTTTAATTTATGGTAAATGCTCATTTTAAATGCAGACATATCTCACAATTCAAAGGATTGATTGATGTGATTAACTATTGAAAGTGAAAGGACAAAGAAAGGGCTAAGCTTAGAAAAGATATGTGGTTCAATTCAAACTGGAACACCATTCAATCATTGGGTCATATCTAGAGCTATAAATCTTGGATTTTAGTCTGGTTTATATGAATAGAAAGCTAAGACATAGGCCTAAAACATTCATGAAGAGTCCAAGACTCAATTCTGCCGTTTTGGAGTCCAAATCTTAGCATAAAAAAAGAAGTTTGAATCTGTCTTGCAGCCCAAACACTGTTCAGTGTTCAGTCCATATCTCGGGTTCTAGAAGTCCAATTGAGCTCATTCTTCTTTGGGTGGAAAGCTGAGACAAATGTCTATAACTTTCATGAGACTACGTTGCCAAATTCTGATTGGAACAATGTCATTTTGTCCATAAAACAAATCTATATCTAAACCACTAAGTCCACTAAGCCAATAGTTGACCACTAATTCAATAGTTAATTACAAAATGAATAGTTTGTTTTGGCCTATAAAAGGATGCATTTGCCATACATTTAGGCATCTTAGTTTTCATATCAAGATCATTTTCTTACTTTCTCTCTTTGTAATATTCAAGTTTTATTTCATGTTTTAATTTCATTAATCTCTTGCTCATTTCTTTTACTACTCTTAGTTAACTTATATCAAGATTATGTTCTTGTCTTGTTTATTTATGTTCTTCTTCTTCATTATGTCTAGCTAAGTTAATTATGTCAAGGTGAAAATTTTTCACTAATGGTGTTATAATATGTATAATATAAACTCAACATGGACTTCAATGTTTATATCCAATAAAGTTTGTTATTAATATGTCTAATCTTTTTATCTTACTAATTCTTAATACCTTACTTGTTAAATGATTAATCTAGATTTGTGTTGTATAACACTTGATACAATAAATGCTTGATCCTTCATAGTCTTCGACCAACATCGTTGTTATGAGAGGAACTTGATTTGTTGTTAACATAAGTTAGCATCATGAATTCCTGACAATATTTAAAACTATGATGTTACTAAAATAAGATAATTAATATGATCATGTTAAAAATTTATAATGAACTATTAAGGATAAATTATCTGATTGTAACCCCATTTGTGTATGGTTTCCAGTTGAGTAATAAAAAGAGTTTATACTATATTTATTTCTAATACCATTAGTGGATCCTTTAACATTGACAATTGTTTTTACCTTTGCTTAATCCTCACATAAATCTCACATCACAAAGATCTCTTTAACTCTTTGTTAATATATATAGTTGACCTCCCTGTGGATTGACCCCGGTCTTGCTGGGTTATTTATTACTTTGACACTCCTGCACTTAGGATAAGACATCAACTATTTGATCGTGTCAAGTTTTTAGCACCATTACCGGGGAGGTAAGTTACTGTATAAATTATATATTTTATTTTTCTTTTCACTTTTATTGTTTTTCTAATTTTTGTTTCTTCCTCTTCCTCCTCCTTTTCCTTTTCCTTTTCTTCTTTTTTTTCTGTACTTGCATGAGAGTTGGTCATGCACATTAAGTGGTAGACTTTCTAGGAAATCTTCATCCTCATCTGAAAACATGACCGAAGAAGATAACCAGTCACTTCATAAGAAGAATAATCGTGTTAGAACACTAAGAGGTCACATGAATCCAACAAGAACAAGTGCACCATCATATATAGTTTTTCCTCCTGATGCATCTCACTTCAATTTTAAGCCAAGCATTATTTAACTTTTACCTTCTTTTCATAGCTTAGATCTAGAAAATCCATACTTGCATTTAAGAGAATTTAAAAAGGTTTGTAACACTTATAATGACTTAAATTGTAGCATGAACACCATTAGATTAAAGCTTTTCCCTTTTTCATTAAAATATAAAGCCAAAACATGGCTACAAAATCTTAGGTCAGGATCCATTCGTGCTTGGGATGAAATGCAACAACAGTTTTTGAAGAAGTTTTTTCCTTCTCATAAAACAAACTCTTTCAATAGACAAATCACCATTTTCACTCAAAAACCAGGAGAAACATTTTACCAATATTGGGATAGGTATAGAGACTTGCTTAATACGTGTCCTCATTATGGTTTTGAAACATGGAGATTGGTTTCACATTTTTATGAAGGGTTAACACCTAAAGATAGACAAATGTGGAATTGATGTGCAATGGAACTTTTGAAAATAAAGACCCTGATGAAGCAATGAGTACCTAGACTTGTTAGCTGAAAATGCTTAAAATTGGGACACTACAGGCACTTATGAGGCACCAGGTAAAACCCAACCTCATACATCTAGTGGAGGCATCTTTAGCTAAATTTGCATCTTTAGCTAGAAAAGCCGAGGCACTTGAATTTAGAAATAGTGGTTAATTAAAATCTATTCAAGATATTGTGTGTCAAATCTGTGAAACGAATGAACATTCAACCAATGATTGTCCAACTTTGTCTTCTTTTAAGGAATGTCTCCATGAACAGGCCAATGCTTTAAACAGTTCCAAAAGTCAAATCATAACCCATACTCGCAAACGTACAACCCTGGTTGGAGAAATCATCCAAATTTTAGTTGGAAGAGTGGTAATAATAATGCACAAACTTCATAACCACCATTTCAAGCCCACCATAATTTTCAAAATTCTCAACGATATGCACCTTCTTATACTCCCCCTCCTAGAAAAAATCTTGAGGAAATATTGCATGCATTCATTGAAAAACAAGAGACAATTAACACTCAATATGCTCAAACCATGGTA
>Ga0307510_10011210_pt1 | contig 10658 bp, 16 predicted proteins | sample 12_EM_MG_FD_207224 | JGI IMG/M metagenome (GOLD analysis project Ga0307510, IMG submission 207224) | Populus trichocarpa ectomycorrhiza microbial communities from riparian zone in the Pacific Northwest, United States - 12_EM | ecosystem: Host-associated > Plants > Roots > Unclassified | place... | reverse complement strand
GACAAGCCGACAAGAGGACGTGGTGCTCCGGGTTCATTGCGGCAAAATTGTGACAGTGAGGAGCGCAATCACACCATCAGTCGAGATCCCTATCACACAACAATACAGCGATCAGACACCATACAGGTGAAAGCCCAGTTCGGCCCACTCACCATGGTTGATGCCCGTAGATCCAGGCGGAATGTAGCCAGTGAGCCTCTGCACGGTCGTCTGGTATTTGACGCCTCCGTGCGTTCTCAAACCAACGGCCCCATTTACAAAGCTGTCACTAAGCAATAGATGGCTTCGTCAGATCTGTGTCCCTTGTACGTGATGCGCGATGACGATAACATTCTACTCACCGGCCAATATCGTAACCGTTCGGAATTATCGTGTGGCCAGCAAACACATTCTGCAAGTTGCATCCGTCATGGTAGGAACCCGCATTCGAAGCTTAGGGGGAAATAATAACCCCAAACTCACCTCTTCCTCGGAAACGCTATCCACATGCACAGACATTTAGTGCCCAAAGAAAACGAGGAGCCGGGTTGGTTGACGTACGCGAGAAACAATGCGTTCGAAGTAGCCTTTGGCCCGTCCTGGCGCCACATCCGCAGATGGTTGCCCCCAACGAGGCTCTCCCAGCACGTGCCGAGAATATCATTCCCATAATCATTTCGCAGGATTATGGTTTGGTTTACCCAACCGCGGCCATCGCCCAAGTGTGCTGCTTGCGGTACCCCTTTGTGGATACCAAAACATTCTATGTCACTTGGTGACGATGATAGTAAGGGGCATTGCTGTTAGAGACGGGGAGGAAATATGACCACAAGAATAGACGGTTCCGCTCACAAGCCAATGGCGTTTGCAAAGTGTATAAAGCCGCCATCCGAGAGGACCCACGGTGAGCTGAGCCCCGAGATAATGACCTGGTTTTGTTTTGATTAGAGGCGCGTGGCGAGAGGGGCGCCCAGTCTAGCCAAACGAGGAGCTTACGTTGAGAGGCTCTCCAAGCCCTCCAGAGTCTTTGTCGAGGAAGAAACCCCCTCCAGGTTTGGGATTGATGAAGTGTACAGGAGTGATAGACTCTGGCTCCTGTGCGGGCTGATTGAACCCAAATGACTCAAGCGCAGCCTGGAAGCTGAGCAGCGACGCAAAAGGGATGTACATCACGAGAAATATGAGACTAAATGCAATGGACGAGCGGAAGGACGTAATACCCAGGGTATGCGTGGGCAGGAAGGGTAGAAAGCGATATCAGTCAGGCCTAGCATGTCTTTATATGTCCATGGTCCAATCCAGTCAAGGCGCACGAGGAGGAGAGAGGAAGACAAGTGGGTGATGCCAAGGTAAGGTACGCGGGGGTCTCAGTAGGGCGCTGCAGCATCCATGATTCACTTCATAGAAGGTTCAACAAGGCGTCTTTGGTTGCCATATATGTACCACCCAAAGGCGCGCAGTTGTGCACTCTGGTTCAGACCTTGGTCGCCACCATGGCATACCCTTCCCACGAACCCCACATGACTAGCTCGCGCCAACCCCCTAGACCCGTGGGCCAGAGGCAAGCAGTCCCTATCCTGTAGCCAGACGATAAAGCAAGTTATTAGGTACAGCCACTCTCTTCAGACAGATGACCCGGAGAGAGCGCCCTGCCAAGTCAGCTTGGCGAGGATGATAACAGGAGGTTCCTTTCAGATTTGCCCGGAGGCGTCCATTGCCGATCAGATGCCAGACAGAATACAGCATGGTCCCCCGCACCATTCCAGATGCTGTATTGAATTACCGGGGCTCCATCCTTCCCGGATCTGTGTGAGTATGTGAAAGGAGCAGGATCGACCAAGCCTGCCTCCTCCCCCGCCGGGCCCGCGTGGCCTGGCCCTCCTGGGTGCAATACAGTACAAAGACATACAATTACCAGAAGAAGCAGGGAGCTGTCCCATGAGGCAGCGAAAAAGATATAACCAATAATTTCGGCAAGGCCCGGAATCTGGGAGCCTGAGATCGAAATTTCCAATACAGCCACGTACAGATTAACAGTCACCAACAATCTATCTACTACACTGGCAAGAGAATGCGGTACCCCATGTTCATTGTAAGATTGTGACAGTAAGGAGCGCAATGACACCATCAATTGTGATGCCTATCACACAACCGCCCAACGATCAAAATCCACGCAGATGAAGGCTCAGCTCGGCCCACTCACCATGGTTGATCCCATCAGACCCAGGCTTGACGTAGCCAGTGAGATTCTGTGCGACGGTCTGGTATCTGATGCCTTCGTGCGACCTCAAACCAACGGCGCTATTTACAAAGCTTTCGCTGGGTACGAGAATGCGTCGTCAACTCGTCATACATGGGTCACTTGTGGGGGATACGCGTTGCCGCATTACTCACCGGCCAAGATTGTATCCGTTTGGCCTCATAGTGTGGCCACGGTATACATTCTACAAATCGCGCCAAGGCGAGAAGGGTGAACCCACATCCAAAGCTAGGGGAACGAGGTGGAAAACCGGACGCTTACGTCTTCCTCAGAGACACTATTAACACACAGTCAGAATCCCAAAAGAAAATAAGGAGACCACTTGGTTGACGTACGCGAGGAACAGTGCGTTAGAGCCGTCCTGGCGCCACATCCGTAAATGGTTGCCACCAACGAGGCTCTCCCAGCACGTGCCGAGGTCATAATTCCCATAATCGTCTCGCAGCTCTACGATCTGCTCCACCCAACCGCGACCGTCTCCCAGGTCTGCTGCTTGGGGAGGCTCGAAGTGGACATCGAAGCAATCTTTGTCACTGGATGACGATTCACAGTGAGGGGCGTTCTCATCAGCCTGCGGGAGGGGTGTTACTGCCACGGTTCCACTCACAAGCCGATAGCATTCGCATAGAGCACAAATCCACCATCTGAGAGGACCCACGGTGAGCTAAGCCCTGAAATGATAACCTATTTTGTTTGGTATTCAGCGCGCGTAGCGAGGGGCAGGGGCATGCAATCTAATCAAACGAGGAACTTACGTTGAGAGGCTCTCCGAGCCCGTCCGAGGCCTTATCGATGAAAGAACCCCCTCCAAGTTCGGGAATTATGAAGTCCAATGGCTGGGACGTGATGGACTCGGGCTCCTGCGCGGGCTGCTTGAACCCGAAAGTCCCAAGCGTAGCCTGAAGGCCGAGCAGCGACACAAAGGGGATGTACATCACCGGAGGTAAGAGGCCAAGGGCTAAGTGTGGGGGGAGGAAATGATGTTGGGGGTAGGAGAGGTGGAGCGAGGGCCTTACTAGTCAGGGCGTAGTGGATTATATGCCCATGCTCCAGTCCATTTAAGCGCCCACAACGAGCGGAGGGGTAAGATAATAGGACAAACGCCCAAGCGTGAGGACGATGTGCAGTGAGAAAGGCACGCGAGAGTCACAGCAGGGCGCTGGTGGCATGCATGATTCCCTAGATAGATGGTTCACGTGTGCCGCGGCAGAATACAGTAGCAACGAGGCAATGTCTGCCCACGTGCGTACCATACAAGGACACGACTCCACATGACTGGCGAACACCAGACCATCCAGACATCTCCGCTGGCTAGAGCTGCGCGGAACCCATGTTGTGTCCAGGCGACGACAAAGCGAGTCGACGACCACTTGGATGATCAGGTCCATCAATTTCAGAGAGAGCACGCCCTGCCAAGTCGGCTTGGCGAGGACGATGATCCGTTGTGAAGCACGAAGCACACAGAAAACAGTTCCTCCGCCCCCTCTGGTTCAATTCTGGGACTCTGTCCGTGGGCGTGAGGGATGCTACAGTATATGTACGATCCCCTGGAAAAGCGTCGAGCTGACAAAAGTAATGGGATACTCACAAAAAAAGTCACGATAAATCGGGTGCGGCCCGGTCTTCCGGGAGGTTGTACTCTTGACAGATTCCCAATACAGATCATTATTATAACAGTCACTACGCGATAAGTATTTACATGTGAGGCTTGAATAAACTGACATCAATGCTGAGAGCTCTCCTGAATGATAGGGACACGCCAGCAAGAGAACGTGATACCTCATGTTCATGGCAAGATTGTGACGGTGAGGAGTACAATGACACCATCAATCGCGATTCCTATCACGCAGTAACTCAGTCATCAAGAACCACACAGTTGAAATTTCAGTTCTGCCCACTCACCATGGTTGATGCCATCAGAACCAGCCGGGATGAGACCAGTGAGCTTCTCCGCGACAGTCTGGTATTTGACACCTCCGTGCGTCTTCAACCCGACAGCGCTATTTACCAGGCTGTCGCTGAGAACAAGATTGGATGTTCAGTACTGTGTCACCCGTGTGTGGTACACGATGCCGTCTTACTCACCGGCCAAGATCGTAACCGTTTGGCATTATGGTGTGGCCCTTAAAGACATTCTACAGGGTGGGTCGGTAAAACAGATAGACCCGGGTTCGAAGCCGCGGGAAAAGATGAACGCAAACACACCTCTTCCTCGGAAACGCTATTGGCATTAGTCAGTACTCAATGAAAACAAAGTGACGCATCGGTTTACGTACGCCAGGAAAAGTGCGTTAGTGGTGGCGGTGGGCCCATCCTGACGCCACATCCGTAAATGATTGCCACCGACGAGGCTCTCCCAGCACGTGCCGAGAATATCATTCCCATAATCATTTCGCAGCTCTATGGTCTGGTTCACCCAACCACGACCATCCGCCATGTTCGCCTGTTGCGGATTACCGAGGTGGGCGCCAAAGCACTCAATGTCACTTGGTGACGTTCATGTCAATCGCACATCTACGACCAGAAAAATAGACGGTTCCGCTCACAAGCCGAGGGCATTTGCATAGTGCACAAAGCCTCCGTCCGAGAGGACCCACGGCGAGCTTAGTCCCGAGATGACTACCTGTTTTATTTCGTTTCAGAGTTCGTGGTCACTGTATAGTCAAACGAGAGGGAGTGGGGGAGAGGGCTTACGTTAAGAGGTTCTCCGAGCCCACTGCCAAGGTCTTTGTCGAGCCAGGAACCTCCTCTGGGTTTTGGGTTGATGAAGGCTACGGGAGTGATGGATTCAGGCTCCTCCAAACGCGTGATAGCGGCAGGTTCCTGCCCGGGCGACTTGGGCACAAATGACTCAAGCGCTGCCTGGAGGCCAAGCAACGACGCAAAAGGGATATACACCATCGAGGTAAGAGGCTTGGCGTTGAGGCGGAGGGGACGGATGGTAATGCCAAGGCAAGGCCAAGAGAGGGGAAGAAGAAGAGCGATATCAAATAAGGCCAAGTATGTCTTTATACCCCCATGGTCTAATTCACTCGGGCGCGCAAGACAAGGAGAGGGGGAGACAAAGGGGACAAAGGGACGAACGTGCCCGCGTTAGGCCTCTGAGCAGGTGAGAAACCGAGGGCAGGTACGCGAGTGTCACAGTAGGGCGCCACAGCATCCTTGATCCCCCTGCAAGGAAGGTCCCATCCATATACAGTAGCAATGAGCGGCATGTCTTTGCCTTCCATTTTTGTACCAACCAATGATGTAGTGATCGCCATCAGCATCTTCTCTTCCCACATGCCCACACAGTGAAAGGCGTGTTGGCTGACCCTACTCTGGTCATGGTATCATACCACTATTTCCTTTGCGGCGGACGATTCAGAGAGAGCGAGCGCCATACCAGGTCAGCTGGTCAGATTCCGTGCAAGTTGCGAGAGACGTCCATTCGTCGATCAGCTGTCAGATTGAATACGGACCCCGCACGCCTCCGGACATTGGTTTCCGGGACTTCTTCCTTCCCGGATCCCTGTGCAGTAAGTGGGCGGGCGAGAGGAACGAAGTCTGCTTCCTCCTCTTTCCCCATTCCTGGCTTCCCCGGGGACATTGTTTCAGCTGGAAGACTGCTGAATCGGAGCATTTCTTGTGTCACTTGGGGGACGCAACCAGATAAATTCAAATTGCCCCCGACGGACGAAATGGTGATGTACCTGAATTCTTCATCGGTTCAGGGCGCAGGCCTCCAAGTAGCGACGACAAGCGCAACTTTGCGCGCTGTATTCCGCTTACAGTGGTGGCACCTACGTCGCATGTGGTGTGCCGCCAGAATGGCACTACAGTCTTGTTAACTTGCAAGTTGTACTGTAAAGGAAAGCTTGCGAGATTGACGGCGTAGAGAGAGATAGAATAGGTTGTTCCGTCACAGTTAGGACGGGTTTATACAATGATTACATCAGCTTTTGCATGGCTATTTTTAAACCTGACCTGACATGACATGTTGCGCCCTCAAGTTGCGCCAGTACTGGACTGTGACCCACACGACCCCCTTCTATTCAATCGCTTGTCAATATCACCACGTACCGCAAGCAGGATCGCGTGCATAATGATCCCGGGTGCTTACATTAGGCTGTAGAGAAAATGGAAACCCGCGGATCATGTAACATCAGGTGAACTTCATCGCTGCACAAATCGAACCGGAGTCCTCAGTCCATGGAAGGATAATCACCTTTGCAGTGATGGTGCTGCATATGCTAGATCTTAAAAGGGATGGCCCTCATCATACACGCTGGCTGAACTAAGGGTATTTTCACTGTGCATGATGGATGCCTGAATTCTTTTAATACCTAGTATAGGCCTAGCATCCTGTGTTAGTTTTCGCCTTACACTTCACAGTCCGTACTGTAGTGGGTTGCTCGACCTGTTTCCCAGAATGACCCCGCCACCTTCTCCACACCGACGAATTATGGCGCGCACATTGCCATCATGCGTCAGCAGGCAAAAACGTACAAGCAATCGGCAGCCGTGTGATCTGCGCTGCGCCTCCGCAGCCGACTCTCTGGGGAATCAAGCATGTTGTAATCGACGCACGTCCGGAGAGCCGAATAGAACTATCCATTGTTCCACCGTGCAATCATGCATGCATTGATAAGGTCATCACGTGACCCTTACTCATACAATGAGGTGAGTAAGTTATATTCGTACCATGTAATGTACGTTTTGTTTTGAACTACGAAACATCCATCGCGTCTGTAGCAGTCGCTGTTGGTTGTTCGCCCCTGGAAGGTACCGCAGCAAGCTCGCGTCTAATCTCAGACGTAATCTGCGCATGCGTGTGCTTGCGCACGACGTCGCGCAGCGCGTCTTTTTGCTCTGGCGCGAGATGGGCGGCATAGCGCTGGCAGAGCACGAGCAGGCTCTGATGCCAGAGAACGGGTAGCGTTCCGGGTGCATGCGTATTGGATAGCCGGATGAAGTGGAAGACGAGCGCGTCGAGCACTTTGTATGGCAGCGCGTGCTTCTTGTCCAGCAGAATGCGGATAAAGAGCGAGGTCGGCCCTGTTGAAGCGCGTGCGCGTGTAAGGCGGGATAGGGTGGGGTATGAGTAGAGCGGGTACCAGAGTACTCCATCCCCGCGAGACGGATAAGCGCAGCAGAAGAATGCAGAAGTGGCACTTTGACTTTGGCAAGCACCGACGCTATGATAGCGGCCTCCTTGAGCGTGCAGCCTCCCTGACGCACAATCGGTCAGACCCAACGAAGCGCCCAAAACATCGAGAGAACCAAGGAAAGGAAAGATCCGAGCCGTACTCACGTCAAGCAGGGGAAACACGATCCCCTTAAAGAAAGCCGCGGGCTTATACAACGCGCGCTTGAGTGCCTCATAGAGGTGCGGGCTCAGCCTGCGCGTGTCCTTCCGCGTCGAGGGCTGCTCCAAATCGGCGCGTACGAGGCCGAGAACGACACCCTCGAGGAACACGCGCGCCTGCGGCGGCTTCATATTCGAGATGAAGATCCGCGTGGCGGCGTGCGCAGCTTGCGGCGACCACTGCTCGGGTGCTGTGAGCGCGAGGATGCGCGCCCACGCGGGGAGCGAAGGGATGATTTTGAACGGCTTGGGAAGCGGGCCCGCGCGGTAGCTTCGCAGGAGCTGGCCGACTCTGGCGTTGTTGTACGTTGAGCTGGCAATTCCCAGGGGCGAAACGAAGCGAGGGACGTACTTTGTGTAGACTTCGACTACTTTGGGATCGAGGCCCTCGGCGGGATCAGGTGCTTCATCGGCACCGAGCGCTGGAGTAAGAGTAACAGGTAGACAGAAGAGTAGGGTAGTAGGGTACGAAATTGAGGGTTGCGGCACACGACGGAGGATTCACCCCGTAGGAAGTCCAGGTTACGAGAGGTTCCGGCCCGAGATGCGGAGGGAAGGGGGATATCGTCAACATTCCGTATGCGCGTTGGTGCGATAACGCAAGGCAGGAAAACGCTACTGCATGCAGGGGTGGAACTGACGTACATCGATTGGAAGCTTTGATGATAGCGGTCTGACCTCCGCCACTCTCCAGCTTGGCGAATATGAGGTCTGCAAGAGTTTTTCGTTCGATGGCGTGGGACGGGTGGAGCTTGTCGAGCGCCTGAATGTCGCCCTCATCAATTTCCTGGAAGGCGCCAAGTAGAGTTAGCTGAAAAAAAGAGTTCAGTCCAAGCAAACGCACGCACCAATTCGCGTTCTTCATCGCCAGAGAAACCCTCAAAATGTTCTTCTTCGTAGTCGTCCTCCTCGTCTACCCGTTCTAGATCGTGAGTCCGTGGTCGGGTAAAGTCATCTTCGATCACATCTTCGTCTTCCTCGGGGTCTTGTCGATCCAGTTCCTCCTGCTGGTCACGAGCAAGCTCAAAGATGCGCCTGGAGGCTTTTGAATCTAAGATGGTCTGAAAATATGGGTACGAGTAAGCACTGAGAGTGACATCGGCAAAGATAGGCAGGGAAGGCCATACTTCGCCCGCATCCTCGTCATTTTGCTCGGTACCATGCCTAGATTTTTTGCGCCTTCCCGGTTTTGAGACATTTCCATACTTGGCGAATGAATCGTCTGCTGCGATGTCTACGTGGAGAGGATCGTGTCGCGACTTGCCAGTAGGTTTTTGAGTGCGAGGCATTTGAGGGTGATTGTTGTCAGATATGAAATTGATGACTGAATCGGATCGAATCGAGAACAAGTCTATAGCGCGTCAACGGGTGTCGGGTAGAGCCTCCTTTTCACCGTTCGTTCGGCGTTAGTGTAAACCCCTCATCGAACGAGTGCTCAAAAAGCCAAGGATCACCCGAAGAGATGCAAAAGCCCGTCGCTTCTCTCCCTCCTTTCTCGGATCTACCCCACAGCATGACCTCTTCCAACGTGCCAACCGTCAGTCCCGCCCTTCTCGCTCGCTCTCTCTACCTCCCAACAGTTCATTTGCCTTGCAGATTCGTACCCTCGACAAGAGCGGTAATGAGATCACTTCCGTTGGCTTTCAACGCTTTGGTTTCGACTGCGAGGTCCCCCTCGACGTCGTCAGATCGCTCTACCTCCGCCCACACTATGTCATGACCATGAACGAGGACGCGTCCGAGGCGAGCCCGAGCGTCAGCACCAGAGAAGAGGACGAACACGCCCGCTTCACCAAGGGCTACTCCGCCTACCAATCAAAGTCGATCTATCACCCCCAGTCGCAGTCCATCTCCTACACCACCCTCAGTCGTTTCCCCCCCGTCAAGCTCCTCCCCCAATCTGGCCGCAAGCGCGTCCTCGTCACGGGTGGCGCCGGCTTTGTCGGCTCTCACCTCGTCGACCGTCTCATGCTTCTCGGTCATGAGGTCACCGTTCTCGACAACTTTTTCACCGGTTCAAAAACGAGCGTCTCGCACTGGGTTGGCCACCCCAACTTTGAGTTGGTTCGTCACGATGTCGTCGAACCGTTCATGATCGAGTGCGATCGTACGTTGCCGTCCAATCGTTTATGTTCGGAAGTACCTGACTACTGACATCTCGTCATTGTCAATTAGAGATATATCACCTTGCCTGCCCCGCCTCTCCCGTGCACTACCAATTCAATGCCGTAAAAACGATAAAGACATCATTCCAGGGTACCTTGAACATGCTCGGTCTCGCGAAACGCACGAAAGCGCGTTTCTTGTTGACTAGCACTTCAGGTGAGCCTTTGATCGTTCTGTGGTAACGAGCTTTCCTCGTTTGGGCATAACTCACGTCTGTCATCCGCCAATTGCTTGCCGCTGACTACCCCTGCCCGTGCCCGTCTCCGACAGAGGTTTATGGCGACCCTGAGGTACATCCACAACCCGAGGATTAGTAAGTTCTGACTTTTCCGCCGTTTTATCGCCGTATAACTTTGATTAATTGTCTTGTAGCTGGGGCCACGTCAACCCCATCGGTCCACGCGCATGCTACGATGAGGGCAAGCGCGTCGCCGAGACGCTGACATACGGTTTCCACAACCAGGACGGCGTCGACGTGCGCGTCGCGCGTATTTTCAACACCTACGGCCCGCGCAGTGAGTTCCCCGTAAAAACTTCCACCTCACAAGTGTACCAACCTACCGGAACCGCCGGCCCCACAGTGAACCCATACGACGGGCGCGTAGTGTCCAACTTTATCGTGCAGGCGCTCCGCGGGGAGGACCTGACCGTGTACGGCGACGGCACGCAGACGCGCTCGTTCCAGTACATCCACGATCTGGTCGACGGTCTGATCGCGCTCATGAGCTCGGACGACACGCGCCCGGTCAACCTCGGCAACGGCGACGAGTTCACCATCCTCGAATTCGCCCACCTCGTCCGCGACATCGTCGAGGACGTCCAGCGCGCCGACGGCGTCGCCGTCCCCCGTCGCCTCAACATCGTCCACGAGGGCTTGCCCAAGGACGACCCACAGAAGCGCAGGCC
>Ga0307510_10011209_pt1 | contig 10659 bp, 17 predicted proteins | sample 12_EM_MG_FD_207224 | JGI IMG/M metagenome (GOLD analysis project Ga0307510, IMG submission 207224) | Populus trichocarpa ectomycorrhiza microbial communities from riparian zone in the Pacific Northwest, United States - 12_EM | ecosystem: Host-associated > Plants > Roots > Unclassified | place... | reverse complement strand
GTTTTCTTTTTTTTTTGCTAGTGAATAACGCATGTCTCCGCGAGTAGGTTTCACCGGCAAGCAGCCTTATCCATGGCCCAGCGTTGAAATGCGCGCCTTGAAAGGAGGACAAGAGAGTATAAATGCGGTCTTTCCACCTTCCTTAGAAACGGTAAACCCGTCTGACTTCCCAGTGTTATCCAGAGACGCGATCCATTTGCAGCCAAAATACTCCACAATTGAGATATCACTCTCGTTATCCCCATAGACATCGGTTGTTAGTGCAGCGATGTGTCCATTGCGGATTCTGTCGAGGATATCCTGGATAGGCTCATTGTCTACGGTGGAGTATTTGACAGCCATGGGTCCCTGAAGAATGTAGGTTCTTCCAAGGTCCTGGTCAATAACAGCCTCTAGATCTTCGGATTGCCAAACAGAGTCGCTAAGCCGGAGATCGAAGTTCTCGTCAAGTGAGGAAAAAAATGAAACAGGCTTCTGGCCTCAGCTGACATAGAAGAAGGTAATGCTGCATATTTTGTGAATTGATGAGTTGAGTGTTCGCCTCTGGGTAACGGGCAACAATCTTTTTGGTAGTAGCAAAACGATTATCCAAATCGGCAGGGTTTTGGAGTAGGGACGCCGGGCCGTCCAAGGAGATGAAGCGTTCCTCAATGAGTCGGATCAAATCCCCGCTAAGCCGTTTGAAAGAGGGATCGATCCAGCGGGGCCCATACTTAACATATATTAGTTCCGGAATGCGACGCACGACCCGGGATAGGTCATATCTTCTAGATCCACGGCCCCCCCGACAGAATCTCGACCAAACCAAGTCTTTTGGAAATCGGGATTCAGATGTTTGATGACATAGTCATATTGCTTCTTAAGCTCAACAAGACGGTTGGCTTGATCAAGTGAGAAATTGTGCCATCTAGCTCAGCCCTATATTGTAGGTGGTTAGTTGAAAATGTTTGGGTAACAAATCCCGATTGATAATCACCAGAGTCTGACACTGCGGGTAGCAAGCTTCTGGATAAACACACCCATCTCCATCTCTCTTCGACAGGATTGGAATAATACCACCTGCAGGACCATTATAGGGCTTTTCCCAGTCCTAATCATCCAACCCCTCTGCTTCCCAGATCGCTTTCTAGAGCACGATATCAATTAGAATGAGGCTGATTGTATGCCTTACCAAAGTATAACTTACATTCAAGCGAGTATGTGCCTCCTTTGCAGTCATAATTCTTCTGCCCAACAAAACACCATCGAAAGGAATCGGAGGGTACCTGAACTTCTTTAACCAAGCTCCTGGCAAATAAGGATATCTTCCATCGCACCAAACCAAGAGCCACCAACCGGGGCAATGTTACCGCATCTCCCGATGGGTCCGTACATCCGAAGGATTGGTTGATGGAAATCTTCAAAGGAGTGATGACTGCCACCTCTTCCTCCAGTCCGCGGTAGAATCACGGGGAAAGTTGGGTTGGCCTTTCCAATATCGATGACTTATTGCATAGCATCGATTGAACCTGGCTTAACCGAGAGGTGTTTAATACAGTCATCTCAATATACTCATTGGCCACCTCGATTGACGGTACTCCGGCGCCAGTAGTCAACTCTTGAGAAACACCAGCAGAACAAAGCTGTTGGAGAAGTGGGATCTGCCATCTCATGGCTCGGGGTTTCAGATAGATAAGATTAACCGGGATACCGGCACCAGCGATCCTATTCTGTTCAATATTCGGAAGAGCCACTGTAAGACCCCTGCCGCTATAATAACCACCACCTACCGATCTTGGTTAGCATAGATATACAAAATTTGAGGAAATGATAGCTTACCAGCTAATTCGATCTGATACCCGGCATTCATAGTAGCCAGAGCACAGTCCCACAGGACAGTTCAAGGTGTCATCCCAGCAACCATTACAGGCGGCCCTCCAAGCAACCGTGAAAATTTGGTATCAACAAAGGTCTCTCCCTGCTTTGTTCGTACCAATTGAGTGCCACATGCCCCTTCAGCCAGTTGACTGCATATTTGACTGCGTGCTTAGAATCTCTGTCCAATAGCTCAGGTTTGTAACGAACGTCATTGTTTGTTCCTTTGAAAGCGCCCGCTATAATCATACACACACCAGTGAACCGGCTGCTGTGTAATCATCGAGGGTAAATTCTTCCGTAGGAGGGGATAATTGAGACTCAAAGCCCTGGTGAAGCTCGGTTAAATGGTAGTGAAGGGTGGTTGAGATAAGGAGGGTGTGCTCAAGTGGTCGGCAATCGAGAATAAAAGGGCGGGGAGCTGATGTAGAATGAGGGCTAGAGACCCCGGTGGTGGTTCCTGGTGCACTGTGCATGACGAAGATTGCCCGGCAAACGGGAATTGGTCAGGTTCAATGGAGATTCTTCATAATCTGTCATCATCACAACTCACAATGAATGGAGCAGGGAGGAGGGAATTCAGGATACAGTCGGTGGTGGGGTAAGAGAGGGGCCATGATGGGAGGGGCCATAAAGGCTCCATGGGGGACTCACGATTGGGATGAACCAAGCTACCGCTAAACATACTATGATTGTGTAAGGAAGGAGCAAAAAGAAAAGAGGGTAAAAAGGGCAGTGGCGGGAGGAGGTGAGAGGGAGAGAAAAAAATCTGGAATGTATTGGAGGAAATTCTAGGTGTACCGTTAAGCCGTGAAGGAAGTGATTAAGGAGGATAGGTTGAGGATGAGAGGATGATAGGGAAGTAAGTAATAGAAAAGGTGAGGGGCTGGTGGGCAGCAGAGTATGATATGAATAGATTTGGTGTGAATGAAGAGCAGGTGTTGGTGGATGGTGCCAGGGCGACCAAAAAGGTTGGAGGCAAAAAGGCTCGGTCTCCTGTAAAGAGTGGCATCAAATGAATTCCATTTCTTCATTTGAAGAGGCAGGAAGATAATGGGTGGGAATATGCGAAAATGTTCACCGGATTGTGTTTGGATTGTTTGGAGAGGGCCGCCCAGGTAAGCAATATTTGGGCGGTCAACTGCGCAATTCTGCTAATATATTTTATTCTGTTACTTTTGAAAATAAGGTTTTTTTTTGATCACTAGTGTTAGTGCTGTTCTACAGGGCCTTACAACGGTGGTACCAGGGTTGTGGTTACCACCTGTCCCTTCTGGCGTGAAGTAACGGAATAATACCAAGCGAAGTACTCTAAATTTGGGTCACGCGGCTCCCAGCTGATTGTTGTATAGTACTGTTCAACCAAGGTATGAATTTCGTATTCATGATTTATATTCTAAAACCAATGAATTTATAGGAATCAAACAGGGTGTCGAGGCCCTGGTTAACTACGTTCATGATAAGAAGAACGGCCTTTGTTAGGATCTTGACTGTGTCGTTGCCTTCCCCGCTAATACCGGAAACGGCCGTGAGATGGATTCCGTTCACTCCAAGTCAGAGATTGGCTCATCGCATCATGTTAATCAATTGACTTCATCTCCTTCGAATGGTTAAGACCGGTAAATCTTCCCGTGGCTTCGAAACACGGCCCGACCAAGTTATCCTACCTCTATCTCCCAATCATGGTAACTTCGGAAATGACGGGCTCTACTCTGAATCCAAATTAGGTCTGGAGGTGTTGTTCCTGAGATGGCATTCGGAGTCTTTGGGAAGCTACCTTACCATCTGTGGCACTATCATCGGTTGGACCAGCGCAACCGGGCTATGGGAGCAGATAACTCCATCACCAACGCTATTGAAAAATTGGGTGTTTTCGCACAGTTTTTCAGCACGAGACGGGCTTCAATCTTGTTAGTCTTATGCCGCCTGCGATTGTCTATCTCTGCCAGGTTGAGCCTGTATTTGCTTATCCTAACGGCGGCTTCCAATATATCCCAAACCTGAAGCATATTTCTGCCCAACTTAGGAAAAACTGTTGTTGAATCGCTGGCACTTAGTCCGTAGCTCACCATCGGACACCCAAGTACACAAAATCGAATATGCTAGAAAGAAACCGGAGGATTGACCGTGGTAACAGGAACCCGATGAGAAGTGAGGAGAGCGGGGATAGAAGTACGGAAAGCAATGTGAGGAATGGGGGGAATAGGGATTGTGTGATAAGTGCTGGAGATTGCGTGCGATTGTTTTGAAGATTCATCAATGGAGTGCAATAGTTTTTGTATTTAAAGATCCGATGTGGGGATGGTTGTAAGAGGGCCAGGTCACTAAATTATACGTCTGTATTTGATATACTTGTCCCCTCTTCTTCTATACATTCCGCATTCAAATTGTGCGCATTTCCAATCAGAATTTTGTCAAAAACCCCTTTGAAACATTCGAAGTTTGTGAAGCGGTTACTGCAGAAACATCAATAGAGTATAAGATCGTCAACGGCAAAGTATCAGAGAAACTTTACCAAAAGCTTACTATTCAGCCCCATGCCAACATGAAATTTGGCCCCCGCGAACTACCAGACTACAAAATGGAGATCGAGCCACTTGCTCAAAAAAAGATTAGGTGGAATGGCCGACCTGCAGAAGGTGGTTGTTGTTACTGGCTTTGCCGAAGTCTGGTCATAGGGTAACTCCCGCACTGGATGGGAGATGGAGACATATGGAAAATCTCCGCTTGAAGGGTGCACCGATATGGCCTGGATCATTGGCCTCATTAAGCATTTTAAGATACATATTAAAGGTAACTAGTGCTCTGGTTGGGTTGGCTTTAAGACTGGTGAGCCCGTCGAGGACAAAGATATCAAGCCCAAGTACGAGAAATACATTCTGGAACATTCTGGGATCGGATTCATTGAGCTTCATTTATTCAATGGCAATGACCCAAAGAAGGAAGAACTTCTCGTGGATGTCGTGATTGAACACTATCTGGAATCATTCAAAGCCAGTAAAGAGACTGCCGAGGAATTCAAGAGTCACAACCGGCACAAGGTCGAGATATTTGAAATCATATACTCTGGATAGCACACCGCCCCCGCCAAAAAAAACGCGCTATAGGGTTCATTCCAAAAGCCTTGAAGTTTGATCCTCTTATGGCAGGCAAAATTCCCCCTGGGTGTGACAAGAAGAAGCATGGGGTCCCCGATGATATTCTTAGTCAGGTTGATCAAATCGATCTTTAACTCTTTGTGTATGTTGTCGAATAACTTTTGGTAGTATTACTGACCCTTATGAATTCTGTGAATATGTCAGTCTATCCTAGCTTTTCCCAAGTGATCTTTCTCTTAAACCCTAGTATATTAGGTAAACACACACCAATCAATTTTCCCTGCCCCCTTCCACCGTCTAAGCTCTCTTGACGGTCGGCACCGTCTCCGGTTGCTTGACGGCCGTCTATTGGTAAACCAGCCTTTAGACGCAAGTGCTGGACAACGGGCTCCACAATCCTACCCTGACTCCCATTTTTGCCTGAAAAAATTGCTAGTTCTAAGAGAGACTTGACTTAAGAATGCAGGGACACTATGTAAGGGGCTCGTGGAGGCATGGTGGCGGTCATCGGTGCCCTGTGTACTTTATTCAGGATGTGAAGATATTTTTTTTTCCCTGGTTGCAATGCGGAAAAACTCATGCACTTGTGTCCTCTAGTATAGGACAAGGCTGAAGCGATCTGTCTTTTCCTAAGCAATAGTAGGGTAACCAGCTATTACCAGCTTGTCTACTTCCCACAAAACTACAAAACCCGTACTTTATCTCCTCTCCCTTTCACTGGCAACTACTCCCCCACCATCCTGCCTCATCGCTGTCTGCCTGCAATCACCTCTTCTAGAAAACCTCTACTAAATCTTTTTGCCCCTTTCCACAAATCAATTTAAGCATTATGAACAAAGAACTCGACCCCCACCACCTAGTTGCTTTCATGGCCTGCACATCGGCGACCAAGCCAATCGGTCCCTTCCGCCCCCCTACTCGAAAGCCAGCCCCTACGATCGCCATCCTTGATGCACTCGCCAATATATCTATTTCGGAGGAGAAATCCCAGGTTGTTGCGATAGCGGTACAATTGAACGCCCCGAAACGAGAGATTCACCTAACGCTCTCTGGGAACAAACCGGTGAAGGAAAATCTGGTCAACCATTTGACACAGATCTGGGAAAAGTTACGTGCTCTGTCTTATGCGAATTCAAGGCAGAAGGCAGGGGGATTAGTAATAGGAAAGGATGTAGTCAGCCGCCTCGAACTTGAGGTATTTCGAGACATATACCTATTCTCCTTACGACGACAGGTGAAGCGAATCGAGAAATGGTGGGCTGAGTTTGGAAAGTTTGTGAAGAAATTGTTGCTGAAACGGGGTGGGAAGGGCAACATAAAAGGCTTTGAGCTCAGCCTGTATAATGTTGTAGTTGCCTTGGCCCCGGTAATAAGGCTACTGCGTGCACTTTGGAATAATCCCCAAGACGGGCTTACGGATGCTGAATGGCGTTTGATTTTCGAGAAGAGCCGGCAGATGGTCAGGAATGTGGCAGTTGCCAATAGAGATCGGTTAAGATTCGAGTTTTTGGCATTTGAGTTAAAAAGTATACCTTCTTTGCTCCTTCATTCCTGATTAACGTTGGTACAGGCAGTAGGGGTCAAGTAGGGGACCTAAAAAAAGGGAGCATTTTGATGGTATCATACCGCTCAAAAGGGCTATCAGAATGAAACAAGCACTAAAAACAAAACCACAATTTTGTGACTTTTAGCTTCTTGCAGACATTTTTTTACCTAAATACTCCTCCCACTACTTTACCCCTACTGTAAGCAGCATGGCAGATTTAAATTTCTCATCGCTAATTCTCCATTACTTCTCTACTAGATGGCAATAGTTATCCGTTTCAGCTTCAGCTTGCTCTTCAGAAACTCACTTCGCTACCAAGCCACATTGAAGAGCTACTCTCCTTTGCTTCTTCTTCTCATCTACGGCCTATCCTTCACTACACAATGTCGCTTTCCGTGGCTTCAGGTGAGACTTCTATGATAAAATTGCCCAGATCTCAGCACGAGTGGCATTCGATTTTGGAGACTGCATGTGTAGAGCCAAAGGGTTGGCAATGGGAACAGGCTGGAAAACTATTGGAACGGTTTCAGCTACACGAATGCCTGTGCATGGTCCACCCTGAGTGTCGGCTTATTCAGCACCTCGAAACGAAGCATGGTCGTTCATGGGATCATATTCCCCCTTTTAACCATATTGGGGTCTCTCGCCCTATTTGTAACTCCTGCAGAATCTGGATACATGCTTTCAATCAACTCGGTGGACCACGGTTTTATCCTAAGGGGTTGATTGGGCGGAAATGGACCTGGCCTTGGGCCATGCCGATGATTAAGAAGTCCGAGTCCTTGTGGCAGGAGATGGAACAAATAATTTCTAATTATTACGTCAAGTATCAGACAATTGCGGGCACGGCACTAAGTGATGATAAGACAGAACGTTCTGGTTCTCAAGACGAGATAAGTCTAGGAGAGCCAGTCCGAGGCCAGCAGGGGCTTTCTAAGTATTTTCGTTTGGTTACCAAGCCCAACAGGGCTGGATTGTCCATGCTGAATCAAATGGCACAAAGCATTCCCGTCAAGCGCACCTTTAACCAGATTAGCTAATTTAATTAGCTTGCACAATTCAATTGTTATAGTCTTGTTGACGTTATTGAGGAAGCAGATACTAGGTTCTTTTCACACAGCTTCAACTTACAGAGATGGGGGATGCTTAATATGAATTGGACCTGCAGACGGTGATTGTATCCTTTCTCTAATGTTATTTTCTTTGTACATATATTTCCTGGGAACTGTATACGGCGGTCTATAGCGCCAAAACCGCCACTCAGCCCAAATCTTAAAACTTGAAAATCCAAAAACCTAAAATGTCCTCAACGAACAGAATTTTGCAAGTAATAAGCTTAATTATCATCATAGGTATCACTGGGCACTAGAAAATAGCATGCTAGGAAAAGGGTCGTAAGGTGGTTGGAGAAAGCTCACCTGTTACATTTCTTTGGCTGGTATGCTCAGAAACTTCAGGTTCATAATTTGGTCTCGCTCATAGTTTATGATCAGGCACATCATGTGCGATATTCTAAAACTAATAAGCAAGGAAGGAACATCGTGAAGAAACATAAAGCCAAAAGTGTTTGTCAAATTTGTAAAAATTCAGAACGAATAAAGGGAGAAAAAATGAGTAAAGTAATCGGTGGGAAGAGGGATCAGAATTGGGTAGTTCGCTTGGGCACTTAATAGATGTTCAAAATTGCATAACATTTCTAGCTAGATGATTGGGTGCTTTATCATAGGATCCGGCATCCCTAATGCCTTGCCAGTGTGGGTGAAAACACAATCACCACTCACACAAAGGAAGAAATCTTTCTCTGACTGAAACACAAAGGAAACATTCTGATGCAAGGAGCAAGAGTTTCGAATGACACGATGGAAGGTGCACTAGAGCGTTTCATGAAAGAACCAAGAAGAAAGAATAAGGCCAAACAATACCAATACAGAGAAAAAACTCCAACAAAATTAGAACCCAGAAACCACCGGCATAGATCTACAAGGTAATCGTATCGTTGCTAGAGAGGGCGCTAGCACTATCGCGGTCGTAAAGTTCTCATATTAGCTATAAATATCTAGATGGTCAATTGAGTTTCCCGATAACTGTTCAGGAAAATCCTAGGCATTGTGTTTTGATTTAACTTCGGTTGCCCCCTTTCTTTGGCATTGTTGCAACATCACTATGACTATGGTTAAAGCACAAGACTTATGAAAGTACTTTTAAAGGGAAAAAGGCTCATAGCAGAATTATTGGCTCCGTCTTATCTTGATACCTGGAGCACTTGATGATCTGTATAACCTTGTTCGTTTCTCGCAGCCACATCGCTTATTGTGTAGGTTATATAGCATCACCACACCACTCATAGTTTGCCTGCAGCCCCCTGCCGTCCTCAGAAATTCCCGGCCACTGGCATCCACTTCATTTTTCTCCACATGTGCCCAGCTGTAATTCCTAAGACCTGCCATCTGTGGCCCCCCCCCTTAGTCCTTACCCAGACCCTACCATCTTCTGATGCCCCTTATAGTTCCTCCCGCAATCCTGGAAGTCCCCTGCAGTCGGCCTCAGCAGGCGTTTTTCCGTTTGTCACAAAATATTAAATACATTACATGTAGGGCTCGGCAGTCCGTCAAGAAATTTGCCCTACAGAGGACCGCCACTAGCGGTCCGGGTTTATCGCATTACATTCATTCCTCTGTGGATTATCCGGTCCGTCCCTGTGGGGCCCCTTGACTGTTCCGAACGCTGAGCTGGGTGTCGGAGGAGGAGTGTTGTAGTATATGTACTTGTGGCTCTGGACTGGTTGGTGTAAAGCAATGTCCCATGGCCAAGCGATCCTCAGGCTGTAGCTTTTTACTACCACTCCTAGGACACGGCTTGGACCCTTGAGTAATATTCCGTGAGCTAATTCAAGTTCGCACTCAGTTATCCCTACCCGATACTACTTTTATTACGCGCAGTCTGATGGAGCAACCCTATCGTGTGATGCCATATTAGGACATATTAGCTAGTAGGGCCAGTCACACATGTTGAGGATGACTGGCATATCGGATGTTTGTGTGATCGAGAGTCCACTGTGCGAGTGGCTACCACAACTTGTATTTAGTCTCAGCTGCGTTTTCTTTCTGTCTAGCTGATAGCCATGATGACTCTACACATTGAATTGTGAAAAGACTTTAGCCTGCCTACTACGTTCGTTCGGGATTTCATTTCATAACGCTTGCCTCATGGCAGCCTTATAGCGGTGCTTGTATGGCAGCAGTTGCCCCTGGGCACCGCCAGACCTCCATCACTTTGTTCTTCGAAATTCTTGTTTCACAGCCTTGCTTTCCTCTTTGTTTTTCAAGTTTTTTTTCAATTCCTCGCGTTGTAACATTCTCCGTCTCGACATTGATCATTACCAATCTTATCTATGTTGACAATTATAAATAACTCCATGAAATTTTGATTGTCGAGGGTATTTTTACCTTGTTTGATTTTCAAGTTTTGAGATTTAGGCGTTGTGGCGGTTTTGGTACTATAGACCGCAGTAAACTGTATATACGGAGGTATCATACTTAAGAACAAAAGTCCAACATCGAAAATGCGTCTATGGCAACCAACGTGACAACCAAATGCCAAGCTGGAAGTGATAAATGTGTTCATACAGTGAACCACATTTTCGCTTACAGCGCTAGAAGTGATTATTTTGTTTGTGCAGTAACCCAAATTATTGCTTCCTGCCATAGAACCAAGGTCATAAACTACCGATAAATTTCAAATAATATGAGCTATGATATGGTGAGAGTGCCTTGGGATTCTTATTACTTCTGCGCTGCCAGCAGCGTCCTATATATACAGAAAACCCTCATCCAAGAAACTCTCTTCCATCACCGTCTCTTGCCTTCCAAACCCCACCCTCAACTTTGCAACAGATTTCCTCATTCAATCCCTTTGCCCGTTTCAACTACTTACAGACTTTTCCTGAATCCTCAATCCCAAACTTTCCTCATACTTGTGCCTGTTTCGCTATCATCAATGTGTGACACTCGTCCGTTGCATCCTCTAGCTAACACTAGTTCCAAACCTTTAGTACCCCTAGTGTGATTCATGAATCCTCACAAAACATCTCCGCTGCATCTAACCATTCGTCCTTACATGACATCGCTTCAACTTCCATACTTCCAAACACTTTCCAAACAA
>Ga0307510_10011208_pt1 | contig 10659 bp, 11 predicted proteins | sample 12_EM_MG_FD_207224 | JGI IMG/M metagenome (GOLD analysis project Ga0307510, IMG submission 207224) | Populus trichocarpa ectomycorrhiza microbial communities from riparian zone in the Pacific Northwest, United States - 12_EM | ecosystem: Host-associated > Plants > Roots > Unclassified | place... | reverse complement strand
GATCCTCCTACACAAGTTTTCAACTCCGGGTAAGGGAGATCTTATGCAATAGATTCACTAGGTTGGAGACTGCGGAACCACCGGCACTAGCCTATGGGGTGCTGGGAGGTAGGGGTAGTTAGGATCCGCAACGGTGTTACTTGCCAAGCTGTATGTCCTGAGAATAAGCTTGACTTGTGTTAAGGCCCAAGGACCTTTAAGGTGCGACTTGCACGAAGTGGTGGTGATGAGTAACGATGACTAGAGTGTCTTTGACAACGTCAAAGACCTGAGAGGGATTTATGAAAGGGGAAGGGAAGTCAAACGGTAGAGTGAAGACTTTCAAGACGTTTGGATTGGAAACCAAGTCAAGCTTAGAGCTTTGACTTGTAACTACTGGCTGGTTTATATACATGAGGAGTCTGAGGCTATGCTACGCTTACTATAGCTAAGTATGAGTCGAAACTAATACAGGGATCACTTGGAATGAGTCAAGTAAGTATGAGTCAGAGAATGCGCAGTTTGCGCAGTAACTACAAGTCATATCGAGTCTGGAAATGAGTCAGGACAGAAGTACAGTAGATGTGCTGATGCGCTCTAATTTGGGGGCCGGGAGATGACGATACGAAGGGCGTGTAAGCGAACGAGTATCAGATCACATATGTACCTGCTTTTGGTAATCCACTTTGATGAGAGTCTGCTTACTCTAGCAGCATAGGAGGTGACTCCGGATTTGGATCTTGATCGGATCCCACAGACCGGGGACTTGGTAGGCTTTGGTAATCAGGAGTGGCTTGGGCGCTAGGGTTGTTCGGGGATGTCGGAGATGTGGCTGATGATGTAATGGGTGTGTAGGTCCCATCATCGTGACGTTGGCGTTTAGGTGCTGAGGTCTCACTGCTCGGGGAGACGGGCCGGGTTATACTGGTAGGCGGGGATGGCTGACTAAGCCATGCTTTCCATGGCGGTGAAGGCTGCTCGTTGGCTTCTAACTCATAGATGTTAGAGCCAGATGGTCTGGGCTGGTATGGCACGTGTGGTGGGCTAGGACTGTGGTCCCTCATAGGACTGTCCCCATCGCTGTCTGTAGCGGGATCTGTGGTCATTGGTGCGGGCTCTACGAAGTATTCCATGGAGGAATGTTGACGCGTGTGAGTAGGCCACGTGATCGGGATGGCTGTTATCGCTTGGCTAAAGGAAGTGGGTAGCGTGGGTGTGCGTGCTCTGGGAAGTATCAATGGTGGTGCTATTGGTTGGGATATATTCTGAGGGGTCTGTGTGGTTGGTGCGGGAGGTATGATAGGTCCTGAGGGTGCTTGGGGTAGGTGGTAAAACGAAAAACTGGGTGGATTGTAACATTAAGGCTTCAACAGGCCTTGATAGTACGACTTGTACTAAGAGGTGAACTGGTGGCGAGTACTTGAAGAGGTAGAAGTCTCTAGTATTGCTAGAGACGACTCTGAGAGGCTTATGTAAGAGATGAGGCAAGGGGAGGCACTTGGGGAGCTTTCAAGAACGTTGATATTGAGAATCAAGTCAAGCTTAGGGCTTGACTGTCGAAATACAGGGCGCTTATATACAGGCACAACCGCGCACGGGCCATGGTCACTAAGGTAGGTACTTCTGGTCAAGAGGGGGCTGGCTGTATCGTATGGTACTCCGTGGACAAGTGCTGCAGTCTGTATGAGTTGAACAATAGAGAATGAGTGAGAGCGAATGATAAAGTGACAAGTTGCCTAATTCATCCTTAAGGGTTGAACAATGGCGGCGGGTCATTCCAAGAAGAGAAGTGTCATCATGATGCAATGATGACCATGAGGTTTGAGGCTGATCCGAGGAGATCTGATCTCCGCATACCCATTCTGGTCTAATGGGCGTCTAGTGTAAGCAACTACCCTTTAAGGTAGTCTGTATTGATGGTGACCCAATTGAGGGCCATGTTGCTATCCGCATTGTCTGCGGAGCTCTGCGTGGATGAGGGATTGTCTGCGGATCCTCCGGGAGAGGTCGATTGGTAGCCCTGACTCTGGGGCGAGGTGCCAGCTATGGGCGATGAGGCAGGAGGGGTGATTGACTGGTAACTGCCTTCTCTACTGGTGCATTGGCATATGGGTGCTGAGGAGGGACTTGTGGGTGACAGGGAGTGCTTGTGGGACACAGGACTATCTGGGGCAAGGTACTCTTGCCATGGTATGATGGGGGACTCTTCTGGGGACAAGGCGTGTGTGTTGCCTCCAGGGACATCGGGTTCATATGGAATGAATGGTTCTGGCTCTAAGGGCGGCGCGTCCTCCATGGGACTGTCTGGGTCTTCCAGTAGATTCTCTACTGGGGGTGGCTCTTGGTACATCTCCATTGAGGAGTATTTCCAACGATGGATGTTCCATGGGACGGGGATGAGAGGCTTGACTGGGGGCTGATCAAGGGGTGACGATGGTTTGGATGGTTCACTGGGTGGTAGCAGTGGCAGGTCTGGTAGGGGTGATGGGTTTAATGGTAGTGGCCGCTTAGGCATGGGTCGGGTGACAAGGAGGGGGTCTGATGAGGATGAGAAAAATTGGGGTGGATCATAACAGGCAGTCACTATGCGCGTGCTGGGTGCTAAGACACCAGCGACATGTCTTCCAGAGGGAACACTCCTTCTCAATGTGGTTAGGGTGCGACTCATTGCACTTGAGGCAATAGGGGAACTTGGGTTTACCTCCCCGACACTGTTTGCCTAAGACGGCGCGGCACTTGAGACTATCTTCTCCCTCCTTGACATTGGGTGGCCCTTGAGCGGCGAAAATGCGGGGAATATGAATGGTGTTAGTAGAGGGAGGGCGAATATGGTTAAGATGAGGGACGAGCCAAGTTCGGACGGCAGCGTAGGTGAGATGGTGTTCCACCATGCTAAGTTTGCTTTGGGCACTTTCTTCCCTTCTATCAAGCTTGACTTGTTGGCATTTTACTGCCTCGAGTTCACTGTGATGCGCTTGGTACCTGTATATGTCAGCGACAACACCGGGGTCTTTAAGGTCTATAATGGTGTTGTCAATAAGAAGTTGGGAGGTGGAAGAAGGGTGGAAGATGTTGAGGTCGTAATCCTTGACCCCAGGACGGTTGAAGTTGGGAGAAGGGTGTGCGTGTGCATGAAGGGGGATGGAGTACTTGGGATCTCCCCGCTTGCAAACCCCTACAAGGTGAGTGTCAACTCCGACCTGCCTAAAGGTAATGTATCGTGCTATCTTGTCTTGTCCATACTCATTGAGGAAGACAAGAGGGTACTGCTGCGTATCACCGCAGTTGTACTCACTCCATCCAGCTCCTGGATGGTTCGGGTTGTCAAGTTGTTCAGTAAGCTGGGGAATGTTGGGAATGGGGCTAGGGGTAGAGGAAAGGGAGATAGTGGGGTTATACATGGCGAACCTGACTGGTTTGTTGTTTTGAACATCTTCATTCGACATGTAACCTTCAATTTTGTCGAGGATTTGAGGGATGAGAAAAAGGTGTTCAATGGTGGTATAGTCACAGAAGGTAGTGGTGAAGATTTGGTCGTCAAGCTCAGTGTTCCCTAAGATGTTAATTGCAGGGAGGAGATCCTCTGTCCAAGCTAAAAGAGCCCCAGTTGTACGTTCCTAAGCCTCCATGTACCTCAACAAGGCTCTGCATTGCTTTCTCACATGGTGAACCATTGCCAAAGAGGGGATCTGCCCCGCTAGTGTGAGTATCTTGTTGTCAGGCAGTATGTCCATGGTGATGTTTGAGTGGATGCTGGACGGCTGGGTCGATAGAGGGTGACGGTGCAGGCGTTGGAGTAACAGGGTTGGGGGTAGAGTCAACAGGGGGGAGGGGGATGGTGCTCGAGCCATACTGTCCTTGCTCTGATAGGAGATACGCAGTGGGATCGGGATAGGGGATGGTGAAATGCAGCCAAGTGTGGGGGTGGGGAAGGACGGTGGTTGACCTTGTGATGCACCCAGGAAGCTGCTCAAAGCTATCCTCAGATTGGAGTAAGTATCGGTTGCCGTAGCAGCAACCCCTAGTCCAGCAATGGTAGGTAGATCCAGTGACGGGGATGATCATGGAGAAAAGGGTAATGTCCCTGTTGCCATAGATGGACTGCTGTGTATGGACTGTGGTACCTCCTGGTCTGACATAGACAGAGCTGAAGTGTGCTGGCTGAGTGAAGTCGATGGGCATTCAGCGGTGGTAAGGACAGTAGCATTCCTTACAAAAGTGGGAGTGTTCAAGGGCGTGAGCGTGAGTGGGATGGATCTTTCTGTATAGCAACGAAGTCTTCTGGGCAGCTGGGGTGAAGACATGGAACTTATGGCTGGGCCAGATGGTGAGGTCTCTGAAAAGATGACAGAACAAATTGAAAGGGGGGTCGATGGTAAAGGTGTAGAATGTCTGGTTGGACATGCTGGGGGTGACTTGTCAAAGGGAAGGGTTCTTATACTGCTCGAGGTACTTTGAAAGTCCAATAGTAACTCCGGAGTGTGGAGATCCTTGGTGTTAACCCATGAATCATGAGCTGGCAAATAGTCCTTCCAGCACACAAGGTATTGCTTCTTCTTCCAATGGCCAAAAGACCTCTCTTTGAGAATCTTCTGAATTTCCCATTCTGGTTCACTGTCTAGTATTTCTGGTGGAGGTTCCAGAAAGTTCGGTCCATGTTGGTCAGTTTCTTTGTAGGGTGTGAGAAGGGAAGCGTGAAAGACGTCATGGATTTTCCAGGTGGAAGGGAGTTCGAATTTGTAAGCAACTTTTGATATCTGGAAGACTACCTTAAAAGGTCCATATCTCCTTGGGGAAAGCTTGGGCATGATGTTGCTGGGTAATTTTAGATTTGTTCCTTCTAGCCAGACCTTTGATCCCGTGGGGAATGGTGTGAACCATGGACGTTCTTTGATCCAGGATTCTTGCGCTTTATGTTGGGCCTCTTGGGTGACTTTCCTGGCTTCTTCAATGGATGAGAGTTGTTCTTCTAGGGATGGGATGGTGGTTTTTCTGGTGGGTTGGTGTACTTGGGGGGTATATCCGATAAGCAAATCGTATGGGGTTTTCTTGGTAGTTGCAGATGGCCATGAGTTTTTGGTATATTGAGTGAGCGGGAGCCATGCGTGCCAGTTGTTCTGTTGTGTTCCGCAGAATACTTGGAGATATTGTTCTAAGGTTTGATTGGTTCTTTCACTTGCCCCATTGGTTTGAGGGTGATATGCTGTACTAATGTTCTAATGGATGTTGAGAATTTCAAGACAAAGCAGACATCACAGTCCAAGATGATTTTATGGGGAATGCCGTAGTGAGGGATGACGTGATTGAGATAGAGTAATGCGACTCCTTCTGAGTCAATGGTCTTGTGACAGGGGATGAAGATGGATGCTTTGGAGCAATCGGTGTCTGTGATTGTGAGAATGGTGTCGAAACCACCTGATTGTGGGAGTTTAGTGATAAAGTCCATTGCAATGGTCTCAAAAGGTCGCACGTTGTTTGCAGGGGTGATAGGAAACATGGGTGGATGGGTAGGATGGGTGTTGACTTTGGTCATTTGGCAAGTAGTGCATCCTTTGATGTATTCAGTGACAAAGAATTTCATGTTGGGCCACCAATAGTAAGGTGCGATTAATTGGAGGGTTTTGGTAATTCTGGGATGCCCAGCGGTCATGTGGTCGTAAAAAAGGGAAATTACTCCCCTCCTAAGGCTGTTGTCTGCCACAACAACCAGGGCGGTCCTGTGATACCAGTGAGTGCCATCAAGTAGGGATAGATTATATAATGGTGCCCATTGCTTGAGTTTTGGTTGATTGGGGTATTGTGCTAGTTTGACCTTGCTGTCTAGGTTATCGCTGATACTATCCATGTCAAATATGCGGATTGAGGTGTGGTTTTCACAGAAGTATTTGTCAGGCCAGACAGTGACGTCTTCATTGGCAGGGTTTATTCCTTCATAGTCGGGTCATCTAGATAGGGCGTCTGCATGGTTTGTTGCACCAGGTTTATATTCCAGGATTATGTTATATTGTTCCCTTTCTGGTAGGTAGCCAGTGACCTGTGGACCAATTTTTCTGGGGTCCCTATAATAGCGTAGGTTGTTATGATCTGTAAACACCAGGACTGGGATTGCTGTTCCTTTAAGTAGGTGGGACCAGCATCATAGTCCACACATGACACCTAGAAATTCATGATTGTATATGGGGTAGTTTTGTTCAGTTGTGGTGAATTTCTGGGAATGGAATCCTACTGGTTTTTGTGGGCCTAATTTTTCTGTTCTGTCAGCATGTTTGGTTGGGAGGTCATGTTGATAGAGTATTGCTCCTGTGCCAATTTGTGATGTGTCTGTTTTGAGTTCAAATTGGTGGTTTGGGTCTGGTTTGACAAGTACTGGGGCGTTGGTGATGAGGGTGATAAGTTTCTCTTGTGTGTCTTTCTGTTCTTGACCCCATTCAAATGGTACGTTTTTCCCAGTGAGTTTGGTAAGTGGTGCAGCAATAATGGAAAAGTTTGCACAAAACATGCGATGATAGCTGGCGACTCCTAGGAATCCTTGGACTTGGCGTTGGTCTTTGAGTTCCCTTGGGTAATCCCTGAGACCTGCGACTTTAGCTGGATCAATGGTAGCTCCGTCTTTAGATATCCTAACACCCAAGAAGTCCATTTGGGGTTGCATAAAGACTGACTTTGATAATTTGAGGTGAAGTCCATGGCGTGCAAGGAGGTTGAATAGGTAGTGAATGATTTCGACGTGGAGCACTATATCTTTGAGTAATATGCCAAGACCACAGTCGTCCATGTAGTTCTGTATCATGTGTCGAATATTGTGGATACCTTTTTGCTCGAAGTGCTTGTATAATTCTTCCAGTATGCCGTTCATGAAGCATTGAAAACTGGCAGGGGAGTTCGACATGCCAAAGAACATAACTTTTGGTTCAAAGAGGCCTTGACATGTTTTGAATGTGGCTTTCCATTGGTTGCCTTCTTGGATGCGAATATTGTTGTAGCCCCAACGAATGTCGAATTTACTGAATAATTCCATTCCTTGCAGATTTTCAATACATTCCTTGAGGTTTGGGAGTGGGGTGACATCTTTTCAAGTGACGTTGTTGAGGGGGCGGTAGTCAATAATGTATCGTTTCTCCTTTGAGTCTTTCTTTGGAACCATGAATGTAGAAAAACCATATGGGGAGTCCAAGGGTGCGATGTATCCTTTGGCTAGATTTTCGTCCAAGAATTTGTCCTCTGCTTCCTGTTCATCTCATGATAATGGGTAGACTTTACAATTGAAGTGGGTGGGGGCAGTGTCTAGGAGTACAATTTTGTGGTCTCCTTCACCTTGAGTTGGTGGAAATTTATTTGCCTCTTCATCCGAAAATAGTGCCATGTGACGTTTGAATTCTTCAGGGAGTTTTATTTCCTCCTTCCCATGTTCCGATGTGTACTTGTGGGCCATTTCTACTGCTGTATAGGTGCGGTTGACCTCCACTGGGCCTCCCCTCATTTCTGAAGGGGTTACTCCCATCCATGGAGCACACTTAGTCTGTTGTGCTTCTAATATGAGATCTTCATTTACTGGTACTTTGTTTTTGATCCATGTTTTAGCGCGTTGAAGGGTTCCAAGGAGTAGGGTTTCCATGTGGATTGCGGGTCCCCTTAGCATGCTGTTAGCCCAGTCAATGTCTGGTTGAAATTCTCTGAACCATGGGTATCCCAAGATGAACCTATCGTGTCCAAGGTTGGTAACAAAGAAACGTTGTCATGTTTTCTTGTTTCCTTTGGTGACTAGTAGATCACAAGCATAAGTAATAATACCATGTCGATTGAGGGTTCCATCAATGTTGTAAACGGGTTGGTTATAGGGGAGTTTCTTGGTTCCTAGGCATAGGCGAGCAACAGTGGTGTGGTTGATAAAATTTTCAGTAGCTCCAGTGTCTAGTAATGCAATTTCTTCTGCCTTCCCTCAATAGTGTGATAGCAAAATTTTAACTTGTATTGAATTTGACTTGTTTACAAACACACTATCGAGTCGGAATGCCCTAACTATGGCAGCTAGTTTTGGGCTTTGGTAAAATCCTTTGGCATGAGTGATTCGACAATGCTCAGCTTGGTGTCTTTGTCAAGCAAGCCCATGTTGTCTTTCAAGAAATTTGAAATATCTCCAGGGGTCATGTCTGGTGTGATGGGTGCAACGCGGTTGGTGGTGGGTTCACTTTTTCCTGGATAATTAGTGGACTTGTTATTGCCAGGACTGTTATTGGTTCTGCTTTCATAGTTGCAGTGGTCTGCTTGTTTCTTGCAGCAGTCCTTGGCACAGTGTCCTCAGATTTTGCAATAGAAGCATTGATTTCCTGCCATTAACTTGTTTTTCTTTGCTTCGGAATGTTGTATGCCTCTGCCAGTTTTTGCAGCATCAACATCCATATGGAATCCTCCTTGAGAGGTGGTGCGACGTCCTGGTCCATTGGTATGTCCTCCGTGAGAATTTCCTCCTTGGTTTGGATTGATTCCGAATGCTCTGTACATTGCCTGTCATTGTGGGTCGATTGGTTTAGTATACTGCATGCCAGTTTTCCATTTGAGATGCTGTTTTCTGGTTTCATTTTCCCATTTCTTAAAAGTCCATCCAGGATTAGCGCTAATGTTGTATTCAGGGAGTTGGATAACTGATCGGGTAAGTGGTCCTGCTAGGGTGTTTTTCAGGAGTTTGATGGTGCCATGATCATCAAGTGCTACATTAGCATCTCTGGCTAGCCTTTTGAAGTCAGCAAAGAATTCATCTAGGCTTTCTTTCTGGCGAAGTTTGCATAGTGCTTGGTATGCCTCTTCTCTGAGGTTTGTATTGGTGTATGCTTGTTTGAAGTTTTCTATGAAGGTGTCCCAGAGTGTTTCATCTGTTTCTTGGGTTCCATCATCTATTTCTTCAATAAGTTTGCCAAGCTGTTCCTCCTTCCAAGAGTCTACTTGTGGTCTGCTCATGTAGGAAAGGAGGGCGGTGACGCGTGAGTAGGGCTTCCTCATAGTGTCATTGTGTTTGTTGGTCAATCTCCAGAGGTAGAAGGTGGTTAGGAAGTTTCTGCTTTTGGATCTATCTCCATCAAAGATGGGTGGAGGATTTCCTTTGAGTGCGCCATTGGTGTTATGGTTGATGACATTAATGTTAGGTTGCAGTTGCCCTTCTGGTCCTGTGATAGTGGTATCGATTTGTTCTGCCATTGTGGTTTGAATGGATAACTGGGGTTGAACAGTGCCTGCTGGGGTGGTGTTAAGGGGAATAGGGATTCCTTGGTGAACTGCTGCTTCAATTTGGGGGAGGATAGGTGCTTGTTCTGTAAACGGATGGCTTCCTTGGAGGGTTGCGATGTGATAAACTCCTCCTGCAAGGATTTCTTCTTCTGGTTGTTTGATAGCAGTGTGAAGTGTTGGGCTAAAATGTTCTGGGCTGATATAATGTGGGTGCTGAGGGTCCGTTTCTTTCCAAGAGCCAAGCTTTGAGGTATGAAGTACTCCTCCTTGGTTTGTGATCCACTGGTCGTTTTTCCAGAGGAGTTTTACCCAGTAATCTTTATCTTCTACTTTGATGAATTCAACAACTCCGTGTGTTTTCTTTGGGAGGTTGATGTAGTATCTGGTATCTCTGTGTCTGAATCTGTGGAATTCAAAGTATGCTTTGCCTTTGACGTGTTCTGGGAGATTGTCTTGTTGTCTCCTGTAAACTCTCTTGTCTTGATCAAGAGTTCCAATGAGTACTACTGCCGCCAGGGTGGTTCTGGTATTTGTCCTGTGTTTCAAGGACGTCTGAAGAAAGCCTGACTTGTGTTAAGGTCCAAAGAACCTTAAGGCGCGATGTGCACAAAAGATACAAGTGGTGGCAAAGCGTAGTCATAAGGGGCTACTAACCCTTAGTACAATATAGGGGGTAAAAGGATGAAGTGGAACTTAATCCAGGGTCTGGGAGATGAGTAAGAGGAAAGGAGAGTCTCAAAGGGGACTTTGAGATGACTCAAGAAATGAAGGAAAAGACTTAAGAGTCTCACAGTGGAAGTGACAAGAGCTTTGGTATTAAACCAAGTCAGGCTTAAGGCCCAACTCTAGAAATAAGACCAGCTTATATACATGAGGGCAGCTACCATGACTAAGGAATAATACTACTAGTACCTGTACTAGTAATGACAGAAAACAAGTACAGTAGTTAGCAGGAGTGACAAATAACTAAGAGAGAGATCCTAGTTATGAGCTGGCACTCCTAGATGACAAGAAAGTGGTCAAGTAAGCAAGAAAGCAGTCAGGTGATGTATCAAGTAAGCAGTCACGTGATGGGAACAAGTTGGTAAGCATAAAAAGAAAATTAGTCCATGGAATGTAACAGGATGATTCCCAACACCCCCCTTCAAACCGATACAAGTCCTAACCCAATAACATGTTTATTGTGTTTAATGTGTGGCAATGCCTTAGTTAGTGTTGCTGGCAGCTAAGCCAGACCTTTTTGAAAATTGGCAATAACAAATTAAATAAAATAGCTAAAACTATGAAAATAAAGATGTGAATGGATTAGGTCAAGAGCTGGGGGGTCACTTATAGTGTTGCTGGGGCTCAAGCCGATGTTTTTGAGAAATCAGTGATAGAAAATCAAATCAAATAGTGAAAAATATGAAAATAAAGATGGAGATAGATTAGTTCATAAGCCTGGGAGACACTTAAGAC
>Ga0307510_10011207_pt1 | contig 10659 bp, 7 predicted proteins | sample 12_EM_MG_FD_207224 | JGI IMG/M metagenome (GOLD analysis project Ga0307510, IMG submission 207224) | Populus trichocarpa ectomycorrhiza microbial communities from riparian zone in the Pacific Northwest, United States - 12_EM | ecosystem: Host-associated > Plants > Roots > Unclassified | place... | reverse complement strand
ATATGACAGGACGTTTCTTCAGTTTAAGGCTTAGTTAAAGTCGTAGAGATAATCACTAGATAATCTAACGGCCGCACCAAATTGAGCGCGCCCGAGCAAGCCGAGCGGAGTGTCAGGCACCTTCTTCAATCAAGTTCATTTTAGGGTGTCATGAATGTCATGGGCAATCCAATCCGAGGTGCACATGACACACCAGAATGACTTGCAGCGAATGATGGTGCCTGCAGAATCCTTGGCGTACTGATGTTACCGATACGCACCATTCCTAATCGCACTCATAGTTTGAGAGATAAGGACAGCAAACCTTAGATGGCTGTGCGTCGCGGCCCAGCCGTCACGGTCCAGGCCCGGCGACGTTATGCCGATGCCGGATCGCCAGGCCGATTTTGCAAGTGTGAGGGGCGGTGAGGCGATCAGCGTCGATCACTCGACAAAGCGCACAGCGTACAAAACACCCCGGGGTAGCCGACTCAGGGTCAACGACCATGAACATACAGTACATTACAAGTACATGTAAGCTCCGCAGCGCAGAACGGCGGAATGGCAACGCCCCCATACCCATCGGCTTCACCCCTCAGGCTCATTGATCCGCAGGTAATGTAGATTTGATCATTGATCAACACATCAGCCCGGGGAGGGTCAACTAAGACCGACCCAAGACGCGATTTGGTCCCGCTGAGGACAAGGACTTGGCTTGATCGTCCTCATCCCGTCACTTCGAGACGGGTCTGTTATCTACCGTGATGGTGGTAACTGATGTTGCCCATCTTCTACGAGAAAGCTCGGGGACTTCATGTCTGTGCGCGAGCACGAGGTTGTAGATGATGATTTGGATTTGAGGATCGTATGATGTGATTTTTGGGTCGCGGAACCAGATCCGCTATGGGTTGTTAATAATATGGATAGGAGGTGGGTTCTCAGCCTGTTAGCTGCTAAGTGTACCGCTCGTTCAAGTGGCGGTGCAGACGCATAATATCATATTGGGATGCAGAAGAATCACCGTAGTAATACAGATGTGCGCGTATTTCCAGTAAGAACACATTTCACCATGATAACCACCAACTTGAAGTATCTAGCCTGATCACAAAGGCAAATCGTATCGTATTGTGGGCCTAGCAGCAGCATCGACATAAGTTACCGCATGAGCCTGTGACGAGTCGGATATAAGAGGCTGCCTCGCCGCAGAACATCGTCACACATTCAGAAAGGGCGTAAACGGGAGAAAAACCCTTGCTTCTCCGGGGCGAGGTAGTCAGTCGCACCCGCCATGCGAGAGCGACGACGCCCGAGCCACCCCGTGCATCCGGCCATAAGAAGTAGGACCAACGAGGCGAGCGTGACCCAGACCCCTTTAATTAAGACACGTGTCAGCTTTACCGAGAGGGTACAAAAAAAAAGGGGGTATGTTCGGCCGTACCTGGAGCGACTACGGAGCGCACCTGTACATTGTCGAGGTTATTTAGCCTATCGTGCATGATGGTGTACAGAGCGATATCGATTGCAATGGCGATGAGGGTGAGGAGAGCCGCGATGAATGAGAGGAGCGACGCAAACATGGCGAGTGTGACATGTGAAGAGAGTGATAGTAGGAGGGCGATGAAGGTCGCTCCTGCGGCTATAGTGATAGTGACAATGTCATGCCTCAGTGTCAGGAAGCAGGCTCAAAGGTGAACAGGGACGTGCCGACTGGATGTACAGCTAGACCACGGGTAGCACTAACTCCGATGGTAATGTTATTCGAGGTGGACTCAAGCTGCACCGTGTAGCCATGTCCTGTGGAGCCTGAGCTTGAGTGGCCTGGAGCCGATCGAGCCTATGAACTATGAAAACGCACCTGGATTGATACAAGTCCGGTGACCCGACTGTGCATCATAAATGCAGTACGCCCTACGGCTCCGCGTCAGCTCGATCGAATACAGCTGTCTCCTCTACAAATTTCCTCTCACCATATGCCGAGCTGTGACAGACGAAATGAATTTTTTGGTTAGCGAGGCGGGTTGGAAAGAGGAGAGAAAGGGGAGGGGTAAGTGACGCACTCTGATCTCTTTTATCGATCCTGTATCCGTCGAGACATGCGGAGGGGCGTCGCCGGTGAAGTGGCAGCGCACGATATCGAGAGTAGGTAAGGCAGGTAGGGAGACGGAGACGATGAGCGAGAGAAGGAAGGCACAGAGGAGGAGGATGGTGACGAGGAAGAAAGCACGAGTGGCCATTACTGTGGTGGGTGACGAATGGAGGAGGACATGATGATAACTGGGGCGCAGGAGGATTTATACATTTGATGGATCTTGACGCATTGCTGGGTGGTGCAAGGTGGCGTAAACCGCGGGGCGTAAACCGCGTAAAGGTCGATACACCTCCTCCCCTTCAAGCCTTACGTAGCTTACGTCATCATGTCATAGCCCTTCAGCTTTTTCCAAATTTGTCGTTTGGACACTGCAAAGTCCTACAGTCCTACAGGTGAACACATGGGTGCACGGTGCTTCACTCGTTATTCTGTTCTCCGTCCATTTCCGTCAGTCTTGTTCCATCCTGGTGACGATGCCACAAGAATGTTATCATATAGCTTTAAGCTCGACAATGTCCATTCAGCACTAGATAACAAAGGGAACTCCGATAAGACTAAACATGCACCTAAGCTCTACCCTTAGAGCCCGAGCTTATGCACACAACAGCTGTGGAACAAGCGATTCGATGGAGTAGCTCAATACCAGCGTGGCCAGTGAGCCATACTTGGGGTGGCCAAGACATTCGGGGAGGTTATCAAGCCAGGGCGCTTACGTCTCTCACGAAGACGAGAAGCAAGCGCCAGACGAGTGGCATCGCTGACGTCATTTGTGCTGGCCATTATCCGAGATCGCGGTCCAGTTGAGCGAAATGTGCCATCAGGGCTGAGTAAATGTTCATCTTGATGGGCGGGCTGTGGGGGATCACCGACGAGGTGATCACTCGACGGTAGCGAAAGAATGATGAGAGGTATCACAGGAATCTCAGTCTTGCACTCGGCATCGTCATAAATGGAGCGGAGGATCTGCGGGACGTTGATGCCATGGGGCACGCGTATGTCTGGTTCGGGCTCATCCTCATCTGTCACAGGATCTTCTAGATCAGAAAGGTGCCAAGGGGATCCTGGGTGTTCTTTCTCATCGGAATCGAGAGGTTGTCGGCGCAAGCTTGGTAAAAGCTTGAGAATTCTCGTGGCGCGTGGACGACGGAGGGCAGGAAACAGGGAAATGATGCGGCCATCACATGAACCATCGAACCCGACACGCGAAGGGGTAATTAGGCTGATAATTCTGGCGAATGATTGCTGGATTGACGCGGTAACGATACGGACAAGCCCGATGGTCGTCCATCCCCAAGACAGAGATCGGCCGAGGCTGCGACAAAGAGAATCAATCGACCAGTGGGCGTTAGAGGAATATCCGGGATTTGGGATTATCTTGAGACGGAGAGGGCTTGAAGCAACAATTGTCGATCGCGTTATGAGCGTGGAGACGGTAGGAGAGAATGAAGTCCGCTTCTTGGTCCTCCACATTTCATTCGGGAGGAGAACTGGTGAGCTGAAGTTGGTAAAACGGGGCGCACTGTTGTGTATAGGGCGGCGACGGCGAGCAATAGATCGGCGGGCCAGAAATCCGCCACATAATAAAACAAACGAAAAAGACACGGCGACATATATCAGATCGAGTGCGGGGAGGCGGACATCTGAGAAAGGTCGAGACGCAATCAGAGCTTGGGCGGGTGGCATCTCGGTGCTCGGTGATAGGTGGTGTCGCGAATACTGTCGGATGGGCCGCTTTGTGGCGAGAGATGCAGGGGAAAAAATACGGACATGATCTGAAGACCAACCATGACGACGACTGTAGAATGGGGTAAATCCAGACGGGTAGACGGAATTGCAATCCCACGTGGTGGAAGAGGTTTAAACGCAGGAGTGTCTCCCGCCCCTCACGTCACGTGTGGGTTTCTCTTCCCTCGGCGGCTCGGGCCGGCAGCTCGTTCTCCATGTCATCCAGTGGCATCCACATCCTTCAAATGGGACGATTTGTGGCCGGGGAGGCTCCAGGGCGACATCACCTCTGACTATAATGCAAAACTACACAGAGACTACAGGTAATCTACTGATTCTGTAGTATCGTATGAAATCTTTGCTTTAACTCGGTTTTCTCAGGTCTAGCTGTTCTATCACTACCTCGATTCTACTTTTAAGGACACTTCCACGCAATTCCGACTCTGCCTATACCTGCTCGGTAGCCCGAACCTACAACTTGTGGCAAATTGAGGTCTCTCTGACAACCATACCTTAGCGAAGAATTCTCATGTGGTATTTCGACCAAGATCCGTTGTGGACTGCGCCTTTTGGTTGGACAAATATTATTTTGTGGGCCACTCCTATCGTTCTGTGGCCTAGTTCCCATCCCTCGAAATATGTGGATCTATTGTCCCTTCATTATATCATCAGTGCTCGCTAGGATGTGGATCGCGGGTCCAGTAGCAAGTCACCCCAGTCACAACCCCGTCCTAGAAACTTCCGCAAACTGGAATTTCTCCGACTTCCACAGAACACAGCCACACACGCTCTATTATTACTGGTGGTATCCCATGTGACATGTAGCCACGGCCCGTCATCGTACATTATACAGGTTGTCCCATCCTGGTTTCGCAGTAACCCTCTAGAGCTCCCAAGGTTAACCACGAGTCCACGCACTGTTTCAAACTACACCATGGTTGGAACAACCTCCAAATATCCTTTCTTCAACTCGTTTATCGCCGGCGTTCTCTCCGTCATATTTGTTGGCGCCCTAACGTTCATTGTCATCTTTTCATGGCGCTACTTTCGCAACCGACGCATGCTTCAGCGAGCAAACAACTCGATCCCTCTAACCACTCTTGAAGACGGGCTCAAAGCGTCGGATGAATCTGACATTTCCTCCCGCAGTCCCAGCAGGCTGGGTGGCATTTCCCCATCATCAGTTAAGAAGACTGACGAGGCACCGGAAACGCAAAGTCAATCCTCGGTTCAACTCGGAACGACCAACCGTGCTGGGAAGCATCCCGTTTCGGGTATCTCGCAAAGCTCCGCCAGTATCATTAATCCTCTGACCATCAAGGGAGTTGAGCGGCTTGATGATCGTACCAAACGCGCCGAGGATAGGTCTAATAGTGCCGCTTGGGGAAGCAATGGCGATACGACTACCGAACGTGTTCGACCTCAACCATCCGCTTATACTTCTCGACCGAGGATGCGCCCCGTTCCCCCCGTTCCGTTGTCGCCCACCACAAGACTGTCCGTATCCACCGTGTGGAGCCAAGAGAGCATGTGGCCACGAGAGAAGAAGCCGGATGTTCCCGTCCCCCCTCTTCCTCATATGCCGCCTCTTGCTCACATGCCAGTCCCACGAAGGGTCATGTTCTCATCCGACATGGCATCTGGTTCCCAAAACCGGCGTTCAACGAGCTCGCTTCCGCGTAGTGTGGGGCAATCGGACTTTGAGGATTACATCTGAATTTTTTTGGCGGTGGAGAAGAATTGACCCTTTCGTTGGGGGCCTACTTTCAGCTGACCCGTCGATACCCCTGCCGTATAAAATGTATTACGTTCATTTGTTATAGTCAAGTTACGACGTCACTCGCTATTCGTAATGTCTCCGAAGGTGGCTCCGGTTCAGTAATCGATTTACCTAACAATTTGTACAACAACATGGGGTATTTTGGCCGGATCCATCCGGGCCGCGGACGTGCGCGTCTGGTCCCGTTGTGGACGGCCTCAGCCGGGAGCGGAGAAACGCGCCGTAGAGGTTCCGTGTGGAGAACGTTGTGGGCATCAATTGTCGCCAGACAGCGGGACGAACCTTTCCTCCCTCTCGAAGGGTTATTGAAGGGGACGACGTGAGTGCCCAACGCATTCACTCGCCCTCATCTTCGGCCTTTCTTTCACCAGCGTTACCCCATTCGCCTCTAATTGGTGTCAGTTCATCTCATGTGACTTACGCTGGCCCTGGATTACTTCTTCGATACATTTCCCCACTGTACCACTGCTCCCGGTCCCTCCCAATGTCATCAAAGCCACCAGCTACCTCCCCGGGCAGCTCGGGCTCTGTCGCGCTCGCCCTGCACCCACCATCCATCGACCTTTCCAACAAACTCTTGTTCTCTGCCATTTCTCTTTCACCCAACACTTCCATCGCATGCGCAGTATTCTCTCCCACCACGTCCCCAACACACCACCCCGATACCATTGAGATCGCACGGAAACACGTCCTTGATACCGGAAAATCCTCCCTCATAGACTCCCTTCTCTGCACCGTCCATGTTGAAAAAAGCGGACAACAACTCTACGTCTTCTCGGTCGGCTCTTCCGATGGGACAGGTGATCCACTCAACCGTCTCAACGGTTTGCAGTTCGATGGTTTGATCTGTGAGTCCTTTAAATACGTCATCCGTTCCACCCGCATCGCACACCTCGATCCATTCCTGCCTTTCCTTGGGAGGACTGTACTGACATCGCTACCCCACACAGTGTCGCAAACATCTCATTTCCGTCCCACAGAGATCCACGATTCCAAGTCTGCGTCTTTAACAAGGAATACCTCTTCCACCCCCCAGCATTCCATATTCAGTCCGCAGTCAACTGAACATTCGTTGTCATTCCCAGAGGAAAACCTCCGGATACCCTACACGTTGTTTATCAAGGCAGTGCAAGAGAGACTAATCAACGATATATGCTCTGTACAAGATCACGACCGAATATTGTGCAGGCTCAATGGTGGTTTTCTTATATTCCCACAACATCCAACGTCGGGCTGGGGTACGGGCTGGGAGCACCACGCACAGAACAGGTACGAGTCGTATTTCTCGGATTGACTTGTGATGATTAATATGCGGACAGGCCATTAATACACACTCACCTCCACGTCACATTACACCGCAAGCACATCCTCATTCAACCCCTACTTCGTCCAACACATTATCTTCCCATCTCCCCATCACGCCCGCTCCCCCCCGGCACGCCCATAACCTTAATTCCCTACGGAACTCCCGCTTATTTCATTACGTCATACAACGGTCCCACCGCTAGCCTTACGGCGCAATTCACCCAGTCTTTGTTGGGCCTTGGGTGTGACAGTTGGGCGGCACTTGCCTCGAGGCCGTCTGGACCTCCGGCCGTCGGTGGCGCAAATGCAGAAAGTCACCCAACATCGCGTGATCCCCGGTTCTTGATTGCTTGGATAGACGTGCAAAATAAGCAAGGGGAAGATAAGGGCGTATTGGTCATCTGGCCAATCTCGCTCGCTGTTTCCTTTCTTCCAACTTCGGCGTCGCCACATGCGTCTCACCACCTCTCTCATGTACCAGAGTTACCATCGCAGCTTCAGCCATCACCTCCCCCGCCTCCGGCGGCCGTACCTGCCAGCTCCCTTACCGCCGCATTTGCGCCCTCGCCTGTCACGTCACTTGGTCGTAGTCCGCCTCCATCAACACCTACTGATTTACCTCCCGCCCTGACTCGTCGGCCTAATATTCCTGGTGCCGCACATAACCTCACGGCCGGCGGACTTTCTTCATTCCGATTTGACCCTGATTCATCATCACGTGATGACGTACGTGCCATTGCTGGCGAGGTCGGCGAGTACATCGAGGCGGTTGTAAAGGAGCGGGAACGGGAACGGGAGCGATTGAGAAGAGAGCGCGAAAGCTCTGGTCCAAGTATGGACGCTTCACCTGCGCGGGCCGTCAGTGTTGCCAATACCCCGGCTTCGGTCGGCATTTCTTCACCAACGTCAGCGACTTTGACGGGTAACATGAACTCGCCACCAATATTGGGCCAGGACGCCACAATTTCTTCCATTGCTTCCCAGGCTTCTCTCCCTGTTCCTCTCTCAGCCGGGGTCGACCCTGCTCCCCAACAGCCATTCTATCCTTCACCTCCTCAGCTAACATCTGTGCCGTCATCCTCGGTAGAAATGGTCCCGCAGCCTCTGTCGGGGTCATCCACACTGGTACAGCCGTTTGCTCCCTCCATGGAATCTTCTACGCCCACCATCGCTTCCTCGCCTGATGCAGTGACATTTTCTGCCGCGTCGGCACCAGTACCTTCGTTCGATGCATTTACTGGTTTCGAGAGCTGGACTCAGGATTCCGCGTCCTGGCAATCAACAAGCGGGATCCTCGACATGCCTCTCGGTGATGTCAACATCAACGTTGGCATGGGCATCGATTCACACCCTTATAGTGTCGACCCTATTGCTGGCGGAGGCAGTGGCGGGGCGTGGGGAACGGGCGATATGGGGCGCATGGACATCGATAGCGGTATCGATAGCATTTTCACAGAGGCGGATTTCGAGTTCTGGGACGATGGTAAACCCCAGCAATCTGGCATCTCAACTGCACCTGTCTCCGTACCCCCGCGACTCGGCATCAACAGCGGAACAAGTCTGGCGCACACGTCAGGCCCCTCTCCACTTGGCATTTCCCCTCAAATTTTTGAAGATACCAAACCACCTCCCATCATACCTTCGTCCCACGCGCCGTTGTGGCCGCCTAGTGTTCTTCCTGGAGGTTTCTCCCAGCAAGGCGGTGTGCTGGATGTTGCCATGGAACTGTTTCCCTCTTCGCCGACCAAAACACTGTCTCCTTCCGGTCCCACGACACCGCACAGTATAGCACTTGACTCTGCGGTGCGCCTCATGCCCCGTTCGCCCTTGGCCGGTGGAGGAATCTTTGACGCTATCCCGTTTGCCTCAACTTATCGTACAGCGGATGGGAAGTACACTGCAGGAAAATTTGCGCTTCCCAGTCCACCAGATGAAGAAGACAGAACACAATTGATTACTGGATTGCCGTCGCCTCGCGCTGGTGGCTGGCGGAATCGCTACGATGCTGCGACGGATCCACGTGTGGGCGTCGTGCAGAAGCTTAAGGATCTCAAACGCAAGACCACGGCCAACGATGGCTCTGAAGGTTCAGTTTGGGCACGAGGTTCGGAGGAGTGGACACGAAATGTCATGCAGACTCCACCTCCTGAAGAGGGGTATACACCATCTGACGACAGCGACACGGACGAGGGCGAAGATGACGACATGCAATTGGACGAAGATGACGATGAGGTCACGTCGCCGGTGACTGGCTCGCGGCCATTCACGCCGTTACCGTCCTACCTCCCGGTCGGACCCACTTTGCTGCATACCCACTTCCAACATAACCTACTACTCGGCCAAAGTACACCCCTGTACCCGTCACGCACGGCTCCATCGCCTTCCGGGCAAACTCCTGGTGCGGCCCCGGTGTCAGTACCCACGCCTGTGTCGCCCGCGGCGCTGCTTGGCGCAGCGTCGGAGAAGTCAAAGTCGCTGGAGGCGGCAGCACAGATCCTCGCGAAGGAAGTCGTTGAGAGCGCAGCATGGAACGACGGGTGGTGCATGAACGCCGTCGACTGCTGGGCAGAACATCGCGGCACGACGGAGGTATGGCAGGCGGACGTGCGTTGCGTGGCAAAGGCGCTAGGGACGCTTCCCGGACTGGACGGACCTCTCGATTTACAATCCGTCTTCATGTCCGATGACGGGGAAAAGCCGGCGCTAGAACAGCTCGAGCCCCCGTTCTTCTCGGTCGCCAAGTCGGACGCGGTCATCCAAGTGTTCCCGAGTGCGCTTCGCTTCTGGGACAAGCTGGGGCTGAGTCCGAGGGCGGGGAAGAAGGACGTCTGTGCCTTTGTTTTCTTCGAAGAGGGTGACGAGGCCAGAGTCGCCGCTGTGGACAAGTGGCTGGAGTGGGTGTCTTCGACTTATACGGTGAGTGACATCGAAATAATTGAGGTAGCACTTCGCCTGATCCACTTTTGCAGAGACATAACTTTGGGGAGCATGAACGTGGTAAATCAGCTAGTTGTGTAAAGGACGGCCTCATTCCTGTCAAGTTCGAGACGTTCCGCAAGACTCTGGGTAAGTTCGGCCTTGAGATCCTTGGTTTTCAGTGGTTAATTCTGTGATGTTAGCGTCCTTTGTCGCAACCAATTTGCCGTCAACGAGCCATAACTACGTGTTCTATATCGCCATGCCCTCGTCCACTATCTCCATCTTCAGCCAAACGTTGCGACAAGTGTTCTCGGCTGTCAAGCGGGCTCAGAAGATGCATCCGGGTGACCAAATACTCTTCCAGTTCGTCCCAGCTCAATCGGTGTACTCGCTCAAATTTACCTCCGGGGATCGTGGCGGACTGTTCGCGTTCGCATGTTCCATCTACAACCGCATTCTATCGCCTGTCGATCGGGACATGTCCCAGCAAGTTCTTAACAGCCTGCGGATGCGCGATTTCTTTTTAGAGCCTGCTTTTTCGCTCGCGCGGCCGCTTCATACCAAGGTTCAATTTGTACGACAGTTTCCGGCCCTATCGCTGGATGTCGTTGACCGGCACACCTTGCTCCATGCCGGTTACCAACTGAGCAGCTGCGGGAAGTGGCTCCTTGCGTGTTGTGTTGATCAGCGGGGAGAAGCCCACGATGTCACCGTCTGGTTGCTCCCTAGCGAATCACCGGAGTCGTTCATCGCCCAACATCTGTGGACCTTCGCAGTGAACCTTGCGAAACGAGCGAGCGTTGAGTGGCGGATAGTCATCGCTAAACTCCGGCCTATGGACGCCCGGGAACTTGAAGGTTTG
>Ga0307510_10011206_pt1 | contig 10660 bp, 7 predicted proteins | sample 12_EM_MG_FD_207224 | JGI IMG/M metagenome (GOLD analysis project Ga0307510, IMG submission 207224) | Populus trichocarpa ectomycorrhiza microbial communities from riparian zone in the Pacific Northwest, United States - 12_EM | ecosystem: Host-associated > Plants > Roots > Unclassified | place... | reverse complement strand
GGGACCATCCCGGGAGTGCGCGGACCCAGAGAGGTACTTTCTTTTTCTGCCGCGGAGCGGTTTTCGGTATCGGTTGCCATTGATCGGCATCCAGGGTGGAGAGAGTCGTTGTGTCTTCGAGTTTTGCGTTGGCCCAATTGACAACTGGCGCGCTAGCTTCAAGGAAGGGATACCCGAGGATGAAATCGTCGGGCCCGATGTCGGCGACGAAGAAAACATGGGTGATCTTGGTTCCTCGGTGATTGGCGACGAGGTCTACAGCTTCTGTGATGTCTCCTGCTTTGTTAGGCGTCCCATCGACATTTCGTACTTTCCATGGGTTTTGCAGTTGTCGTGTTTTAATCCTCAAGCGTGCAACAGTCTGCGGATGGATAAAACACTCTGTGGCTCCACTGTCAAGGAGCGCTTTTTGATCAACTCGTTTCTTTCTGGTTCGGAGCATAAAAGGAACATAAATCGCTTTATTCTTCGATCGATACACCAAACCAGATGCTACTGCCTGAATGAGAGTCATTGCACTCAGGCGTCCAGAAAACCCGTCTCAGCTCCTAAGTCCTGGAGCTTGCGGACGAACGTGTCCCGGTCCTCGTCGGTGAATTTCATGGCGCGCTGCGCCAACACTTCCGGATCCCAATGGTACGCACGCGAATCAACTTCCGATTCGATGTCGTCTTCGATTTCAGCCGTCCGGTTGGTGGTCGGCTGTTGGAATGGGCTTGGCCTATTTCTTTTTGTGGGGCAGACACGGGCCAGGTGGCCTTGTTTGCCACATTCGAAGCATCGTCCGGTTTTACGATACTCTTCTTTGTCCTTGTTCGTGTTGGCCTTACGTGCGGCTGCCGAGGTGTCCATGGCGTTCGGGTCGCGGGGAGGAAGGCGTTGACGTGCTGGTTGGGAGCGATTTCCCTGTTGTCCTTGTCCTCCTTGGTTGGGACGGCGCCAATAGAAGTTGCCGAAGGGATTGCTCCCTTGACTTCCTCCACGATTCGGCGGTCCTCGGTTCGGGGGTTGCGTGCTACCGTAACTGCCCTTGTGCGTTTGGATTTTGAGCCAGATCCTCTGATGTCTTTGCGTGGCCTCGCGCCACTGTACGTAGTTTTGTGGGTCGTCCTGCCGGAGGACCGTTTCTACGAGAGGTCCCGGAAGACCTTGCGCGAACGTGCGCATGTTGGAGGGGTCATCGAGGTCGATGCCAGCGCGATGGGCGAGTCGCTCGAAGCCGGCAATGTACTCATCGATTTTTCCTTCCTTCATTTTCAACTGTTTTAGCGCGTTTTGCACTTGCTCACGCTCGGCGTGGTTGGTGAAGGCGTCGAGGAAATCCTGCATCATGACTTCCCATGGTGAGTGGCCCATGAGCTGTCGTGGGTCCTTTTTGATCGCATCGAGCCAGTCATACTTCATTTCTGACCAGCCATCGACCTGTGGGCCACCCATGAGCGACAAGAAGTAGGTGCACTTTTTTATGTCGTTTTGGGCGATGGTGGCACTGTCGTTCATCAGCATGAACTGACGGAACTGGGTGAGGAATCGGCGGGTGCGTGCTCGGTCGCCGTCAAAGCGGTCGGGGGGGTTTCCTTCTAGGCGGAGATATCCTGCCAAGTGCATGGCGGCTAGGACCATGGGGTCATCCCCGGTTCCACTGGGTTGTCCTGGTTGTCGTGGCGGTCGATTCGTGGCAGAGGAGAAGACGTGCTCTTCCTCGTCCAGATCATAGTCACCAAGGGGGGGCATAACCCAGCCCGTGGCTTTCTTTGCTTGTTCCTGTGGCGTCTGCAGTGGACCCCAGGGTCCCGCTGCGGTGGTGGTGATCGTGGCTGTCTGTACAGCCGGGGTTGCTGCGCGTGACGGCGCTTGTGTGAGTGGTTCCCCGGTTGCGCGGAGACGGGCGTAGTCAATACCCTTTAGGGGGGCATCGATGAGGGACAATCCCTCGCGTACGAGGCGATGCGCCTCGAATCCTGTTTCGCGACGGCGGAGTTCGAACCAGACACCATAGATGTTGGTGACGGCGAGGTGTGCTCCGTCAAGGAGGACGTAGTAGCCCATCCATGGAACGTTGTCGGCTGTACCGCTTACGAGGAAGACGGTATTTACTGCGTTTGTGGCGGGGACCGTGTCCCGTTGTTCTGGCATGGCCTCCATGGGTAATTCGAGGTTGCTCAGTTGTTCCACCGTAGGAACATTCGAGAGCGCACAAAGGCGCCAGTCTGTGGGGGCACGCCCCTTTCCTTTCGACGATCCAGCGGGAGTCGACGTCATGGTGAAGCTCTTTTACGAAGCTTGTTCTAATGTCACGGTCAGACCACTGTGTCGTTGTCGAAGTCGTAGAGCTTCGAGTCGTTCGTTCGAGATCACGTGATCTCGGGGTTCTCGGGGTTTCTTGGACGCCTCGATATCACATGCGACGTCACGTGATGCGTTTAGGGCAGGCGATTTAGGGGAGGTTCTTGGCTTTAGGGCCGGTCGGTGTGTTTAGGGCCAGTGGTTAGGGCCGGTCGTTCGAGGGTTTGGGGATCTTGGAGGTCGACAGACCGAAGAGATGCTAGCGTGCACTTATCGCAGCACGAAGACGAGAACAGGGGTTTGCTAAGCAGCTCAAGGAAGAGCTCCTAGAAGTCGTGATTCATGCTCACACAGGGAAGAAACCCAAAGGTCTGTATTCCACAAGGAGAACGAGCTTAAAGCCCGTTCAAAGGAACGCTAGGGTCTTATATACACAGGGGAGGAGTCACGTCGAGGCATACTAGTCAGCGAAAGGAGTCATAAGTGTCCAACGAGTCACTGCGAGTCAGAGATAAGAGACATGAGGTAAATGGGAGTCACGATGAGTCAGAGATAAGGGACACGAGGTAACTGGGAGTCACGATGAGTCAGAGAGTCTTGCCGGTTCCAGACCGGTCTACTGCCACGGGGAGACGAGGGAAAAAGGGGAGGGGACGAGTCGTGACAGACTCCTTCATCGTTTTTCGCCTCGTGCTGCGTCTGACACCCTCGATTTCCTCTCAGGCTCGCGTGCGCTGAGTGTCCTGCGTTCCACCCCTGTGCCTCATTTTCCCGCACTCTCACAGAGTGCCCTTGTCTCGCCGTTTCGGCCCCCCTCTTTCTCGCGCTCTCGCGGAGCGTACCATACCTCATTCCATCATGCATTTCAGGTTTTCCGAAACACGACCTTGGTCTTATTCCATCCCCTCTTTTTATTGAACTCACGCGTGGACCCTTTGTCCTTGCTTCAATGGCGTGTGGACTTGTTGAGGACAAAGCAGTCATCCGCAAGTTGTTCGCGCATGTTGGCGACTTGTCACGCTCGACGTACGACCTTGGCGTGCGCGGCACGGTTGCAGATGACTTCGGCACAGAGTGTGTCGTCGCCTTCTTGTCCCATGGCCCAGTCGACGCCTTCGGAATGGGTCTGTTGTTCGGCGAAGAAAAACTCTTGCTGACAGTCAAAGGCGGGTCGGGGGAACTCGTCAGCCCACGCATGAAGGTGTTTGGCGTGGACCGTGCAACCGTGACCCCGAGTCCCTAACAGCTCGGGACTGGTCGTGTCCCAGTCAATCATGACAAAGGGGGCGATCTCGTAGTTCTGGGGGGCATCTGTGGGGATCTGGAAGACGTAATGTACCGCCGTGCCTTCGAAGTTGGCACTCCACCCAGGGCCTGGGTGGATGCCAGGCTGTGCTCCAGTCGGTGATGGGGTCCTCGCCTCGTCCTCTTCCTCTTGCGCGATACGCACTACTTGCGCATCCACGTCGCGTTGTACCAACGCGTTTATGATCTGTTCGAAGGGGGGCGCAGCGTCCAGAGGATCAACCTGGAGGAAGTGGGGAGGAGACGAGGGCATGGATGGGACTGGGTCGGTGGGAGTCATCGGCTCGCGGTTGGGCCCAAGGTCGTGGATAGGGGGAGCGGGTGTCGCGACATGAAGGGTGTGTAGGTGGGCGAGCACGTCAGGGTGGATGTGATGCGAGGGAGGGGGAACTAGCAACGTGGGCATAGTGTCCACCGACTGGACTTCCCAGTCGTCGTCGGAGAGGGGGTACTCGAGTTCTGGCTCGAGTGAAGAGGAAGGGATGGGGTCGGCAAGGGACAAGCCGGATCCGGAGGCGATGGGGAAAATGGGAGGAGGGGCAACTTGGGCGAGCGCCGGTATAGCGATGGATGGCGTCACCCGGAAGTTGACCAGCATGGTCGACCTTGGTTCATTGAACATTCTCGCCCAGTGCAAGATCATCGCCGCGTGCATGAATGCACATGCATACGTCGTGCCGAGCCTGTCCGTGAGCTCCTCAATCCGCTCGTCATGATACTCCCATGCGTCTTCCATGATGTTTTGGCAGATCTGGGCAGCAGTGGGGATGATGGGCGTGGTGGTCATGTGACCACAGATAGCAAGGTCAAGGGCGCCATCATTTGTCCTTTCGTCTGGCGACTGAGATGGGGGCGATGGGGTCGCGGGAATGGGATAGGTGGAGCAGCGAGCACGGTGGACCTGGATGGCCTGCTCCATCACAGCGTTTTCGTTGTCAGAGGACGAGGAGAGAGATGGTGATGAGCTACGGGAGGCAACAAAGATTGGTGACAAGGGGCAAGACATAGCAAGAGATCTTTTGTTTGGTCGGGCTTTGGTAGGAGGAGACAAGGGAGGATGAGGATGTCGAGTGGATATTGCAATGGGTCTTTATACTTTCGGTCGTCCAGCTGGGGCAGAGTTGGATTGCATGAAGTTGGCAAGGAGTTCGGGGGCATGGAGATCTTTATGCGCAATCCATGAGTCATCGGAATGCGGATAGCCCTTCCAATGTACAAGGTATTGCAGCTGACGACCTCGCCCTTTGCACCTGGCTTCAAGGATTGCTTCGATTTCGTACTCTTCTTCACTATCGATGATTGGAGGAGGGCATGTGAAGGGCGTGCTGTATGCTTCCATCTCCTTATATGGAAGGAGGAGGTCTACGTGGAAGATGTCGTGGATCTTCATTGACGCTGGGAGCTGTATTTGGTAGGCGACGGCGCCAATCTTTTTGGTGATGGTGAATGGCCCATAACGTTTTGGGGACAACTTTTGATTTCCAGCGATAGACAGGTTGCGACCTTCAAGCCAAACCTGGTCTCCCACCTTCATTTCCGTTATCTTTCGACTGTCCTTGCAGTTTTGTATGTGTGCGAGTAGTTTCTGGGCTGTTTGTCTCGCCTTGTCTAGGAGCTTCAGGCATACTTCCACTGCTGGAGTCGGAGATTCGAGGTGTTTCAGGATCACCTGTGGTTTCATGCCAAATAGGAGTTCGTGTGGGGATTTCCGGGTGACATCGTGTTGCCATGAGTTGTGGGCGAACTCTGCGATGGGGAGGATTTTGCTCCAGCTTGTTGGTTGGTTCGCAGTCCAAGGGCGGAGGTACTGCTCCAGCCATGCGTTCATGCATTCTGTCTGTCCATCAGTGTGGGGGTGGAAGGCCATTGATAGGTTTTGTTGGATCCCAGTTGCTTTACACATTTCGCACAAGGTAAAACAGGGATCTCGGTTGGAAATGATACACTTTGGGAGGCCAAACCAGGGCACAAGGTGTTTCAGATACTCATTGGCAACGCCTGGACCGTCGATCGTTTTGTTACATGGGATGAACTTTGCGGCTTTTGAACATCCTTGATCGACGATTGTGAGGACGGAATCAAACCCTTGTGACTTGGGGAGGTCCGTAATGAGGTCCATTGACATGTATTGGAAAGGGCCTTCCTCGACGGGCGTATCGAAACGTTGTAGGGGTGCTTTCGATCGGTGCAAGTTGGTCTTCGATTCTTGGCAGCGTGTGCATCCTTTGACATATTCCTCTATGAATTGCCGCAATCGAGGCCCTTCATAGTGTTCACGGACAAGTTCCCATGTGTTTGCGATGCCAGGGTGTCCTGCTGCTGGGGAATCGTGGAGAGAGCGGAGGATTTCATGACGTGTTTCTGGGTCATCGTCCACAAACGTTTTGTTGATCGTGGCAGGGGAAGGCGGGGGAATGGGAGAAAAAAGATGATCGGGTAGCAGTGTGCGCAGGAGATCAGAATCCACCCCCTTGTTAAGGTCCTTGCGGCGGGAGAGAAGGTCCGTGATGGTGTTAGTTGTTCCAGCAATGTGCTCCAGCATATAGTCGAAATCCTGGAGGAACTCGATCCACTGAGCTTGCCTGCCAGTGACCTTCTGTGGTTCACGGAAATACTGCAGGTTCTTATGGTCTGTGAGGACCTGGACCGGGTGCTGTGCGCCGAGGAAGAGGGGGCATCCGCATTTGAATCTGAAGATGACCCCAGCGAGTTCACGGTCATGGACATCGTAGTTCTTTTCCACCGGGAGGAGACTGCAGGAGTGAAAAGCGATAGGGTGGATCCCGTCATCATGTTCCTGTGCGATGACGGCACCCAGTGCATAACCCGACACATCGGTATGCATTATGAACAGTTTTGACCAGTCCGGGGTTTTAAGCACTGGTTCACTTGCACAGACATCCTTCAGTCGCTGGAAGGCATGTTCACATTCGTCGGACCAATCCCATTGTCGGGTCTTGCACGTCAAGTCGTTGAGAGGTCGTGCAATGTTTGAGAAATCCGAGATAAAGGCTCTGTAAAAGTTACAGAACCCGAGGAAACTTCGCACATCTTTGACGCAGGAGGGGGTTGGCCACTGAGTGATGCCCTCCACTTTGACAGGGTCCATATGTACTTTGCCATTACCAACTATCATCCCGAGGTATTCGACTTCGCGTTGATGGAACTGACATTTACTTGGTTTGAGGAACAGATTCAGTTTTTCCAGCTTTGTGAGCCACTTGTGTACGATGGCTTCATGTTCTGCTTCTGTTCCGTCTGTATGGATGACGATATCATCCATATACACCGATTCTTCACCACGGTCGATGAATTCCATCAGTTCGTCGTCCACCATTGTTTGAAACGTTGCTGGGGAGTTGGTCAGGCCGAAAAACATAACGGTGGGCTCAAAGAGTCCATCGCTCGTTTTGAAGGTGGCTTTCCATTCGTCACCCTCCTTGATCCGGACATTGTTGTACCCCCAGCGGATGTCGAACTTGGTGAACCATTGTTTCCCAGAGATACGATGGATGAGTTCGGATATAAGTGGGAGAGGATATCGATTAGGGATGGTCCAATTGTTCAGTTTGCGGTAGTCTTGTACTGGCTGCAATTTCCCATCTTTCTTTTTGATGAAGAAGAACCTGCTCGCATAGGGTGACTTTGAGCGGCGGATACATTTGAGCCAGAGGTTCGTTGCAAGGAACTTTTTCTGTTCTTCTCATTCCTTTGGTGAGAGAGGGTAGACGCGGCAATTGATGGAAGCTGGGGCATCTGGCTTCAAATCAATCGCATGATCCCAAGGACGTTGGTCGGAGAATTTCTCCAAGTCCTTTTCGCGGAAGACGCGAGCATGGCGGTGATATGACTTGGGTACCAGTTCCTCCCACGGTTTGTCTTCTTTTTTCTCGTTCATGTTGATCGCTAGCTGTTGTGCGATCGTACTTTTGCAGATGAACTGTTCCCATACTTCATCACCGGGGGACCAGTTGGGGAGTGCGCGTACCCAAAGGGGAACCTTCTTCTTTGGTCGGGGAGTGTTTTTTGTTGTCGGTTGCCATTTATCGGCATCGAGGGTGGACAGTGTCATGGTATCTTCTAGCGTGGCATCGGCCCAGTTGACGACGGGTACGCTCGCTTCGAGAAATGGGTATCCGAGGATGAAGTCATCGGGTCCAATGTCAGCGACGAAGAAGACATGGGTGACCTTCGTTCCACGATGATTCGCGATGAGATCTACTGCCTCCGTGATTTTTCCTGCTTTGTTTGGCGTCCCGTCAACATTTCGTACGTTGCGTGGATGTGGTAATTTCCATGTTTCCAGTCCTAATCGTTTCACCATTAGCGGATGGACAAAGCATTCGGTGGCGCCGCTATCAAGGAGTGCTTTTTGGTTGACTCTTCGCTTTCTGGTTCGGAGCATAAAAGGCACGTAAATGGCTTTATTTCATGATCAATACACTGAACCAGTAGCTACAGCCCGAATGAGAGTTGTTGCATTCAGGCTTCCAGAAAACCCGTTTCTGCTCCAAGGTCTTGGAGTTTATGGACGAAAGCGTCCCTGTCGTCATCCGTGAATTTCATGGCACACTGAGCCAGAACTTCCGGATCCCAGTGGTAGGCATGAGGATCGACCTGCGATTCCTCATCATCTTCGATTTCCGTCGTTCGGTTGGTAGATGGGTTCTGGAATGGACTCGGCCGATTTTTCTTTGATGGGCAGAGTTGCACAAGGTGGCCTTGTTTGCCGCATTCGAAGCATCGCCCGGTCTTGCGATACTCCTCTTTTTCCTTGTTGGTGTTTGCTTTTCGCGCAGCCACAGAGGTGTCCATGGCATCGGGGTTGCGAGGGGGAAGGCATTGGTGCGCTGGTTGTGGGCGATTTCCTTGATTACCCTGTCCTCCTTGGTTGGGACGGTGCCAATAGAAGTTCCCGAAGGGGCCACTCCGCTGCAGTTGTCCCCCTCAGTTGGGTGGTTGCACGTTCCCATAAGTGCCTGTATACGACTGGATTTTAAGCCAGCTGCGTTGATGTCTTTGCGCGGCTTCGCGCCATTGCACATAGTTCTGCAGGTCTTCTTGTCTGATGACGATTTTGACTAATTCGCTTGGTAGTCCCTGTGCGAATGTATGCATATTCGAGGGATCGTCAAGATCAACGCCAGCACGGTGGGCGAGACGTTCAAACCCTGCGATGTATTCATCGATTTTTCTGTCCTTCATTTTCCACAGTTTTAAGGCGTTCTGGGCTTTCTCGCACTTGGTGAAGTCGGTGAAGGCATCGAGGAAGTTGTTCATCATGACTTCCCATGGTGTGTGGCCCATGAGTTGGCGGGGATCCTTTTTAATGGCATCGAGCCAGTTGTACTTCATTTTGGACCATCCATCGATTTGTGGTCCTTCGAGGAGGGATAGGAAGTAGGTGCACTTCTTGATGTTGTTTTGCGTGATTGTGGCACCATCGTTCATCAGCATGAACTGGCGGAATTGTGTGAGGAATCGGCATGTTCAGGCATGGTTGCCGTCAAAACGATCTGGGGGATTTCCTTCGAGTCGTAGGTATCCTGCAGACTGCATAGCTGCAAGGACCATAGGATTGTCTCCTGATCCGTCAGGTTGTCCTGGTTGATGTGGGGGTCGGTTAGTAGTGGAGGAGAAGACGTGCTCCTCGTCCAGGTCGTCATCGCCTAAGGGAGGCATAACCCATCCTGTGGCTTTTTTGGGTTGTTCCTTTGGCATTTGCGCTGGTCCCCAAGGGCCAGCTGTTGGGTCAGTGACGGTCGCCGCGTCTATTGCTGGTGTGGGTGCGCAGGATGGTGTGCGAGTCAGGGGTTCTCCTGTAGCACAGAGTTGAGCGTAATCGATGCCTTTCAATGGGGCGTCGATGAGAGATAGCCCTTCTCGGGCGAGACGATGCGCCTCAAAACTAGACCCACGTCGGCGGATCTCGCACCAGACACCAAAGATGTTAGTGATGGCTAGTCGTGTGCCAGGGATGGTGACATAGTATCCAGTCCATGGCAGTCCATCTGCTGTTCCTCCAATGAGGAACTGGGTGTTGACGGCGTATTCAGCAGGGACCGTGTCCCGTTGCTCTGGTATGACTTCCATTGGCAACTCGAGAGCGCTGATTTGTTCCACAGTAGGAACATTTGGCAAGGCGCGGAGACGCCAATCGGTGGGGGCACGCCCCTTTCCTTTTGAGGATCTGGCGGGAGTCGAAGTCATGGTGAAGCTCTTTCAGAAGCTCGTTCTAATGTCACAGTCAGACCACCGTGTCGTTGTCGAAGGCAGTAGAGCTTCGAGTTGTTCATTCGAGTGGGTGTTTATCGTGTATCCAGATGTCACGTGATCGGGGTTCTCGGGCTTCGGGGTTCTCGGAGCTCGGCGAGCTCGGGGATTGGTAGATCGTAAAGACGACGATCTCGGGGTTCTCGGAGGTCGACAGACCATAGAGATACTAGTGTGCACTTATCGCGGCACGAAGACGATAGCAGAGTCGTACTAAGCAGCTCAAGGAAGAGCTCTTAGAAGTCCTGAATCACACTCACACAGTGAAGAAACCCAAAGGTCTGTATTCACAAGGAGAACGAGCTTAAAGCCCGTTCAAAGGAAGACGACAGGTTTATATACATAGGAGGGGGAGTCACTACGAGTCATACCACGACAGCGCTACGAGTCAGAGGGAGTCAAGGGGAGTCAGAGTGTCCTACGAGTCACTATGGGTCACGACACGAGGCAACGAGTCAGGGGGAGTCATGCTGGTTCCGGACCGGCTACTGCCATATCGGGACGAGGGGAGGTGAAGCGAAAAGAAAGGGGAGAGGGGAGTCGTGACATGGAGAGATAGTAACAACGGAGATGAAGGGTCTGCCGAGGTCACAAGTTCGTCCTTAAGACGAAGGCGGAAGCAGGAGCGAAGGTGAAAACAAGTAAACGCTGAGAACGCACAAGTCACAGAGCGGCGGTACACTGTGTCAGTTATCGATTGGGCAAGATGAGAGAGAATTGCAGAGAAGAGAGGAGAAAATAGGCCACGGTTGCCTCTGGAGTCACAGAGCGGCGGTACGCTTGTCGGACGCGAAAT
>Ga0307510_10011205_pt1 | contig 10660 bp, 11 predicted proteins | sample 12_EM_MG_FD_207224 | JGI IMG/M metagenome (GOLD analysis project Ga0307510, IMG submission 207224) | Populus trichocarpa ectomycorrhiza microbial communities from riparian zone in the Pacific Northwest, United States - 12_EM | ecosystem: Host-associated > Plants > Roots > Unclassified | place... | reverse complement strand
CGAATTGGGTATAGTGGTTACCCAATTCACCTCCTCATCCCTGTTAGTCGAACATCCCCTGCTAGTAAAATATTCAAAACTTAGGCGCTGTACCTTCGTATGGTCTGGAGTAAGGTCGAGAGACAGGTGAGTGGGACTGTCACCATGATGAGGGTGACTGGTGTTTGTGTGATGGAAAGCTGACTGTGTGAGTGGCTACCACAAACTGTATCTAGTCCTAGCTGTGTTCTCTTTCTCTCTATAGTATTAGTGGGGGTGAACGTTGGTCGCGATAGTGGCTATGGTCTGGACTACTAGTAGGGATGATCAGGTTTCTGAGAGTGCTTGTCTGTTTTTCCGCTAAAGTAGTTTTTTTCATGTCATTGTAATCAATTCCAAAATCATTTACAATGCTGGAATTTTTCAATTATTTTTTCTCTATCGTATATTTAATTTTCAACAATCTACCTTTTTGCCTTGGGAGTAAAATAAAAATATGACACTCCCACCACAGACAGCTTTCTCAGAATAGATGTTATCGTCTCAAATTGGTCTACGGGGCCGACAGGCTAATTGGGGAGATAGCTGTACACCAATCTGTTCTAACTCCTGATAAACCTTATGGATTTCAAAAAAGCCGTAGCTATAATTTCGTGAGTTGTCTACCATTCAGGGTTTTTTGCTTGGCTCACTATTACACAACAAGCCCATATTATATTTTTAACCATGACTGAAAAAGGAGAAGATCATAGCAAAAGGCAATTTCCCACAACCAGCCCTCCCACTGGCATATTCAGCTATGAACTTTGCCCCTTCTAGTTAGGGACTCAATCTGCGTCCCTGAGGTGATGTCAAGAGCAAGTAAATTGGGCGGGGTAGGAACTCGTGAACTGGCTACCTTTCCGGAGTCGCCAATAACAGAATGCTGACGGCTTATCCTTATAATATAGTTCTGACACCTTTTGTTTCCCAGCTATCACATTACCACAATATTCGGGCTTTGTGGGGCTGGGGAGTGAAGGGTGTGGAATTTGTCGCTACGATTGCTTGTGTATCATAGTGATGTGATACTTGGAATTTTATTGGCTTAGACGATGTGACTGTCTTCGGGAGTGTTTATGGGAGAATGGTCTTCAGAGAAGTATAAAAGGACAGTTTCCCAGCATCTGAGACCGAGCGAGACTAGAGCAGACAACTAAGAGGAAAACCAAAGCGAGCAGGAGCAGAACCTTGATTGATTGCCTTTTCTTCTTTCATTCCCCTTGTTCTTTCTGCTGGGTAAACCTTAGGAACTTGGAAAAATACGTCCTCATAGTGGGCCTTCTACAAAAAGCAAATCTAATCCGGTATCAAGGCCTCAATTAGCTAACTTTCCTGCCGGTCGCTGCCAGTAAGTGAAGCTTACCTAGAATTTCCCCTCTCTCAACGCCCTATACTGTTCCCTCGTAGCAGTGCGGTAAGTCAAGATAGCAGTTGTTTGATTGGGATGGTTGATAGGATAGGCTGTGACTAATTCCCTAGATTACACAGCAGTCACTAGGACCCAAAGGAGGCCGCATGCTGGGTCGCAGAGATAGGAGACGCAAAGCGATACCAATCTGAACGCTAACACCATGGCTGGCTGGTCACCGCTCTCCTGGGCTGTGTGGGGCCCACATGAGGTTATGATGACACTACTAGACGAAAACGATGGCAGTCCAGATCTTGTCGACATGAACGGCTCAACACCACTGTCCTGGGCTGCCCGGTGGGGGCATGAGGTGATCGTGAGATTACTGCTGAGAAGGAACAACGCCAACTCGAACAGAGCTGGCAAAGATGGCCGAACGCCGCTCTCCTGGGCTGCTGGGCGCGGGCACCAGGGGATCGTGAGAATGCTGCTGGAACGAAACGACGTCAATCCTAACACAGCCGATGAAGATGGCCGAACGCCGCTCTCCTGGGCTGCTGAGCGCGGGCACCAGGGGATCGTGAGGATACTGCTGGAACGGAACCACGTCAATCCCGACCCATTTGACAGGTATGGTAAGACGCCGCTCTGGCGAGCTGCGTGCAAAGGGCATGAGGGTATCGTGGGGCTACTGCTGGAACGTAACGACGTTAATCCCAACGCAATTAACGAGGATGGTCAAACAACACTCTCGTGGGCTATACGGCATAGGCAGGAGGGGACTGTGAGGATGCTACTGGAGCGGAATGACGTCAATCCTAACATAGTTGACAGATGTGGCCGAACAGCACTCAAGTGGGCTGTGCTGCATAGGCAAGAGGGGATCGTGAGGATGCTTCTAGAACGGAACGACGTCAACCCGAACACAGCCGACCACAATGGCCGAACGCCGCTCTGGCTGGCTGTGTATGAAGGGGATGAGAGGGTGGTAGGGATGCTACTGGAGCGGAAAGGCGTCAACCCAGACATAGCCGACAGATATGGCCAAACAGCACTCACGTGGGCTGTGCTGCGTAGCCGAGAGGGGATCGTGAGGATGCTACTAGAACGGAACGACGTTGACCCCAACACCGCTGACCAGGATGGTGTAACACCCATCTCCTCGGCTGCTATGTGTGGGTGCCAAGGGATCATGAGAATGCTCCTAGAAAGGAATGACCTCAATCCTGACAGAGCTGATGACGAAGGCCGAACCCCGCTCTCCTGGGCTGCCCGGTGTGCGAATGAAGCGGCTGTGAAGATACTACTGGAACGGAACGATGTTAACCCTACTACAGCTGACAATGCTTGTATAACGCCTCTCTCCTGGGCTGTGCGGAGCGGGCATGAGGGAGTTGTCAGGATGCTGCTGGAGCGAGATGGCGTCAACCCTGATACTCCCGACAAATATGGTCGAACACCGCTATCTTGGGCTGCCGGGTGTGGGCATGAAGCGATAGTGAGGATACTTCTCGAACGGAAAGATGTCAACCCCAACACAGCTGACAATGACGGCCTAACACCGATCTCCTGGGCCTCTGGGCGTAGGCATCCGGGGATCGTGAGGATACTGCAGGACCGGTATGGCATCAATCCTGACACCTACCAAATGTCGCCGGATACCGCCCTACTGGGGTGTCGGACTTAGGCATGAGCGGCGCTAAAGCTTAGGTTGGTTGATTGATCGATGGACGGATTGTCGTGTGATAATACCGACACTAGTGCGGAGATGTATTGATAGATTGATATTGCCAGTTTCTAGAGTTTGGCTTAATAAATAAATAAAAGGAATACAGGACTTTCGTAGCTAATTATCCCCCGCGCGGTGTTATTGCTCTTCCCTGCTTCATCCTGCGACATTGGTTTTATAAGGGTGTTTTTTCCTCCTCTTCTTGTGAATTGCGATCACGGTTTATCTCCTGTACGATACCCTATGACGGCAATTTTTTTACCAGATTGTTAGCGGAGATTAATATGCGAACCCAGGACAGGTTTAGTTTGAAAAGTTGACAGTACCGGTATCACGAGCTCTATACCATTGTGGCATATCCTCAATCGGAAACAAACAGTCCAATCCACCTTTCTCCTGCGCATAGTCAAAAACAACTTGATGAGTAAAGTGCACCAGACTAAACCGAAAGCCCTCCCAGTGTCCAATATAATGTGGAATAAGATGTGAGCGGAGGTATAAGATTTCACCTAATTTAATAAATAAATAAAATGTTAAACACTATAAAAGATAATAAGGACAATAGAGTGACGGCGCCCCGTGCATAAGTCAAATTTAGAAGTCAGAAGTCCTAGCCCTTGGCAGCTATGCCCGAGGTAACGCCTGAGAAAGGCAAGGAATACGCAATGATACAAGCTTCTTGCTGTGAAGGAATTTTCTTCCCTCTCAAATATGAGTCAAGAGTTTCAACTTCCAACTTCTGACTTTCATTCCTGAGCGGGGGCCGTCACTCTATTATTAATATTTAAACAAACTTACCAGCAGCGAGAGGTATGGAGATACCTAAAGTAGGAAGACAAACATTCCCACCATTAAAGTTACCTAATGGCACGATTGCACAAAAGCCACGACAAACGTCCATCAGATCAACATGGAGATTGGTTTGGGCATTTAGCACAATCGATCTAGATGCCCAAATACCAAAAGACCTTTTCACTTTAGAAAGGGTGTCAGAGACTGGTAGCACGCCATAGACTTTGTTGTATATATCCCAAATCTCGGGGACCACGACCTGAAACATAGATTCCACAAGGCCTGTCAACGGTCTGATGATATCAAGGAATTTATACAGTGCTTCGCCCGTGTCGCGGGTGGCATTCCAGGTTGCTCGAGGACCTTGAGCCAACTTGATGTCCGATATTTTCGCATCATTTTGTGCCGCGGTATAGAAGTGTAAGTGATGACATGTACCCCCTGCCCCGTTAGGAGCAGGAACAGATGGGCCACCAGCACGATCAGCCCCGCTCGTCCTATCTTTATGCCGCGTATCGTCGCCGCGACAGACAGGGTTACTGGCCAAGTAGCGAAAAAGGCCTTGCTCAACGCTGTTTCGCAGCTCGTCCGGCAAAATAGGTCTTTCGAGTCCGGGTTTTCCAGTGGTTCCCAGCTTAACTGCGAGGATTTCCCCAAGGCCGTCGACACTATTAGAAAGTCAGTACCCGAACTATTTTATTTGATCCCTTAGTCCGTAGGTGCGCCCAAGAAATTGGTGGGATATGTCTGTCAGAAACCATAGTACGGTCGCACCCCGCTCTCTCGGATGGCCAAAGTCCAAGGAATTTGTCCGCGACAGAAAATTATCCGTGACAGCAAGTTAGGTTTTGGTGCAAAAAGTTTAGGGATCTGGAGAATTTCATCCGGGACAGCAGGGGATCCGGTAGAGTGAGGCACTGGGCAGCAAGGTGCGACCGCAATTCATTTCCAGTTAAGGGCAGTCTTCTCAGCCGTTCAAGGAACCCGAAGGGCCCGGCAGGGGGGGCTATCAGGGGCCTAGGACGAGACGGGACGGCGCAATGTACTCGCGGTGTCGAAGCGTTTTTTAAAAAGGCTGCTACCGAATAGGGCCGAAACCCAAGCAAAAAGCTAAAGTTTTGGTGGTACGCAGCGGCAGTCTTCCCCAAAAACACCTTGACACCGCGAGCACTCGCACTTGGGTGCCGGGGTTAATCCGTGACCACTTCCGTAGTTTGTACGCAGCTAAGGGGGTGTTTGGCACACCGTGTGTTCAAATAACCGTTATTTCAAAACACGTTTTGCAGATTAGATTTAGATCAGATTTTGAATAGCCCAATCAAAAGAGATGAAAAGGCATTACATCATCTGAAAATGTCCTTACATAATCCCTTTGTATGCGTTGTGATTGGTCTATTCAAATCTGATCTAAATCTAATCTGCAAAACGTGTTTTGAAATAACGGCTATTTGAACACACGGTGTGCCAAACACCCCCTAAGCCTTTAACTTGGGAAAGAGAAGAAATTCCGTGAACGCTCTGCGACTCCTCATTCGCTAGGGGGGGTATTTATGACAACTTGACCAATACAGCAGCGTTCACGGATTAATCCTGGTACCCGAGTACATAGGGCGGCCGGGAATTGTGGGTGACGGCAGAGGACTGCGGGGGGCTGTCGGTGACTGCGGACAACAATCGGGGCGACCAGGGACCGCCCAATAAATCCTATCCACGCCCCGTTGAGAACACTAATTAAGGAAGAATACTTTCCAGATCCCGTCATTTCCTTAACGAGATCTCTTGGGCGCAGCACCTGACGGACTATGAGATTGGTTTTAGGTCAACTTACCTTGTAGTGGTACCATCGCGAATGATAGTATTTGCACTGTCTACAACACGTAACGTTGGCTCATTGCCTTCCTCATACGCGTTTTGTTTGCTTTCAGCTGGCTGCCGTTTAACTGAATCACGACAGACAGCATCCATATCAAAGCCTAATATAGCCTCTATTTTAAAGTTGTCTACTAGCTTCTCCATTGACTTTCGATATTCCCGTAAACGTTGCCCACTTAGGGGGAATGGCTTCGGAGTCTGACGTAGTTCTGAACAACCGATTAACCCATTTCCGGACAAATACTCCCACCATTGCCACCCATCCTGGGTAAAGAAGCTATTCTGTGTACTATTTTCACATTAGTTTGAATCACAAACTTTAATTGATGAGGGCAAACCTGATTGAACTTGAACCTAAACTGTTGGTGTTGCGGCAAGGAAGATTGGATGGGAGTAAGGAGGCAAGCTGGAGGGGGGAGGGGAAAAAAGGGTTGTCTGTTTATCCTTTGAAGGTCGACCGCAGCTATTGTGGTTTTCCGAAAGGTTGCTAAAGGGGCTCCCTTTTCTCAGAACTTGATTGCAATAGCATCCACTAGGGGCAATAAAAGGGTAAACGTTCAGTATACCATGAAAACGATTGAGACATTCCCTTATACCATGAACTAGGGTGCATGGTCTTGTTGCTATGAGGTTGTATCTTGGCTGGTAAGCTAACCATAACTGTGGTGTTTATTTTTGCCAACGGAGCTAAGAGTGATAGGGGCTCTTTTTTTTTTGGCCAACCCAGCTAGCCATGAGGCTGTGACTCTTGTTTTGTTTTTTTTGTCCACCAAGCTAGCTGTGACTGGTTGTTTTTTTACCAACCACAACCACAAATCTCAGCAGGATAGCACCCCCTATTTAAATGCTCCATTGGCCAAATAATTCCTTTCTAAAATCCCTAACTTCTTCAATTATTCCTTCTTGCTCTCTTGTCTTTTTCTTCAACCATTGGTACCCAGGAAAGCATTGGACTGTAGTCCAGGCTTTGGATTGTAAAAGACTGAGTTGTAACTCTCCTTTTAAATCCTACCATTTGCAAGCAACCTACCACTCAGGCTCAATTCACTCTTCAGGCTCAACATGGATTACCCAGAGGCCTCGATTACCCTTTGGGCATTCTCAAGGCTCCACCTTATGTGCCAAAAGGAGAAAAAAGGAATTGCCTTCACTTTTCAAAGCCAAAATCCATCCACACAATTTTCTACCTTATGAATGTCAACAAAATGAACAAGGCGCTAAAGCACTATCGGACTACAATCTACAAAAGAAATTTGCCTCTCAACTAAAGCTATCAGGAAACTGGAAACAAGCAGCAGAGAAAGCACAAGACAAAGGGGATTCTACCTTTAAGCATGTGTTCGAAAGCAATTGTAAGTTCAACCTTCAACCAGTTAATAGAATATACTCTATACTAATTACATAAAATATGTAATACTATTGAGGTATTTTTCAATATCAGCTGTCATGGAAAGCATGCTCCTTTCACTACAACCACCTGCACCCTTGAGGATACCAAGTCTCTTGGATCAACCTTTGAGGAGATAGATGTAGAAGAGAATAGATTTTATGTAGCTTTGGATGAGAACTATGAAAAAATATTGGTTATGTTTGGTGCAGGCCTGAAGCTGGTTTACAGGAAGCAGATTGGGAACTATGTGGAAAAGGCCATGTGCTGAAATATTGAGGAATACGCATTGATTAATCCACCAGAAATGCCGCAGGATTCACAACATAAAGAGTACGAGGAATGGCTTTCTTCAAATCCACACCTTTGTTCGCCACCATGGGTGCTAGCTGCAGTTTATCATTAGAGTATTTGGATGGAGCATGGACATGCTGATCTTGGAAGTGTTGCTACTAGAGATACAAAGGTAAAAATGCGGATGGAAATAGTGATATGGCCCCTGTTCAAGTCAATGGGTGTTTTAACAAGAGCTTAAGGCATTTTATTGGCAGCTGTTGATATGGAGTGCATGTAGGAGTATGAGAAAATACTTAAAAAATGTCAGGAGGCAACAAGAAGACTTTTCACAACTGACGAAAGAGAATGTTTTACTTTGCTAGTGTGTTTAGTTAATGTGTTTACTGAGCCTCATGTGGATGGTGAAGATGTGAAAAATGGTTGGGTATTAACGTCTCCTTTGGGAGAGTTTGAAAATGGGGATTTTTGTATTACTGAACTAAAATGGAGGTTTGTATATAAAGTAGACGCTATTAGCTTTCTGAAAAGTGAGCAGTTTGAGCATTTTACTTTGAGATGAAGTGGACACCAATATTGTTTGGTGGCTACTATTCATGAAGCTATTAAAAGAGAGTTATTGTCCAAGAATGAATAGTATTAGTAGTATTCAGTTGTGTTTTGTAACTTAAGTTAGCTTATACTATAAAAATCAACCTTGAAAACCATCACTATAGAATCAACCATTTAAGTCATGGATAGTCACTCGTAATGTATTTTTGTTTATTATTTCACTCCCTGAATAGATTACTACCTTTATAGTCCACTTAGGCTCTATGGACTTCTTGAAAGTTAATGCTACTGTAAATTTAACTTAAATAAGTTTGTTTACTCAGTTACAAAGTGGATCAGATGATGAAATTTGCTAAATAGAAGCTAATGCCAGTGGTTGTCCGGTTAATAAGCATTGATATCAGTTCACAATGTGAATCAAGTAGGAAGAGGAAATTTGAAAACAACACGTTGATAGAGAACTCTCTCTCCTCTTGTAGTTTAATAGTACAACTATTTAAATAGCCTATATTTTCTATCAATGTTTCCGGTATCCATCTACTTCTATGGATACTCTTCTGAAGATATATACTACCATCAATCCAATTCAGATTACCAAGCAGTAGCTTTCCTTATATTTATCTTTATCTCTTTTCCTTATAAGTCATTTAAAATCCATTCTACTTTAAACAATGCCTACTACCCCACTCGAGCTTGTTTCACTTTTTCCAAGCCTTTTACAGCTAAAGAAGGCAGTTCAGGATTGGTCCATTGTAGATAAGTTTGCCTTCCATATGTATTTGAAAGATAAAGATAGAGCAAATTACCGCTGCAAACCTTCGAAACCACATCCAGCACGAGAACTTGAGAATGCAATTGTATGTAATTGGAGAGTTTTTACAAGTCAAACAAGAACAGGAGATATTAAGCTAGCCACCAGATCTCAGAATACAATTCTCTTGGAGCAAAAATTCCACTTTGCTCAACCTGCAATACCCAGTCCTGGCTTATGCAATAGGTTCCTAAGTACTTGGTTAGTACACAAAAGACTACATCTTGAGAACTTATTGACACAGTTCAACTTCATTATAATGAAGAGATCAGCTACCAGGCTAGACATTGAGCATTTGCAAAACTCAGCAACAATACATTTGAGTATGGGTAATAGTTACAGACAACTACTAGCCTACTTAGCACATATTCAAAAGGCCAATTCCTGAGCATATTTACGATTAGATATGATACCGACAGTGGAGATTGATCCTTCAAGCCAACAGCAACTCTTGCAATTTTGACGTGTTTTCATATGTCCTGCTGAAGCACAACTCTCCTTTCAGCAATATTGTCAATTTGTTGCAGTTGATGGAGCATTCTGCAAAGCTCACTATATTCAAACTCTCCTCCTCGCTGTATCGATCCATGCCAATAGTCATATTGTTCTTCTTACATAGGCTATTCTTGAAGGAGAAAATAGCCACTCTTGGACCTGGTTTCTAAATCACCTGAAGCATGTGATACCACAAATCATGACTGCAATGATTATGAGTGATGGTGATAAGGGCTTGATTAATGGAAAGGCTATCCTTGGTAAAAGAATAGTTCAGACTTACTGCTGTTTTCATACTTGCCAAAACTTTAAGGCTAAGTTTGGAACCCAGCTCATGGAGCAACTCTTTTGGGAAATTGCCAATGCCCGATCTGAGGCCGTCTATACAATAAGATTACCGGACCTTGATGCACAGAGATCTGAGGCTGCCAATTACCTTTGTGGAATTGATGCATGACTCTGGGTAACCGGATTCTTTCTAGGTAAAAGCCATGGTCACCATACTTCAAATATTGTCGAATTATTTAATAAAGGTCTACAATTAGAACGTGATCTCTTAATTGTAGACTAGTTGAATGAGATTTGGCATTCTTGAATGGCTGTTTGTTTGAAGCGGCTCCAGCAGGCTGGAACAGCTTTAAACAAATATCCCTTTACTACTATATGTCGAACTGGGTCTGAAACAAGTCGACTATGAGCCCAGAGTAATCGGAACCGTGTTGCAACCGCTACTACAGCTGAAGTAGTCCAATGGGTCCCTGGAGCTGATAACTATATGGAAAAAATCTATATTGTCAATTATATGTCATAAATTGTGACTAAGCAAGGTTGATTTTACATGACTAATACGTATTAGTCATAAGGGAGGTTGGTTTTGCACTATGACGTCATTTGACTCATAGCTTTGACATGACTGCGCACCTGCGAGTTATTGTTATATTATGATTGGTTGATGGTTTCATGACTCACCATTGTGACCTCATATGATGTATTGACTTTCGCACATGACTCACATTATGAGTCATGGGTTTTGGGCATGTGACTCATTTGAGCACATGATTAGGTTTATGGGTTATGATTGGTTAACGGTAGGTTGCGCAGTGACTCATATGAGGCATCTAAGGGATTTTATGCTATGACTCATTATGAGTCATAGAGGTGATGTTATGCGAGGTGATGAGTCACCGAGGTTAGGGTTGGCGGAAGATGCCTATAAAAGGGGCTTGGTTCCGACCAAGAGATATGACACGAACCATCTCTCCTCCACCTCCGGCGATTGAAATCTCAACACCACGGGAAATCATCGTCACTATCCCCCACCCACCTCTCTTCCCCCATCATGGCTTCTGCCTAGGGGTT
>Ga0307510_10011204_pt1 | contig 10660 bp, 9 predicted proteins | sample 12_EM_MG_FD_207224 | JGI IMG/M metagenome (GOLD analysis project Ga0307510, IMG submission 207224) | Populus trichocarpa ectomycorrhiza microbial communities from riparian zone in the Pacific Northwest, United States - 12_EM | ecosystem: Host-associated > Plants > Roots > Unclassified | place... | reverse complement strand
TAGCTATTTTATTCAATTTGTTATTGCCAATTTTTGAAAAGGTCTGGCTTAGCTGTCAGCAACTATGGTGGTGTGAGATCAAGATGCATCATAGGATAGTAGGATTACATTATTTCAGACATTTTTCAGAAGTTTCACCTACTGAAATTCAGTAGCTCTTGACTTTCCAGTGAAATGTAGAAGATGAAGATGCCCATTTCAGCCTGAGACACCTCATGCATCATGCCTCAAGGCCTCAAGGTGAGTCCCCTGACAATCCCGACTAAATCAACCGAAACGGGGTGGCGCAAGTGAAGGTCAGTGACTCAGTGGAGTGATCGTGGAATTCCGTCGATTCGACGGCAACGGAGATTGATTCAGAGATAGCGGAAACTCCCGCAAATGCACCCGTGATGTGTGTAAAGCGCTCTGAGCCTCACGGTCGTCTCTGAGTGCGGCTCGTTCAACACGCATCCCCTCAGATAGCTTTATCTCCCCTTCTTGTCTTTGGTCACTGGCGTTCTCGTCCATTAGGACTCCGTTTCGCTTCCTCTACTTTGATGTCCCTCATTCCCGCCAACAGTCCTCCTTGTCAATCCAAGTTCGACGAACAGTCGCTTGTCGACTCGGTAAATAACATTGGCAGGGCGCATCGAACGCAGGCGCTTCAACTTATCTCTGATTGTCGACTTTTCCTCCGAACCCTCGAACCAAACCTCGATTCATACGCTAGGCTGAGATAGTGAGGCCTTGGGTAATATCCGCCCTCTGCCTTGTTCTGATTGTTTTTTTAACAGTGTGTCACAACTTGTTGACGATGTGCTCAATTCCGCCATGGAGACCGAAACCAAGATATCAGAGGCGCCCGATAATTTTGAGAGGGCGATCAATGTGACAAGTGGTTTAACGGACTCACCTTCTAACGATCCTGTCGCGAATCGAAAATCGGTCGGCGCTGTCACCAAGGAGATCACCAGAACGACCACGAACGATATATCCGGGATCCGAGTAGCGGATGCTCTGAAAGGGAATATGTACCCGAATGTAGGCGTTTCGTTTACCATTGCTCTACCTCTTATGGCTAACCGCTCCTAGGGAACGGGAAAAGAATGGGCGGGATCCACGAGAGAAATCGAATTTCTCCTCCTTAGGTCTCTCCCTGACAAGCACCCCATCATCGTGAAACGTGAGCTCCGACTCATAATTTTGCTCCCAGGAACTGAGTCAGACGCCAGAGGTGGTCAATGAAAATCCAACCTTGGCAGAAATCCTGTGGAACCTCAGCCGTTTTAAGGACGAAAGGCGTCTTACTCTCAAACAAAATCCACACTTCTACGCACATTTACCTATGTCGCCGGACGCGTATGGTGGTGGATTTACTATGGAGCCGACTGAGGACTTTCGGCATGCGGACAAGTTCTATGTCCTCACTGATAGGCAGGGTCTTGTTTATTTTAAGACCGATCAGTACACGCGGTGTTTTGGCAACTTCTGGTGCCCAAATGGTGCTATCATTTTCAAGGGTGAGCACGCTTTGAATTGGTTTTCCTTGTTTTTACTTGTTTCTGACATCTTGCCAGACCTCAGCGGGAGGCTTCTGGGCGAGGCTATCATCAAAGCATCCCTCAAAACCAAACACTGGCAGTTTTGTACGCGGCCCCTGGTGTCTGCTACCCCGATCTTGAGCACCATAGCGAATGATGGTCGTAGATGCCGGCCAATTCTCACACTGGAATGCCCATGTGAAAATTGGACGCGTCAGATTGACGATCTCCCTGGTTCTGACGATATTCATTTAATCGTCTGTGCTGGGCGAGCCGCACCTGACAGTCAAGTACGTTGATACGGATATTACTTGCTCACCTTTTCTAATGTCGGCACAGTTTCTGACCCCTTTGGCACCAACATTTGAACGACCGCAGTACAGCGTGGCGTACAGGATTCACATCCACACGCTCAACTACGATGTACTCCTCAATATATTTCATCACTACCGGCTGGAAGATGTTGATTATTGGAGTCTCCGACTTGCGTGGTGCAAGCTAGCCCACGTTTGTCGAAGATGGCGATACCTCATCTATGACTCGTTTGTCCCCCTAAACATGTATCTACTCCTCACAAATGGCTCACCTACCTTGGACTCACTGGCACACCTACCACCCTTACCACTCGTCATCGATTACCGCAATATGACCACTACCCAGGTACGACAGGACGAGCTGGGTGTACTTGGTGGACTCCGACGGCGTGGTCGTGTACGCCGTATTTTCCTTCAGATCCCCCCTCCACACTTGGGGATTTGCCTGGCAACAATGGACGATCTTTATCCGATCCTAGAAGACCTCTCCCTGTCGTCAACAGCAGAGGGAGAGACGAGTTTGGTGCTTCCTAGCACATTTAGTGCGCCAAATCTGCGCTACCTTGCACTCCAGGGTGTCGGTTTCCCAACAGAAATGCCATTATTCACTCACTTTACCACCCTCGTCACCCTCGTACTCACACACATTCCATCGACATACTACTTTCACCCGGCGCACCTGGTCACACAGCTCCGAGGTCTTCTCCATCTCGAGGAACTTTCAATCGGTTTCGCCGTCCCGATACCCATTCCCAGTACTGAGGCGAGGCTGTTGCCTGCACCATTGCCACGGGTGACGCTGCCCACCCTCAAGCGGCTCATGTTCCGGGGTGTAGCTGCTTATCTTGAGAACCTCGTTGCCCAGATATCCGCCCCACGTCTAGAGCGACTGATCGTTACATTGTTCTTTGAACTTGCCTTTACCCTGGTAGCCCTGACCCAATTCATCCATCCAATAGGAGGACTTAGATGTCTCGGTGCCAAAGTCTTATTCAAAATGGACCGTGTTTCTATATTCACCAACAATGGCGGGTCCCTGAGCAGTGACGGTCTCACGATCAATATCAACTGCGAGCGCCTCGACTGGCAAATAGACGCAGCAACGCAGTGCTGCGGCGCGTTGGAGCAGTTTCTTTCTGCTGTAGAGGAGCTCACACTTGACCCCGACGAGGATATAATGCCGTTCCACTGGGATGATTCATTTGACAGCACGCTGTGGCATCGTCTTCTTCTACCATTCAGCAGTGTGAAGAATCTCCGAATCGGCTCTTCAGTTACCACATCCAGACTTTCCGATGCTGACCGTTTGGTGAGAGACCTAAGCAAATCGAAGCGTGAGTTAGTCCTCAATGGCCAACCCTGACTAGGAACGCTGAGACCTTGAGACCACCTCATAGTTTACCAATTGCTAAACAACAATCGAACCTGGCTCTCTCCTCCTGATCCCTCTCTCAATCACAACTCCGCCCAAGACTCTCAACATTACGGAACCGCAGCGTGGTGGATTGATAGCAAAACTTACTCAAAGTGGAAACATTCTGGTCCGAGTTCACTCTTATGGATACATGGGAAACGTCAGTGTTTTGGGCGCTCAGTGCTTTTTCGTGGCACTCACAATCTTCACGTCTGTAGCCGGAGCAGGGAAGACTGTCCTCTGGTGCGTTATCCGTTTATGATTGTCCCCAGGGTGAATAATCCGCCATCATCCAGTTCCTCGATCATCGAGGACATCCGTGCCATGTGTGCTGCGGGCCTCGCCTCGCTTGCATACTTTTATTACGACTTCCGAGAGGACCAAAAGAAGGAACGCCGTGGGTTACTCGCATCCTTACTGATCCAGCTTTGTCGTCAATCCGATGCGTACTGCGCCGTTCTTTCTGATCTGTATTCGGCATACGATAGTGGCACACAACGTGCGAGCGACAGCGAACTTCAGCAATGTCTTTTTCGAATGCTCAAGCTCCAGGGACAAGCTCCAACCTATATCGTCATCGATGGACTGGATGAATGTCCAGTGACGAGTAGTTTGCCGTCACCCCGTGAAGGCGCCTTGGATATTGTGGAGGAGCTTGTCAACTTACGGCTCCCGGATCTGCGGATTTGTGTCGCCAGCCGACCTGACACCGACATTGAACTTGTTCTTCTTCCTTTGGCATTCCATTCTGTTTCCCTACATGACGAGAGTGGACACTTTCATGATATCGCAGAATACGTCAAATCCGCCGTTTACGGGGATCGTGTGATGCGACGATGGAGGGAAGCAGACAAGGAACTTGTCACTAAAGTACTCACGGAAAAGGCCGATGGGATGTAAGGAGTTAATTCCACCGTCTATCATGGCTACTCACTCTCACCTGTGATGTAGGTTCCGGTGGGTGTACTGCCAGCTTGATTATCTCCGCCGATGCCTCCCAGCTGGTATAAGGCACGCTCTGGACGACTTGCCGCAGACTCTCGACGCGACATACGAGCGCGCGTTGAAAGCCATTCATAAGAAAGACTGGGAATATGCACAGCGACTCCTCCAGTGTGTCGCAGCGGCTTCCCGCCCTCTTCAAGCCGTGGAGCTTGCCGAGTTTCTCGCATTCGATTTTAACTCCGAATCAGCATTGGCTCCTAAACTTCAGGAGGGTTGGCGCTCAGAGGACGCGGTGTGGGTTGTGCTATCCACATGCTCTGGACTGCTTGACATCGCCTACGTGAATGATTCCAGAGTTATCCAATTTGCTCATTTTTCGGTCAAGGAGTACTTGACATCGGGGCGCCTTGCCGAGAAAACGGACCCCATTTCACAATTCCACGTTTCTATGACCCCGGCCCACACCATGATTGCACGAACTTGCCTCGCCGTTCTATTAGACACCGACGATAACATCACCAAGAATGGCCTGACGCGGTATCCTCTCGCGAAGTATGCCGCCAAACACTGGATAGACCATGCCCGGTTCGAGGATGTATCCTCAACCATTCTAGATGGGTTGAAACATCTATTCGACCCAAACAATCACCATCTTGCAGTGTTGGGCTGGATTTACGATCAACTCGATGAATTCAGATCCCCATCTCAGGTCACGGAACTGCGTTGCATTATGCGACCATTGGTGGCATACGCAGTATCGTCGAGTACCTCATCGCCGAGCACTCGCAAGACGTAAACGCTCAGAGCATCGACAGGAACGAGACTCCACTGGTTATTACATGTCGATTCGGCCATACTGAAGCTGCTCGAGTCCTCCTTGAATCAGGCGCCGATATGACAATCCGGGACAAGGCTGACTGGAGCCCTTTGGAGTGGGCGTCGAAATATGGCCACGTGGAAGTTATTCGGGTACTTCTGCAACACGGTGCAGATGTGACAGCTCAGGACCATGCAGGTAGCACACCATTGCATCTGTCATCGGCACACGGACAAGCGGAATCTGCTCGGGTACTCCTGGAGCACGGGGCAAATGTACATGCGAAGGATATGGCTGGGGTGACTCCACTGCATTGGGCTTTGAACGAGCAGGTTGCACGGGTTCTCCTCGACCAGGGAGCAGATCCGAACGCCAAAGATGACGACAAACGGACCCCGTTGGACGAGGCGAAGAAAAAGCAGCGCCCGAGAGTCGAGGTCCTGCTGCTCGAGAGGATCACTGACGGACAGCACGGGGTACCCTCCAAAAATAAGCAGAAGAAGAAATTGTACAAGCCCCTTTTCCGAAGATGCTAAGAAAATAGATACGATCGAAACATCTCAGAAGGTCTCAGATCTCAGACCCCTTCCAAGCTTAGAGGAATGGTTGCTCCGGGCCGTGAACGCGTGAACGCGTGAACGGACAACGCGGTCGACCCACGTGAGTCCCACGTGAGCCCAAGAGGTGTGAGAAAATGGAAATAGAATTCTGGCAGCACCGATCAGGTTGTCTATTGACTGAGAAGTGTCAGTTACTCGTATCACGATCTGTATAGTCTATGATTACTTCCTACTGGCAGTTCCCCCTGCTCTCACTCGTCACATGTAGAACAGAGTTGTGGCTAAGAGGGCAGTGTTTGTTTCTTCTTATTTGACGGTGAGCTTCGGGAAAGTGTCTTGGAATTGCTACGTGACAGCCGCGATGAAAAAATGCCGTTGCCCGAGCGCGTGAATCGAGTGTCAGACTCCTTCCAAACATAATGCGGTCCACGTGGGCCGTGATCACGGAGCGGGCCCTACTTGGCCGCAATTCCCTGTGATTGATGATACATTTCATGCTAACTTATACGACCCTTACCCAGTGGCTTACTGTACTATGTAACCGACTTTTCAACTGCCCCTCAATGCCAATGCAACCGCCGAACTTGCCAAGTGCCAAGAAATCTCAATCCCGGTCCAAGCCAAGGAAAAGCACCAGGGACGGTCCAAGGTCGCCTGCTCAGGACGCTTCAAGACCATTGTGCGCAGATTGCCCCAAAACCTCCCCGAGCAAATCTTTTTCGGCAGTCTGTGAAGACGTTGATGTCGGTTGAAATTTTCGGAAGGAGTTTTATTCTGGAAAATGGAAGAAGTGAGTTCCTCAGACAACATCATTGCGATTCGGTGGGCACTTGCCGATATCATTGATAGTGCGTCTCAGATTTGAAGGCCGAACAAGGAGAACGTGTACTCCTGTGCATACATCGCCTTCAGGACCACGAGGTTCGGCTGCGAGTACGATGAGCTCATATTCCAGGATAAAAAAGGTCTGTCTTTTCGCCACCTCTTTTCGGGGCTTGAGCCCAAAATGTCGCGATCTGTTTGGACGCACAAAGTGAACGAATCGCAAGCCGTGGTTGTGTTTGCTCCATATCAAAAGCTGTCACTGGAGAAGAAAAGGTAGACTGTAGAAACGCGACCATCGGTCAAGGTACGCCGTGACTTCTTCTGTCGCCTAATCATCTGAATCAGATTGAAGAATCCATTCCATTTCTGTAGTCTCTGGAGGCTCCCTCAACGAAGCCTCATGACGCTGACCAGCTTCTAGAGATGCTAGGTCCGTCCCATGGCACGTATGTATTCAGACATTATTTCGTTCGCACGATTCTAGTTGCCTCTCCTGAACGTCCCGCCATGCCCGACTTATACGCCGTTATTGGATGCCTCAAGGCTAAGAGGTCTGCCCAACGGGACAAAAATGCGATCCAAAGGAATCAACCTCACTATAAGGACGCGACCCAGCATCCAAGAAGGAAGGATCTGATAAGAAGACCGCCGCTGCCTCCGGTGCTACTTCCAAGGCGTAATAACTTGAAGGTGGTGATTCAACCGCACCGCTTGGCAAGCTAGCCGCGAAGAGGGCTGCGGCCGTCTGCAGCCGCCTGAAGGTATCCGCGAAGGCTGGCTTCACGACGTAGCCGAAGACCGGAAACCCATCCGCTGTTCCACCTGTGACAAAGCTATCTCCGTCCTCTCCGAGCAACAGCAAGTCCGGGCGAGGCAGCAAGCATCAACCCAAACCACTGTCCACGTCACTAGGTCAAGCCACATCGATGGCGCCTTCATCTTCCATTCCCCCCACAGACTCTGGCACCTCCATTATGCCCGCACCTGCAATTTTCCTTGCGCCTGCGAGCTCTGACGGTCCTCTTAGACGGTCGCGGCCCGTGCTTGGACTCGCCTCGAGGCGGCCCTCAGTTGTCCTGGCGTCACGAAAGGCGGTAACAGGTGGAAGCGTGCCGCCGAAAAGGAGAAGGAGAAGGAGAGAGAGAAGGAAAAGGAACCCGCGGAGGATGGCACCTCTAGCTCGAAGAAGGAGGGCGGGGGTAGGAGGAAGGAGGACGGCGCACGGGCGCGGTGTGGGCCTGCTGTAGCTACGCAGCCTGGCGTCTTATCTGCTCCTACAATCCCTCAGCGCGAGACCGAGCAGGCCCCACCACGCGCGTCGCAGAAAGCTCCTCCGACAGACGCTATATCGGGCGCCTTGCCTTCTGCCGACGCTGACCCGCCCACCTCTACGAGTCGCGGACATGGTAGACGGGGCAGAGGAAGGGGCAGAGGCGGAAACAGAGGAGTAGCACCGCTGCCTACGATCCGTGAGGCAAGTGCGCCGCCTTGATCAAAGCGCGATTAAAAATACCCCATTCTCCAGACGACGATGACGCTAATAAATTTCGCAAAAGGATGTCACCCATGCCCGTCCATCTTAGGCGATGTATTATTCGTCCCAGTCATTCTATCCCTGGCTTCCCCTTCAAAATTCCCGCTTGAATGGCAGTTCTGTCCGGCGCGGGCATGCGTCGCTTCTGCTGTGACACCCTGGCAGTCCTCCCAGTGGGGACAGGACTCAGATCTTTGTGGGCTAGTCCTTTTGGGGAGGAGGGTTACAAACAAGGAGTTACTGTATAGGACGATAACATTTGACAAAATGGGGTGGGATTGTTTAGGTACTTTATGAACGAGTTGTACTGGTAAATGTCACATCTTTTGCTCACTCTGCGAAGCCTCCGACAACAACCGCGCGATCTCCTCGTGACCATTCGTCGACGCAATTTGGGAGGGGGTAGCGCCCTCGTTGTTCTTGAGATGGACGTTAGCGCCATGCTCGAGCAGTAGCCGTATAGCCTTGGCGCTGCTATATTTTGATGCCACATGGAGCGGAGTCGACTGGGCGTCATCCAATGCACCAACGTCCGCGCCATGTTCAAGTAAGAGCTGTATCATATCAAAGTAATAATCCCCACAGTCATCTTCGAGTCCAACCAATACTCGGTGCAGTGGTGTATGTCCCTCTTTGTTCTGTGCATTGATATTTGCACCATGTTCAAGCAGCAGCCGTGCAGCCTTGACGTTTCCGAGGTTTGATGCCTTATGTAGCAGAGTTGAGTGGTTGTTATCAACCGCGTCAATATCTGCGCCACGCCCTAGGAAGAGCCGTATTGTGTCAATATTAAGATCCTCGCTCCCTCGGGCCAATAGTCGGTGTTGTGGCATCTGGCCCTCCTTGTTCCGTGCCCAAATATTCACACCACGTTCGAGCAGTAAGCGTACAACCTCGGCATTTCCACCTCGGGACGCAAAATGCAACGGAGTTGAGTGGTCGCCATCCAGTGCGTGAACGTCGGCACCATGCTCGAGCAGTAGCCGTGTGGCTTTGGCGCTACCATATTTTGATGCCACATGGAGCGGAGTCGACTGGGCGCCATCCAATGCATCAACGTCCGCGCCATGCTCGAGGAAGAGTTGTATCGTATCAAAATAATGAGCCCTGAAGCTATCATGGAGTCCGACCAATACTCGGTGCAGTGGTGTATATCCCTTTTCGTTCCGCGCATCGATATTTGCACCATGTTCAAGCAGCAGCCGTGCAGCCTTGACGTTTCCGAGGTTTGATGCCTTATGTAGCAGAGTTGAGTGGTTGTTATCGACCGCGTCAATATCTGCGCCACGCTCTAGGAAGAGCCGTATGGTGTCAATATTAAGATCTTCATTCCCTCTGGTCAATAGTACGTGTTGTGGCATCTGGCCCTCCTTGTTCCGCGTACTAATATTCGCACCGTGGTCGAGCAGTAGGCGTACAAGGTCGGCGTTTCCGCCTTGTGGCACAAGATGCAACGGGGTCGAGTGGCTGTCATCCAGTACGTGAACGTCGGCACCATGTTCGAGCAGTAGCCGTGTGGCCTTGGCACTGCCATACTTTGATGCCACGTGGAGCGGGGTCGACTGGGCGTTATCCAATGCACCAACGTCCGCACCATGCTCAAGTAAGAGCTGTATCGCATCAAAGTATTCTGCCCCAAAGTCATCATCGAGTTTGAGCAATGCTCGGTGCAGTGGTGTATGTCCCTCTTCGTTCCGCGCATTGATATTTGCACCACGTTCGAGCAATAGCTGTACAACCTTGAACCCTCCGTGGTACGATGCTAGATGCAGGGGAGTCAAGTGCTCGGTGTGAGCCTGGGCACCCACGTCCGCACCGTGCTCCAGTAAATGCCGCACGACATCGAGATATGTGTCATCGAATGTACCATATATACCCTCAAAGGTTGGGTGGAGTGGAGTCCGGTCTCTTGAATCCCGCGCATTGATACTCGCACCCCGCTCGGTGAGTATGCGAGTAACCTCGAGGAGTCCACGGTCCGCTGCCATGTGCAATGGAGTCCGGTCATCAATGCCCCGAACATCCACATCTACACAGTGCCCGAGTAACAATATTGCCACATCGACATGGCCATTGTGCAACGATGCGTGCAAAGGAATGCCGTAGGGGCCCCTGATGTTGAGATCTTCTGGTCGCTTTGAAATGAGGTAATCCACCATGGCACGGAATCCAAATCCCGCAACGTGGTACAGAGGAGGTGCTTCTGGTTGTTTCGGGGGCTTGTTGAAATCGTGATCACGCACCCATAACCATGCAGTGAAATGGGGTTTGTCCGAGTCAAGGAGATCCTCAACGCTGCCTAGTATGTGTGCCAAAACATTCCCAAACTCGGCATGTTCCCCAAAGTGTCGAGAAGCATACCGAGCTAATGGAAAGCCGAGGCTGTTTTCGTTGATGATGGAGTCCAAACGAAGTAGCACACTGAGACAAGCTTGTGCCATGATCGTATGCGATGGCTCGGGGAGGATGTGGTAATAATGGGAGGCGTCAATTGTCGAAGTGGCAAGCCGATCCGAAGTCAAGAATTCTTTGACCGAAAAATGAGAATAATGAACCAATCGGGAATAACCGTCCTCGACAACGACGATCAAACTGGAACATGCGGACAGTACTGCTTGCTCTTGATCTTCCCACCGTAGATCTTCGTTTAGTTTCGGAATCCCCCCCGTTGCGTCAAAGTCAACTGCGAGGACTTCTGCAAGCTCCTTCACACGAAGTGGTCGAACAG
>Ga0307510_10011203_pt1 | contig 10660 bp, 14 predicted proteins | sample 12_EM_MG_FD_207224 | JGI IMG/M metagenome (GOLD analysis project Ga0307510, IMG submission 207224) | Populus trichocarpa ectomycorrhiza microbial communities from riparian zone in the Pacific Northwest, United States - 12_EM | ecosystem: Host-associated > Plants > Roots > Unclassified | place... | reverse complement strand
CTATTACAAGTCTCCACCTCCACCATCCCCATCACCACCACCTCCATACCAATACACATCTCCACCTCCTCCAAAGAAATCCCCTCCTCCTCCATACCACTACACCTCACCTCCACCACCTAAAAAGTCTCCCCCTCCACCGTACTCTTACAAGTCTCCTCCTCCACCATCCTCATCACCACCACCTCCATACCAATACACATCTCCACCTCCTCCAAAGAATTCCCCTCCTCCACCTTACTATTATAAGTCTCCACCTCCACCATCCCCGTCACCACCACCTCCATACCAATACACATCTCCACCTCCTCCAAAGAAATCCCCTCCTCCTCCATACCACTATGCCTCACCTCCACCACCTAAAAAGTCTCCCCCTCCACCGTACTCTTACAAGTCTCCTCCTCCACCATCCCCGTCACCACCACCTCCATACCAATACACATCTCCACCTCCTCCAAAGAAATCCCCTCCTCCTCCATACCACTACGCCTCACCTCCACCACCTAAAAAGTCTCCCCCTCCACCGTACTCTTACAAGTCTCCTCCTCCACCATCCCCGTCACCACCACCTCCATACCAATACACATCTCCACCTCCTCCAAAGAATTCCCCTCCTCCAAAGAATTCCCCTCCTCCACCTTACTATTATAAGTCTCCACCTCCACCATCTCCCTCACCACCACCTCAATACCACTACACATCTCCTCCACCTCCAAAAAAATCTCCTCCTCCACCATACCACTACACATCTCCTCCCCCTCCAAAGAAATCTCCCCCTCCACACTATTACAAGTCTCCTCCTCCACCATCTTCATCACCACCACCACCAAACTATTACACATCACCTCCTCCTTTAGTGAAATCTTCACCCCCTCCATACTACTATACATCTCCACCACCACCATCTTCATCTCCTCCACCACCCTACTACTATAGATCTCCACCACCCCCAACTCACTCCCCACCTCCTCCACACATTTATGCATAACCTCTACCGCTGAAACACTTCTAACCTCTTGTAGGGTCAGTTTGAAAGTGTAAGACCATGAAATAACTTACCTTTTTTTATCTTTCTTTATTATTTACAATCAAATTTCTAGTTTCGATTCAATTTGGTGAAAGGGATTTTCTCTATATAATAAGGATTGAGAATGTGGATCCATAGTGAATTCTTTTGTACAAAGATGTGCTTGTTGTATCGTTTCTTTATATCGTATGCAATGTAATGGTAGTAATTATGTTTGAAAAGATTATACTACATTACATTTTTTTTTTCTTGGCAGCTTCCAATTAAGTTTTGAAATGTCTTAATATTAATACTTATTGGCTCGAAGTTGATACCATTTCTTAGTATGACTTTTTCAATACAAACCGCGAAGACCTGTGACCTTTTCCCGTTATCTTAGCTAGGCAAGTCAAAACCCTAGGCTAAGAAATGGGTTATTTTAAAGGTATATGTCTTTCCTAATTTATGAAGAGCATATAAAATCATATATGTGCGTCCTTACTAATTCTTCTTTTGGTGTTTTAACCTAATTAGACATGCCTATAATTAATACATCTAGTCCAGTTATACTAGATTCTATCATTTTGACATGGATATATTATATTCTATACTCTTGTAAAGAAATTACCGTTAATATTAATATTCTCACTAACTTTTAGTTACTATATCAAAACAGAAAAGAAAGAGAAAATATAAATAAATAAAAACATATCTTCACAAGTGAGCTAGTAACCTAGCTGGTAATAGTCAAGTAGTAACAAGACAACTAGGAAAATAGGACATCCCTGATTCGAATTCTACTACTTGCATTTCTCAATTCACATATAAAAATGCAATCAACCAGGGATCTTGAGTTGGCGGACTCTCCCCCATAGTTTTGCTCTTAGGAGTGGTCGCCCACCCATTAATCATGTTCAGGAGTGTGACCATGATATAAAAAAAATCAATGTTATAGGTTTTTATTTCTTAAATCACATTAATCAATCATAGCTATATACTTGTTTTTCAAAAAGGTGATTTTGTAGGAAAACAGATAACACTACCAGATTTAATAGTTTTACCAATAAAAATTTATGTCGGTATTTACACTCATAGTCCGTCAGTACGTATTTTACCAATAGGCTCATGAACAGAAATAGTTCGTTGGAAAAAATCTCATCGATATTTTATGGTCTATTGATGGGTCCGTTGGTGATAAATTTACCGATGGATTTAATGACAGACAAAGCAAGCCCAAAACAATTATCAACTCCATTCCATCGATAAATTTAACATATCACCAATAGAAAAATCGTATGTAATTCCATCGGTGTTTTTGTTTTTCCATCAGTATTTCTCAGGGTGAATATAACATATCACTGACAGAATACCATCAATAAGTTCGTTGATGAGATAACAGCAGCAGTGGTATTTGCAGTAATTGTTTTCCAACCCTGTAAAATATACCGATGGACGTGGTCCATCGGTAACGCCATCAATAATATTTTAAAATAATTAGAATAATATAAAAATAATATAAAAATTACAAATTTAAATATTTGCACTTTCAAATACAATAAATCTCAAATAGAGGCGGTGTTGGAAGAGGAGTAGGAGGCAGGTCATTGTCAGGATTGTGGGGCCAATAAGGAGGAGCATATGGACCACCCATATGTGATCTCATCTCCATCAGCATTCAGCGTAGTTTAACCATCTCAACATGAAGTTCGACTATCTCAACACGCAGTTCGGTCGTCTGAAGGTCTAACATCACCGTGAACTCTGGAGTTTGAGTGCTCGAAACCAATTGCAAGCATCTAACGGTTGAAACACTACGGGTCATCCACAAGTTTCGGGCTATAGTGTTAGAGAGTCCGTGCACCTTGTTTTTTACTTTTCTCTTAAGGTTGAACAGGTACCTGCATGGAATTAAAATGAATGTTTTGAATTATGCAAAGAAAGACAAAAAATAATAATTATGATGCATGTGTAATCTCTAACCACTCGAATGAATATGCCCATCTATATTGGACTGGGCCTCCAATCTTACCTTAAACGGTAAATATATGAGTAGATGCTCTATCGAGTTGAAAAACAATTGAGAGAATATCATCTCAAGTTTGCATATTATCTGGACGATATTCGTTTCAAGCCTCTTTGTATGTTGTGTCTGCAACTTGTTGGAGCATATATCTCTAAAGAAGTGACCGGTCTTCATAAGTGCATCTCATATCTTCTTTGGCAATAAATCCTAGTAAGCTAATGAAATAAGTGTTTACATAATATGTGGCAATCATGGCTCCTCATTTCATACAATCTGTAATCCTTCAAATTCATCAACCTTGATATGTTCGAGGCATATTTATCAGGAAAACATAGACTTTTAAGCTATTGGTAGACAAGTAAGTGTGCATTATTGTCTAAGGCAAAGTTGGCTTTGGGCTTTGTGACCCGTGACCTAACATAAACCAACTTTATATTTTTATGATGACAAAACAAAGTTATATTCATTATAGTCTTGATGTTATCCTTTGTTTTTCCCTTCACGTCCATAACCGTATTAAAATATTCTCAAACACGTTATTTTCTATGTGCATGACATCAAGTTTATAGAGGAGGAGATTGGTCTTTCAGTAAGAAAGCTCCCAGAAAATACTCTGCTTTATCTAATTGTGTGGCAAACCAAAACCAGAAAACTTTTGTTTACCGGATTGAAAATCAAACACAATGTCATCGTACTCTGACACCATGTCATACAATTCTTCACCCAAAAAAAGTGGTGGTGCAACATCCCTTTCAACTCTGCTAACTAAGAAGTCTTTTCTGTTATTTCTATACTTATGACTCGTTAGCAAGAAACAGTCAAAAAAAGATGTTTCACCGTCATTTATTAGCATGAATACCTTATTATTTTTCATATAATATGGACATGCTAATTTTACATACGTGCTTCAACTATAAACCATTCCATAAGTAGGAAAATCATTGATAATCCACATCAAAGCTACCTTCATCAAAAAATTATGTTTCCTCGATACATCATAAGTCAAAGTCTCAGATGATCATTACTGCTTCAACTCATCAATCAACGATCAAAGACAAAAATCTATATTCTAACCTGAACTATTAGAACCGAGTATAACCATAGGAAAAACATGAACTCTGTTCACTTACACATCCCTTGTGGCAAGTTGTAGAATGTGAGTATTATTGGCCAACAAGAGTAAGGAGCAGCAAATTACCTGAATGGATTGAATTCGTTTTTACATAACCCAAGATGCACATTCCTTGATTCCATTGAAAACTAAGGATGCACACTATTAAAATATTTCCAGGCTTCACCATCGAAAGGGTGCATATCACTCCATTAACTGTATCATGTGAATAGTGTCATGTTATATGCTCAATAATATTTGATGACATGAATAACATCTACAATCTAGGTGTGATTCGGAAGTATCTAAGTTTTTTATGTGCGACAAGAGTCCTTCCCTTGCCAGTTCTGGGTTTATAACGAGAATGCTCATATGTTCTGCACTTAGTCAACTAAGCATTTTCAAGGTAGTACAACATGCAAAAGTTTGGACACATGTCAATTTTCTAGTATCCTAGACCAAAGAGTTTCATTATGGACTTAGCAGCATAGAATTCTCTATCAACCCATTACCTTCAAGTAAAATGCTTCTCGCTCATTCGACAATATTGTCATAACTGGTCTCACTCAACCCTTGATCTAACTTGATGGTAAACACCTATACAATGACTAATAATTTACTATGATTTGTGCAACCATCCCATAATGATTCGTTAGAATCTTTCGAAATATCAAAAAACCTGATCGCATCTGTATTAGGTTCTTCATCTATGATTGGACATTGACCAGCATGATCCTGATTCATTCCTATCACATCTTTAACCATATTCTATAAAGATTACTATTGTCATCTACAACTCCATACACATTGCTAGAACTAGAAGTTGACTCAACCATCCTTTCTACTATGGTGTCGTGAAGAACATATGGTTCTTCATGTGCATTCCAACAAAGATATTTCTCCATGAAACCTTTTTATAGAAGATGCATCATTACAACCACTGGATCGAGAAACTTTTTATTTTTACACCTTTTACATAGACATCTCATACCGTCTCCACTAATATTTCTCGAATTAGATAGTGCATAATTAATAAAACTCTGAATCTCATTACAATAATTCATCCCCCGCAACCCTTAGAGTGAATCTCGATATTTCCATGAATGATCATTCATCCTTATATCAAACTTATATAAAATAATGATGACAACATGTATTAATTAACTACGTTAACTAAATAAATTTTTAAAAATATTGGTTTAGCTCAAACTTATTCAATCTATTTTAATAGTACTCTTAATTCATTATCAATTATCTATATAAATTCAAATTTCTACACATTTACCGAAAATTTCAACTCGGCAATAAAATTGACAAAATACAAAACGGACCCATTAAATAAGTCATTATTTATTTCACACAAAACCCCTAAGTCAGAAATTTGACATAAATTTCATCAATTTACCATCAAATATAATTTTACAAAATCTAAAACAAACCGCTAACATGTACAAATCATAAATTCATACAACAAATTTCTATGAGAAAAAAACTATAAAATAAGTAAACACCCAAACAAAATACATATACTACAAAATTATGCAAAAGAAAAACAACATTTTAAAATTGAGTTCAAATAAAAAAAAAAGATAGATTTGCTTACTTATTAAAATGGTGAATCTTTAATAAAATTTGCATTAGAACACGGATGCTGACAAACTAAGTGTTGTGGTGGTCAGATTTATTATGGGAGGTTGAATTGTGTTAAAATTAAGGGGGAGGGGTGGGTGTTTGTTGCAAAAAAAAAATGCAGAAGAAAGAAGAAGAAATGGGGGAGGGGGGAGGGGGTTCGATCACCAGGTCATAAATTAAATATTATCGATGGATTCACTGACAAAATAATTTTGTCGGTCATTTTTTCGGTACAAATACCACGTCACCATACGATTTACCTTTTTTGAATCTCGTTGTAATACCCTCTGTAATTTCCTCGGTATATACCGAGAGAATTTTACCATTGGTATATTTACAACCATACTTTACCGTCAGGTTAACTCAATCGATAATGTTGTATGTACAAGTTACACGTCATCTTACTGTTTGGCTTTTTTTATTCCTTATTTTTCCACTGCAATTCCTTTGGTATCTACCGAGGGAATTTTTCTCTTGGTGTTTACTGATGGATTCGAGGATGAAAATTCTGTCGGTAAAGGTCATCTCAATATACCAATGGAAAAGTTTTGTTGTCGTTTACATTTGTATTTGCTAGTTTTATGATAGTGTAAAGCAGGTAATTCAAAATTAAACAAAACTATAATTAGAATGGATTTACAAATTATATCAAATTATATTATATAACTAATATAATTTGTTAACTCAAAAACAAATAAGGTGAATACCCTTCTTTTACCAGGATATATTAATCCTCTTTAAACTGCTTGATTCTAGTCTACTTGTCTTCTCTTTTATTTTCCCTTCTTCTCATTGCTAATATTTTAGCAATTATAAAAGCGTAATGATCATGTTCAAACGGGATGATGCATTGAACAACTTTTACTTTAATTTGAAGACAATACCAAAACTAAGTTTCAGTGCAGTAGGAATTACTATTAATTAGGTACAACGTAATTGACTTTGTATACCCATTTTGGTCAAAGATTGCTTGATTACGTATCTTATATATGACTGAAAAACATGTGATTAATATAGTTTAATTAGCTGGCTACAAACAAAAGATAAGGTAATGAGGATATTCTTAAGAAATATAAGACAGGCCATGTACTTTGAGTTATAACTAGAGATATAATGTAGGTCGAATAATGTAGGAATTCTCGGCTGATGCCTTCACTGCTTGAGACTAGCTGCATCAAGACATGCTACGTGAGAACCAAAATCAGCAGCAAAGGAAACATCAGCCGAGAATTGGCAACATCAGAATTTCCCGAAACTAGGCTGGTTCGAGGAGTCTTTGCAGCTATAAGTCGCCAATCAGAGGCAGTTCTCTTGTGGCAACTGGACAGGAAAAGAGATTAAGTTTCCTATAATTTAAGAGGCTTTATATGTGGCAAGAACAGCCTTGAAACAGCAACTCAACCGATTTGAGAAGTTCTGAGTTCTGATAAAGATCTGAATTCTAATTTCAATTTATTAAATAAAATTAGAATTATCTTTATTGGTTGTTTTTTCGGCAAATAAAATCATTTTGAGCTATATAAATAGTCAAGAATTTATTGAATATTCATTTACGCACCAAAAAAATATCAAACACAGAAACTTTACTGAATCTATCTTTTATTTCTTTAGTTTCCATCAAGACATTACAACTTTAAAACTCAAATTATTAGATAAATTTCAATTTCTTCGTATCTGCTTATTCGGAGAGCAACCTTTGGGAAGCGGATAAAGCCATCACAGATAATGCATCTTGCCTTTCGAACAATCATATAATATTTCTCTCCTTTGATCGACAGGAAGAAAAAAAATCCACCATGATCGACTGCACGAGTACTTGGAGGCTGTACGGTTCTCGACTTAATCATATCCTACACAATTAAATCTATTGTCATAAGTCCTGATTGGGAGGCCACTACCCCTCTCTCTCTCTCTCTCTCTCTCTCTCTCTCTCTCTCTCTCTCTCTCTATATATATATATATATATATATATATATATATATATATTCTCTTCCTCCTAATGGCTTGGTGGTGGTGGACAATAAAACTTAAACGAAGACAACTATTTATTTTTATATGGTTAATACCTAAGAGCAAACTTGGGGCCGGGAGTGGAGAGGCAATTACAAGCAGCCATGCATGATTGAATACACCAATGCTCATCAGGATGCTTGACTTCATCATGGCCAACATATTAACTCTCATCTTAGTTTCTGATTGGAAGCCCACTACCTAATGGTTAACATATATAAATTTGCCTAAACTGTAGGAAAGATAACTATATAAAGAGACATAGCAGCTCTATGCAAGTCACAGAACACACTTCTAAAAACCAATTTCTGGCTTTCAACTTTCATTAGCTAGAGATGGGAACCTGGGGACGGCTGGGATATTGGCCTACGCAGCTAGTCTATGCAGTGGCATTTTGCGTCATAGCCACTAGTGTAGTCGCTTACAAGCCTTACATCAATGCTTCGCCGCCACCACTTTACCACCCTCAACTCATCTACAAACACCCATCGAACAAGTTACCATTAATTCCAAAACATGTTGAGCATCTTCCACACCATTACAAATCTCACCTTCCAAAGTATGTAAAATATCCGTCATACTATTACAAGTCACCTTTATCTCCACCAAAACAAATAGTTCATCCACCATATTATTACAAGTCACCACCTCCACCAAAATATTTGAAACATCCACCTTATTTTTATAAATCACCACCACCACCACCAAAGAAATCAAAACATATTCATAAATACTATTACAAGTCACCACCACCACCAAAATATTCTTCAACACCTCATTATTATTACAAGTCACCACCACCACCACCACCACCTAAACATGTAGTGCATTCACCGTATTATTACAAGTCACCACCTCCACCAAAATATATAAAGCATTATCAAGCACCACATTATCACTACAAGTCATCACCTCCTCATTCTTCATTTCCTTCGCCATCATACTACTACAAATCACCTCCTCCACCATCTTCATCACCACCACCTCCATACTACTACAAATCACCACCTCCTCCATCTTCGTCACCTCCACCTCCATACTACTACAAGTCACCACCACCTTCTTCGTCGTCACCTCCTCCCCCGTACTATTACAAATCACCTCCTCCACCATTGTCATCACCACCACCTTCATACTACTACAAGTCACCTCCTCCTCCTTCTTCTCCTCCTTCTCCTCCACCATACTATTAAAATTCACCACCTCCACCATCCTCATAACCACCACCTTCATACTATTACAAGTCATCACCACCACCACCACCATCTCCTCCCCCTCCTCTTAAAAATACCTTCCATCCCATTCATGTGACTATGTTTCATATTTCACCTTCTTCACCACCCGAAGGATACTAAGCTTGTGTGTGTTTTTTTATTGATTAATTCATTCTTCCAACTTGTAACGAGAGTAACTCATGATTTGATTGGTTTTTTTTGTGAGAGTCTTTGGGATTTCTTTTATGGAAAGTGTTTTTGTTCTAAAATAAAGGTTGAAGAGAAGATATCCTTGATGAATTCTGCAGTAGGAACTGCTTTTTGTACCATTTCTTATATTTAATGAAAGCTTCCTACCATCACGGAGGGAATTCTTTTGCTTCACCATATCCATACATTATACATGCACACACTTTAGCACGTAAAAATCTATTAGTCTTTAAAATTTTGAAGATATGAACACAATATTACATGATTTGAAATCAACAAAGAGATGATCGACTCCTACTATCTGCCAAGTTTTTTTTTTCTTCTGGCCTTGATCATCACTACTAAAAATAGGGGCCATTAGCATCTGAATTTAGCAACGGATAATTCCGTTGCTAAATTCAGTAACAGATTTGCAACGGATTATATATATATATATATATTATTTTTTTAATATTAGCAACAGACTTTAGCAACGGAAAATCCGTTGCTAAAAACAACGTAAAGTTTGCAACGGATTATCTGTTGCTAATTGAAAAAATAATTATTTAAATATTAATATAAAACCAAAATTATATAGACCGTTTATTATTTTTGATATGATAAAATCTCAACCGTTTAATTTTACTGCCATTACTAATTCAACACCTGCCCCCCTTCTAAACAGAGAAAACAAAACCAACAGTTGACAATTAATTAATTCTCAGTCTCCTTCGTCCCTCAACCCCCTCCTCGGTTTCTAAACAGAGAAAACAAAACCAACAGTTGAAAATTCATTAATTCCCAGTCTCATTCGTCCCTAATAACATCCATAACTGTAGAAAAATCACCCTCTCTTCATCGATTTGATTTTCCTTTTGTCCCAAACTTTTCATCTTCTCATTCGTCTTCAGCATCATTAATTTTTTTTTCTTCATCTTCTTCTCCTTCATCTTAACAGTTTCAATCTTTCTCTGTAAACCACCAAAAACACAGACCCATGGCAACATTGCACCAGACCCATCATTATCACCCTTTCTCTTTGTAAACGGGTTGGGTTTTGCACTTTCTTCTTCAATAAATCAGGTAATTAATTTAGGATTTATGTTTTTCTCCGTTGCAATTTAACTTACACTAACAAGTTTTAACCTAACTTTCACAATCTCAGGTGTTGTTGTGTCGTGTAGATTCATCTTGCTCATCTATAACTCAAGAACACAGGTAACAATTTTTTTTTTATCGATACTTTGAATAATGGTTTTAGGCTATTAATTCGATAATATAAGGTTTATGAAATGTTTTTACCATGATCTATAACCTAATTATGCATGTTTAATTGAAAATTTATCAGAACCCCCAATTTAATTTTTAGGGTTACGGTTCATAAATTGAATGATTTTAGGCAACTGGACCAATGCTGGTAATTCATGTGTCTGGAAGAGAGTGATTGATGGAAATTATGCATGTTTAATTGAAAA
>Ga0307510_10011202_pt1 | contig 10661 bp, 6 predicted proteins | sample 12_EM_MG_FD_207224 | JGI IMG/M metagenome (GOLD analysis project Ga0307510, IMG submission 207224) | Populus trichocarpa ectomycorrhiza microbial communities from riparian zone in the Pacific Northwest, United States - 12_EM | ecosystem: Host-associated > Plants > Roots > Unclassified | place... | reverse complement strand
CTTTAATTTGGTATTTTTGCAGCAGATAATCTTTTGAATATGGATATAAGCTTATCATGTTTCGTGTTATAGAAAGTGACCAAAAGAAAAGAAAAATGAAGTTGTAATGTTAAATTTTATTTAAAAGACATTCCTCGTAAGAATCCGATTATTTATCAATCATACGGTAAGCATTAATTAACATCGCTGAAATAAAAAATATAAAAAAAAAGATTAGAAAATTATATTGAGATAATTGTTTAATTCTTTCAACAAAAAACTTAAAATTAAAGTTGGATTTATTTTTATTCGAGATTTTTTTTAACTGTAAAATAAATCATGATGGTATCTCCAGCATTATCCTGTTTCTTGTTGTTTCTCTTCCAAGTCTACACATGTTAAATTAAATTTATCCAGCATTATCCTGTAAAATAGGTTTTTCGTTCTTGAAACTTATTTTCAATAAAATATCATAAAAATCTTATTAAATAAATTTATAATTTCTAAAATACAATTGTCCTAAAACCCAAAATTCCAATTGCATGCACTTTAAAAGTCCAAGGTCGACTAATTTAAACTCCTCTCCTCACATTAAATTGTTTGGTATAAAAATAAATTATTTTGGTGGTTAGAATCATCGCAACGATAACCTTTTTTTTTAGATCGGAATCTGGCGAACCTCTCTCCTCACTTCAAAAAAAAATTAAAAAAATAATGAAAATAAAATTTGATATTAAAATTAATTTTTTAAAAATTAAAGGGAATAATCAACTAGATTAAAAAGATTAAAAGATTAAAATTTACTTTTTAAATAAATTAAAATAAAAATTTATTAAAAAACACTATTACATTTCAGAGTTTAACTGTGAGATGGTGAACATTAGGAGGTATAGACAATAAACTAATATAATATTATCTAATTTTATTTTTTGGTCCAAATATCATATTCTCTCTTTCCCTTTATGCCAAAAATCATTTGAAAGAGTTAAAATTTTCAATGTAACTATTTTAATACTGTAACTTAGCCTTTTTTTCTTATGGGGCACTCCAATGAAAAATCATATTTTAACAAATCTTTTTGTATTTTATATAGGATGAGAAAAGAAAAAAAATAGTTTAAAGTGAAAAAAACAGTTAAGATTTCTCTTTTATTTTATTTTATGACTTTTTCTCCAAAAATATATAAGAGAAAAGAAGGGATTTTGGCTTTTCATATCTCTATCTAAAAATATATTAAAATAATATTTTTTTTTATTTTTTAAAAATTATTTTTGATAATAATACATTAAAATAATTTAAAAATATTAAAAAAATATTAATTTAAAATAAAAAAAATAAATTTTTTTAAATTTTTTTAAAATATTTTTAAAACGTAAAAATATGCTCTAATAGTTGCGGCAGCTCCACCGTAAAACTATCCGGCATTGGCTGTATATGTGAATAAAAGGATCAAAATACAACAATAGGTAAAAGAATGGACCAAAAACCAGAAAAACTAAAAATTACTCATTACGGTATTATATAGAAAAACTGTTCACATTTCACAGCTTTTGTGAAGAAAAAGATAGGGAAGAAATGCACATCAACACCAAGAAAAATCCAAAATTCCGTCTACACTACACATAAATACAAATCAATCTCTCTCTCTCTCTCTCTCTCCCCCTTATCTCCTCTTTGGCTTGCTCCTCTGCTAGGGTTTTTCCTTTTTCCTTTAATGTATCCACTCTATTTTTTTTAATAAACAAAGCAGTGGTAGGTAAAGATTAGTACTGGTAGAGAAGAGAGGGAGAGGGTGAGATGGCGTCGAATCCTGCAAATCTATGGGTGTTGTTAGGACTAGGACTAGCAGGTATTTTTTTATTCACTAAAAAGTTTAAGAAAGTTCTCAGAGAAGATTTTGGCGCTTTTATCCACAAGCTTCAGTTGCTTCCTCCGCCGCAGCCTGCTCCTCCTAAAGCTCCTCATCCTCTCACCGGCCTCACCTTCGCCGTCTCCGACTTGTATGTCCCTTCACTTCCTTTCATTAATTATTTTTGTTTGAATCAGTTATTGGAGAGTAACTGAAATAAACTTTATTTGGCGATTAGTCTTGAGTTAATTCTTTTTAGGGTTTTAACTTTGTGGTTTTTAATTTTTCAATTTACATTTTTTTTTCTGGGTGAATGGCTAATATATTGGGATTGTCAGATTTGATATTGAAGGATATGTGACTGGATTTGGTCATCCAGACTGGGCAAAGACGCACGAGGCGGCTTCTCGAACATCTGTTGTCGTTTCGACTCTTGTTGAAGGAGGTGCTACTTGTGTCGGTAAAACTGTTATTGATGAGCTTGCTTATAGGTGTGTTATTGTTCGTTTCAAATTTCTACAGATTGCAAACTTAGGGCATACTATGAGTTTATGCTTTCTTTTGTATGATGATGATGATGATGATGTTTACTTTGCGTGCTGTTTGTTTTCAGTATCACTGGAGAAAACAAGCATTATGGTACACCTACCAATCCTGTTGAGCCTGCACGAGTACCAGGTGGATCCAGTAGTGGCGCTGCTGTGGCTGTAGCTGCTAATCTGGTTGACTTCTCTTTGGGTGAGCTTCTAATTATCTTTCCTGCGACTTCTTTTCTGTTTAGATCACCAGGCAATCTTCGTTGATCATGGGGTTGAGTTCAGAAACATTTGAATTGCTTTCATGCAAATGTTTTATGCGAAACCTTTGTATATGCTTGGGTTGCTCTCCTTTTGTTTCCAAACTATCATTAGTGTGAATGTCCTTTAGACAGCAAGACAATCACAATTGTCATAAATTTGAAATCCCAAACATTGTCTTATGAGCAGGTTGTGTGATTGTATATCAAACAATCTTGGTTTTCATTCATTTGATTTTGGTCACTGCTGTCGTTATGGTTAAGTTGGGTCATTGATGGATACTGGTTAGCATGAAGCTCTCTAACATATTTTAACAGTTTGTAAATTGGTTTGTTCTTTTGTTGTTTTTTATTTTTCTTTTCTTAACTTTCCATAGAGTTTTATTTTTCTATATGCGGCATAAACCTTTCTTATATCAGTCACTGAGACAAATCTTATTAATTGAATATTTCGTAATGGAGTTATTTTTTTTATATATACTTATATAAAGTACATTTTAAATTGGCAGTGATTATAATTTAATTCTTACAGAAACCAAATATATTTTACTGTGATTTAATTGAAGTTGATTTACATATAGCGCAAGTTATATGGTTCCTCAAATAGAAATGGAATATGATATTAAACTATTCTATAAATGGAATGCATGATTTGCATGATACCTTTTTTGGGAAAATTTTATAGTGCACAAAGAGTTACTAGTGATATCCTATTAGTTACTATCCGGGGCCTACTTTTTAGAAAGAGACAAACACAAATAGGAAAGAGAAAAAATCCATTACCCACCAAAAGTCATAAGAATATCTTTACCTAGGATTTCTCTCTCCTTACTTGTATCTATCTATTTCTTGAAAATGGACTCCAGGAAGTAACTAATAGGATGCCACTAGTTTCTTCCCGAGCACCATAAAATTTCGACTTTGTTTGACGGTATTTATTCATGTAATATAGGATACTGTTGTTCAGGTCATTCTGCTGTTAAATTTCTTTAGATTATGCAAGCTTGTTGTGAACTTTTGGCATTTCCAGACCACTCAATAAAATTTTAGCTTTCTGGACATTAATTTAACCTCTATAAAACACATGCAAATTTTGGAATGTGCATTTGATACAGATATTTTTATGGCAGGTGTTGATACTGTTGGTGGTGTGAGAGTACCTGCTGGATTTTGTGGTATCATAGGATTTCGACCCTCATATGGAGCTATTTCAAAGATAGGAGTTTTACCTGTTTCAGTCAGTCTTGACACTGTTGGTATGTAAGGGTCACATTTTGGAAATTATCTTGTTTATGATTCTCTTATTGATTTTGGTACACGTCAAGTAAAGGAAATAATGTTGTTGACGACCTCCATTTTTCTGTATTGCAATTGTTGAATGTCCATTGTTGGTCTCTATTTCAAATTGATATAGGTTTTTCTGATTGAGCATTTTTCTCTCATATTACTTTCAAGTAGAAATATGATTGATGTGTGTGTGTTTCAACTTGCTCCACATGTTTTTTAACTTAAAAAAATATAGTTGGAACACAATATGATTTAGCTCTATTTTGCACAGATCTTAGTTTTACCTTTTCAAGAAAAGAACCAATCATGCAAATGTTGAAGCTAGGATTGATCATATAATTACTTATTGTGTAATTTTACTTGGTGATGACTGATATCAATTCTCTTGAATGCGAACTCTGAAGTTTAGTCTTTTCGTTGCACATTTATTTAACATGCTAAAGCTCTAAACTTTGTAGTGCCCTGTACTACTGACCAGTTATGACATTTCATTGTTTGTTGCTTGAGGCAAGCAAACTTCAACTTAATCCAAGCTTTTGGAACGTCCTAAGAGCTGGTTTTGTTGGCTTAATAAGCTCCTTGAACTAGATCAAAATAAAAATAAAAATCTATCAAAACCTTGCTCTGAAGTTGAATTTGCTTCTTTATTTTTCACACCACTTTATATGTAATTTATTTTGCTTTGAGCATGTGTGTAACATCATCTTTGAATTAGAGGTCATTTTATTCTCTTGTCTACCCATTGATTGACTATTACTTTGTATTGATGAGATTCCTTTTGATGCTCTCTGGTTGCCTCATAAATACTAAATTTTGATCAACTTCTGAAACAACTCCTGCAGGTTGGTTTGCTAAGGATCCTAATATTCTGCGACGTGTTGGACACGTTCTTCTTCAATCTGCTTTTGGAGGTCAACGTAGTCCTAGGCAAATTATAATGGCAGATGATTGTTTTCAATTACTAAAGATTCCTGTTGATAGAATTGCCCAGGTGGTGGTTAAGTCAACTGAAAAGCATTTCGGAAGTATGTCATGATCTTCTGAACTAGAGTTGTAAATTTTTTCCTTTGTTATATTTCACAAATATTTGCTCTTCTCTAGTGGAGTTTGTCTCTGAATTATACCTCGACACACTTCTCCAGGACAATTATTGAAGCATGAAATTCTTGATGTGTATCTGAATTCTAAAGTTCCAAGCCTGAAAGAGTTCCACAACAAAAAAACAAATGGTGAAGTTAAAACTTCTTCAATAAGATTGCTTGCGAATGTCATGCAGCTTCTTCATAGGTAAGTCTTTCAGATAATCAAGTATGAATATATGACTGATTTTTTTGTGGAAAAGCTGAGAATGGGATATACAGTTGTAGTCAAAATTTCCTTTGAAGGCACGATGACAGTTTATCCACTGCTTGTAATTGTACCACCATAGAACTTTGTTCTTTTTTCCACTTTTTGTGATATGATTGGAAAACCAATATCTAAATTAGTTTTTGATTAGCTTTCATCTGTTTTTTTGGTCGCTTGGGATGGAGGTATCATTATCGATCATATTTAGGCATATGGAGGTGGTTCGATATAGATCATTTATGTGTACAGTCCATGCGAGAAATTTATAGTGTTCAAACATCAATATCAGTTTTGAAACTTTAACCTTTTTCTGACAGTCATCTCCAAAGACATAAATCAACATGTTCATATTGGGGTTTGTAGTTAATGAGAAATTTTATCAATAAAAAAAGAAAATCTGAGAGAGAGAGATTATCAGATGATTGGGCTAGATCTCTCAACTTCTTGTGTAGGAAAAAAATGGGATTTCAACCAGCAGTTGCTTATGGCTTATAAAATGTATTTATAGTTTCTAATAAGGTGTAGTAGTTAGAAACTGTTTCTTACCTTCAAATTATGATCAATACACTGAATATACTGTTATTAGAAGTCTCATGATCTGTTAAAGTTACAACGGACAAACCAAATAATTATTTCCTTTGCATTTTGGACTAGACCTGGGTGCTCTTTGACTTAATTATGTGTTATTTAACTTGTGGAGGAGGATAGAATTCTGTGATGTTCACTTTCTTGATGAGCATGAGTATGGTGTATGACGTGAAAGTCGGATGCTTCTTCACTTTGTTGTACCTTTTATTTTGATATTCTCTAGACAATATGAATCTTGTCTCTATCTTGTAATAGATATGAGTTCAGAAGCAATCACGAGGAATGGATTAACACAGTAAAGCCAATTCTTGAGCCCAATTTCTCAGCTCAGATGAATGAAATAAAGGAGCTGTCAGATGCAGAGATTGAACTCTGCAAGTCTATTAGAGAAGAAATGCGTTCGGCTATCAACTCTCTATTGAAGGTATTTTTTTCTTTCTTAAATGAAGACCTTTGAATTTGAATATCACAAGTCATCAATAGTTTATATAAACAAAAATATCATTTGTTGAAAACTATAAGAGATGCTTTGTTAATTAAAAGCTGACATTGGCTTAATGTCTATCTTATATACTGGAATTGATTTTTCTTCGCTTAAGCTTTGATCAACTCCTAATGGATGCATTAATGAATACAGCTAAAAGAAAAGAGTGGTTGTTTAGATTTGTAATACAATGCCCAGCTTTTGTCTTATGTTTTCCGCCCAAATAAAGAAAAATGAGTCTTGGGAAAAAAGAACAGAGTTGAAACAATTAAAAAAACAATAATAATTGGTTGAACAGCATGTATGAGATCATTGTTTTTATTTCAATTCATCATCCTTTAATGCTCTCCTTTACTCTGTTTTTATATACTAGGTTGACGAGAGGATTGTTACAGTGCATACAGTCCCTTATATCTAACTTTGGCTTTTATTTTTTTCTCATTACACATCAATGTTAGTTCTGAAATGCAAGGATCTTGTATCCTTCAATTCTATGACTGGGCTTTAGGTGTATATGGTTATGCCCATTTTAGTTAGTTGCTGGAGTCATTATATCCTTGTCCCAGTTTATTTTTTATTTTTATTTTTTAACTATATAACCTTCTGTCTTTCAGTGGGTTTCTTCTTCTAGAACTTCATTAACTTTTTTTCATTTTATGAATATGTAGGAGCACTTGGAAAAGAAAACACATTGCACTTCCATTTTAATTTGTGTAATTGGTTTGAGTTAGGGTCTTGGAACTTGAATTAACATTTCTGTTTGTTTTTCCAAATAGTGCAACCTTCTTGATTATCTAATTTTGATTTGTTTATTCATAATGGTTATATTGATTATGCCTCTTAAACACCTTTATTTTTTGTTCTTTTGGTTTCTGTGGCTTTCCAGGATGATGGGATTCTGGTGGTCCCTACAACTGCTTATCTTCCTCCAAAACTTGGCGGGAAGGAGATTTTATCAGAAGAATATCAGAGCTCTTCATTTGGTCTTTTGAGTATTGCTAGCCTATCAGGTTGCTGTCAGGTGAATCTCTCTCTCTCTCTCTCTCTCTCTCTCTCTCTCACACACACACACACACACACACACACACACACAGAGACAAGCATGTGCAAATGGCAATAAGACGCGGCACTGAATTCCTGTTTCCTCTTATAACAGCAAAGTTTTGTTATTTAACTTTTTTTATTTGTTTTTTTATATGTTTCAGGTCACTGTACCATTAGGATATTATAACAAGTGTCCTGTCTCAGTGTCCTTGATAGCCAGACATGGCAGTGATCGCTTTTTACTAGATACAGTGCAGACCATGTATAAAACTTTACAAGAACAAGCTGAGACATATGTGAATTCCAAATCGAGTAACAAAGACAGTCGGGAAAATTCTGCTGAGATGGCTAAAGAAAAGGTAGATTATGCATTCTTAATGTGTCTTACATGTCAAAACTGTAACATGTCCAGTGACAGATTTTGGATTGAATTTGATTGCACTTGGCATGTTGATCTTGATCTTTTATTTGTTGACTTTAATGCTTGCTTTAAATCGATTTCCATATGCACCTCAGAAGTTGACTGAGGGTCAAAAGTTAGAACTGAGCCTTGGATTTAGCTGTACTAATAGATTCACTGTCGTAATTAAAATGTTGTTCACAGTGCACCTTTGCATGACGAACTGTTCTAGATAATCAAATGGAATTTAATCTTGGATCCAGCGCCCATCTTGTTTCAATATTAAGTGTGTGTGTGTGTGTGTGTGTTAACTTTTTTTCATTTTCAGCTTGTGGTTCTCTCCCTCTCTTCAAAAGAGAAAAAGGAAGTCCACTGAATTTTTCTGAATTTATTTGCTAATTCTATTTCATGTTGTTGATGATACTGCTTATTCAATGGTTTACGTGATGAATTTGAAAAGTTTTATGTTCTTTTCTTTTTAGATATCTCAGCCAGTTGGATGTGCACTTGTAGTGGTGATAGCATGGCTACTACAATTTTTTGTAATCATTAAACTGTTTATATATCTTTCTGAGAAAATTGGCTTCTTGGTTGTAGCTCTTTGCACCCCTTTTCAATTGGTGTTTAAAAAATTAAATAAGTAAATGAAAAAATATTTCAAGGAAGATGCATAAGAGAAGATCACAGACACAGACCAGCAACACCTGAACAGAAGCTTGGCGATGCTGCCAATGATCAATGGATGTTTTTTTTTTTTTTTAAAAAAAATTTGATCACCTTCTATAAATGTGCGTTTTCATTTCAACTTATCTTGGATTACATGAGATGGAAGACTTGTGATTCTCATAGTTTGGAAAATATGTTAGTAGTCATCTTTATGACTTTATTCAGTGTCTGGTTTCATGCAAAAGATTAATTAGTTTCAAATTGTTTTACTACCCTATATAAACTTTACAAATGTTCTGTGCTATATTAGTTAATGGATCTTTATTGAGCCTGAACTTTGCTTGCCACCTAATTCTATGATCAAGGGCAATCAAGCATTTAAGGAGCAGCAGTGGCAGAAGGCTATTAGCTATTATAACGAAGCTATCAAACTTAATGACAAAAATGCAACATATTACAGTAACAGAGCTGCAGCATATCTTGAACTGGGAAGGTATTTTTTTATTCTTGAACATTGTTGTATAGGTATCTTATTGTACTTGCTTGACATATTTTATTTTACTTTCAGTTTCCAACATGCTGAAGCAGATTGTTCCAATGCTATCAACCTTGATAAAAAGGTGATTTCTTGCTATTTTTTATTAGTTTTGTCATGGATTGCTTGTTATCACTATTTTTCATTAACTACTATGAATTTCTCTTTGAAACTTGCTAATTTGTTAAGGTTTGCTTTATACATCTGAAGCAACGGTTATTCCTGGAGATTTAGTGCACTGTGCTTTAGTTTATTCAGACTACTTTAACATTGGTTCCTGTTTTCCATTTTGTTTCCAGAATGTTAAGGCTTATTTGCGAAGAGGGACAGCAAGAGAGATGCTTGGTTACTATAAGGATGCAATTGAAGGTGAGTCAATTCATCACATTACAAGTTTCTTTGAGTAGATTTATTCTTTGTTTCATCTTTTCATCTATATGTTAGCTGCTTGCTCCCTGGCTTTGGTCAAATCCAGGTGCCATGTCAACAGAGAAGAGGATAATTTAAATGGGCCCAAATTAAACATTGTTGGTTTCAATTAAAAAGAGAGACAGTTTTTATTTTTGAAGGGGCGATATGCCAAATATATATTCGTCTTTGGAATTTGTCTGATCCATATCTTCCAGTTATTTATAATCTTACCGCTTGACCCCACTGGATTAATGAAACCTTTTATTCTTGCAGATTTCAAATATGCCCTGGTGCTTGAGCCAACTAATAAAAGAGCATCCCTTTCTGCTGAAAGATTGCAGAAAGTTTTTGCAGCAGGTTATTGAAGTAAAACCAATAGTTTCCGGGAGGGGAGAAGTTTAAAATTTAGCAGTCATATACATCAAAGCTTCGGTTGGTGGCTCTATGCCAATGACCCCCAGTTAAGTAGTTGATACTTGATAGATGCCAATTTATGCCTGATTTTTCCATGGGGCCTTTTTTGCTTGTAGAATTTGTGGTTTGATCGGATAGAACACCTTAGGAGCTCTGGAGAAATTGTTGCCAAAACCTGTAATTATAGTCCAATTTTGTTTGTTTAAATATTCTACAACAGGCATGCAATTCTCGTTTTGAGGGGAGATTTTTTGCTTGAAAAGTCTTTTCTTTTATTTGGATCTAGATCTCCCCCAACTATTAATCTCCTAGTGCATTATTCCATCACTCACATAAAAGGAGATAACCATTAATAGATTCCACTTCTATATGATAGAAACGAGCTCTGTGCATGAGAGAATGGGATCCTTTTAGTTTCCTCAGCAGGAAATGATGGACCTACTCCTGGTGTAGTTGGAAATACAACCCTATGGATTCTCACGGTTGCTGCTAGCACCATCAGCAGGGATTTTCCATCTAATGTCTTCCTGGGAAGTAACAAACAATACAAGGGCCTGAGTTTTAATGCTAATACTCAACCTGCTGGGAAGTTTTACCCCTTGATCAATTCAATGGATGTTAAAGCTGCTAATGTCTCCAGTGACCAGGCAAGATTTTGCCTTGTTGGATCCCTTGATGCAATGAAAGCGAGAAAAAATTGTACTCGCAATGAACACCATGATGAAGAAAAGGGTTTGGTGGTTGCTCAAGCAACTGGTATGGGGTTGATACTTGCTAATCCATTGAATTAATCCTCATAATGACACGGGTATTATAAACTAGATTTTTAGTTTTTCTGAAGAATAGAAAAATCAGTTGACC
>Ga0307510_10011201_pt1 | contig 10661 bp, 16 predicted proteins | sample 12_EM_MG_FD_207224 | JGI IMG/M metagenome (GOLD analysis project Ga0307510, IMG submission 207224) | Populus trichocarpa ectomycorrhiza microbial communities from riparian zone in the Pacific Northwest, United States - 12_EM | ecosystem: Host-associated > Plants > Roots > Unclassified | place... | reverse complement strand
ATGGCTCTGCATGAGCTGCTTCAATGATAGCAAAATGCAAACAGGAGGGGGAAAAGTGCAATGCAAAACTGTGGCTTGGCAGAGGCACTACTCACCTCTGGCTCACTGTGACCGGCCTTAGGTGATCGTCATTACTCATACGATACAGCCTTTGTAAGTTGTGGGAACCGGCCCTAGTGATTGTAGGGATGCCGCAGTCCGGTTAAGTCCGGTTCGGGGGTACATTTCCTTGAACCCAGAACCAGACTTTGGGTCTGGTTCTCCTCTTTTTGCGAACCTCAAACTGGACCTTAACAGAACCAGACTTTAGGTCTGGTTCAGGTTCTTCTATGATGTGAACCCAAACCAGACCTGAAGATAGTGCAGTGTTGAAGATTGATCCAAGCTTGTGAGTTCAAAGAGATCAGAACTGACACCAGTTGAGAGTTTGAGAACATGCAAGGGGAAATCATGTGGGGGTGCAAGATGACACACCAACAGGGTAAGATGTGCAGACAGTGCAAGGGTGCGACGCACAGATGGTGCGAGGGTGCAACATGCAGATGGTGCAAGGGTGCAACGTGCAGATGGTGCGAAGGTGCAACACACAGATGGTGCAAGGGTGTGAGTGCAGACAGGTAAAGCAGCATGCAGATGGTGAGATGGTGCATGACATGCAAAACATAAAAAAAACATTCAGCAAAAACAAAGGGAAAATAGAATACACACTGTGGACTGTATCTGTATTTACATAATGTTGTGGCTGCGGGGCATGCATTTGTGTGGCTCCAGGTTGGGTCAGAAAATGGGGAGGTGGTATGGGTGGACCCTGTCTGAACCCCAGTGTAGTCGGGCAGACACAAGAGCATGGGGGTATGCAGCAGGGCAAGATGGTGTGATGGCCAGTGCAATGCTGTAAGGTTGGCATAAAGACACGACCCGGGGATAATGTGTTAAATGTAGTTTTAATTGCTGCAGGGCCTGCAATAAGCAGGGATCTGTTGACGGTCTTGTAACTCTTGTTTGTCGAACAAAGGGAGCGATTAAGCAGAGTGTTTGTGAGAAAGCAACTGGAATTAGGGCCAAATGTGATACTGATCGTGTGCACTCCACAGAAGCAGGAGGCTTGCCCAGATACGTACGCTACCCTACTGAGGCTTGTAGCAGTGTAAGGCCAGGTCAAACGTCCACCCACCAAGATCATTCTGCATCTGCACATCGTCCACGTAGCACTGCGCGTTGACCTCATCTCTGCCTATGCTGAACAGCGTCAAGGGGAACATTTCTGTGACGGCGCTCAGTAGGCCAACGGTGAAATTGATCATTGCAGGCAAGGCGAGGCAAAGGTGGTGGAGTGCTGTGTGGTGCGGCGACCTTGGCATCTGGGTGCCCAAGCATACATGGTGAGTCAAGCCCCAGTTCTCGGGCTTTGGGAGTTGAGATTTGCTGCTGCTTGTAGCTATTTGAGCAAACTGCGGCCATTGCTGCTGGTGTGTGTCAGCCAAACAAGGAGTGGGAACTGAGCCGTGGCATGGTTTCCTTGTTTTCATGCGGTGACGAGTGCATGCTGGTCATCTTGGAGGACAGACAGGAGGAGAGGCGTGAGTTGGTGCTGACCTTCCGGTTCAGGGTTCGGACTGGTCCGGACAGGTTCACCAGGTTCGGGCCTTCCCCCTGAACCCGGAACTGGACTTTGGGTCTGGTTCGGAACCAAACTGTGGCATCCCTAAGTGATTGGTGATCGGATGACTGATATTTCTATTGTGCTTATTGATCAAGCTGGAGTCACTTACTGATCCTCATAGTACCTTAGTCATAGCACATATCTGGCTTACTATATAGTGATTAGTCGTACCTGTACCTTTAGTATAAAAGAGGCTCACTGCTGTCCCTAAGATGGCAAGTTGAATCTCCTGTCAATTTAACTCCCTTCTCATCTCTTTCATATCACTACAAGTGGGCACTAGGACGTTACTCTAGTGTGGGAACCACTTCTCATATATTGACTACAACTTGGCACCAAGCTATCCACACAACATACCGCCAAGTTAGGACAGATTACCTAACCCAACACTGAATCAGTGTTGCCTTCACTTTGTGGCAGTGACATTAGATTCAACTTTCTACATTCAAGACAGCTAGTAGCGCATACAATGAGCTCTTAACCAAAGAGCAGATACTTGAGACCAAACTAAACTCTCATATTGCATATAAAGCACCCAACACTACCGGAACCAGAACTTACCCTATCCAACTGTTCTGCGATAACGACAACAAGATCGTAAACAAGCACACTATACCAGTCTGCCTCTACAACGGAACTTGGCATCAGATTACACACGATTCTAGTTCAGGGTTGCCTCGACTATGACAACCGTTGACCAGCATTTATCTTTTCGATATCGAAGAAACCAGTACGGAACTAGAACCTAAGGGAAAAGGTGACAACTTGGACAGCAAACCAGCTGAAGAAGAAAAAGACTTGGATGACAAGTTAGTTAAGCAAACTGGAGGACTTCGCATCAACGATCAAATCAGAGACTCAGAAATACCCAAGGAACTTACCCCACAAAGGAATACTGTCTCCCTTCCACAGCATACGAAGCTCTTGCCCATTTCACCCAAACTATCAACCATGGCTACTTCCTCTATCACAATCCAACAGCCCGCAGATACTCAACCACTCACTCAAGGAGGAGGAGATGGCTCAAGCTCTAAAGGAAAAAGTTCTGGAAGTGGCACTACTGGAACAGGAAGTACGACAACTACGACTGCTACTGGAACTGCAGCAAGCGTTAATTCCAAACTCAAGGCCAGTCTCAGTTGCTACTCCACTCCTGGTGGAGGACGTTCAGGACCACCCAGTGGAGGACCACCTTCAGGAGGATCTGGAGGTCCAGGTGGCAATCCACCCAGAGCACCAGGACCTCCTGCACCAGCACCCCCTGCCCAAGGTGGCCAACAACCTATTGCAAGAGCAGCTGATATCAAATCTATGGGAGGACTGCCACAAGTCTTCACAGGAGACCATCTTATTGCAGACAACTTTATCGAAGAAGTAAAAGGATACCTTCAACTCAACCAAGATGTAGCCAGCTACAATTCCCCGATCAAAAAAGTCGCTCTGACTCTCACTCTCATGAAAGGACCACAAGTTGCAGGATGGACCAGAGATATGGGAACCTGGTTGGATACTCTTGACCCCGTCCTGGATAACATCCCTGATGTATAGGACCAATTTCTCTACAAATTTTCACAACAATTCCAAGACAGCCAAAGAGAAAACTGAGCTAGAGGCGAAATAGAACACTGTACTATAAGATTCCCAGAAATCGACAATTACATCGCTAGGTTCAAGGACTTGAGCCACATTGCCAGTTACGATGCCAACAGTGGGGCAGTATACCAACTCTTTACTAAAGGACTACCCGACGACATCCTCAGAGAAGTACTGAGTTCCCCAACCCCGACTACATACATCGATCTCAAAGATAAAGCAATCTCAGCCACCAGGTCAAAGGTTTTGATCAACAATATACTCCATGCCCGCAATCCAAACAAAGGAGCTGGAGGATTCAACCAAAGAGTTTTTAACACATTCCCACAATCCAATAACCTCCAGAGACCACAAATGTTCTTCAACCAAAGGAATCAAGGAAGTCAGGGAAATCAAGGAGGATTCCTGCAACAACATGGACCTGGGTTCCGCCAAAGGCCCCCTCAGCTGCAATATAATTCCACTAATGCACCCCGTTGGATGAACAACATACCAGTACCAATGGATTTAGGATGCACTAGAGCTCCAAATTGGTGTCAAGGCAACAGAGCATATATGCAGGGAAATGCCACCAACTTTGGACCAGCTCCTCAGAACAATACCACCAGACCACCTCCAGGAAACACTAACAACAACTGTTTCAAGTGCGGACAAATGGGTCATTATGCCAGAAATTGTCCACATCGTCGCTGTCAAGGACAAACCAAAGCAAACCTCATTGACTTTGATGAAGAATACAACAACTACGAAGGGTTTGAAACCCCAAACCATGTCAATGACATCAAACAACAGCTTAACGCTATGTCTCTTGATGAGAAAGCAAAACTTGCCGAAGAAATGGGAGTCTCAGAGGATTTTCCCACAGCTTGATTAGGTTGGCACTAATCAAGCACAGTAGCAACGACAATGTGTATATATCAGCTTGAAAATCTATGACTGTTCAAATCTATACGCACTCGATTGCAAAAAGAGCTGAAGCAATAGCCCTGGTTGATTCTCAGGCAACAGAAAACTTCATGAATCTAAGCTACACCAAATGGTTAAAACTTCCTATCAAAAATCTAGACAAACCTTGTCAGTTGTTCAACATAGATGGAACTGAGAACAAGGCTGGGATGCTAAAACATTATACTGACATCGAAGTCCAAACTGGGACATCCAGGAGCCAACTATGCTTCTTCCTGTCAGATCTAGGGAAACATAAGGCCATCTTAGGATACTCTTGGTTCGCCGCTGTACAACCAAAGATCGATTGGAAACAAGGATGGATTGATTCATCTCAACTCCCTATCATCCTCAGAGCTCTGAATGCAAAAAAGGCGCGATTCCTACCTTGCACAATAAATGCACCATGCCCTGTGCATCATGACCAATACTTCATTGGGAAAGTAATGATAAACTCTGCAACAAGAGAAGAAGATCCCAAAATACCAGCGGAATACATGCGACATAAAAAAGTGTTCAGCGAACACAAATCGCACCGCCTTCCCCAACATACAATTTGGGATCATGCTATAGAACTCTTACCTGGAGCACCTACAACTCTTCCAGGGAGACTCCTACCGCTAACACAATCGGAAATTGAAGAAGCAAGCAAATTCGTTCAAGAACATCTAGCAAGAAACACAATTAGACCCTTATGGAGCCCATATGCAGCCAATTTCTTCTTTGTTAAAAAGAAAGATGGGAAACTACGTCCAGTTCAAGACTACCAACCCCTCAATCAATGGACTAAGCGAAACCGCAATGTATCTCCCCTAATTCCTTCCATCATTGATCAGTTAGCTGGATGTACCCTATTCACCAAGTTTGACGTTTGATGGGGATATAACAACATTTGGATCAAACCCAGCAATGAATGGAAAGCTGCCTTCCTCACGCCAGAAGGATTATTCGAACCCACTGTTATGTTCTTTGGTCTTACCAACTCCCCCGCGACATTCCAAATGATGATGAACACAATATTCCGCTCAGACGTAGCAAAAGGGGATACATCAGTGTTCATGGACGATATTGCTATCCACATGAAGAGATATCTCAAAGAAACACATCAGCAACATCTAGAATGGCATCAAAAGCGCGTCCATGAAATACTGGATAAACTGGAAGCCAACGATCTCTACTTAAAACCCGAAAAATGCGCTTTCAAGCAAGATGAAATCGAATACTTAGAAGTAATCATTGGAAAAGGACAACTCCATATGGACCCAAAGAAGCTCAAAGGAGTCGCAGACTATCCGATCCCACTAAACCCCACAGATGTCTGAGCATTCCTTGGACTATGCAGTTACTACCAATATTTCATCCCTTGATTCTCAGAAATTGCATGACCACTACTCGACCTCACAAAGAAGTCTGAAAAATGGCACTGGGACGAACCACAATTCAAAGCCTTCAAAACTCTCAAAACACGCATGTGTGCAGCGCCAGTCCTCAGACAACCCAATTTCGAGAAGAAATTCTACCTCCAAACTGATGCATCAGCTTACGGTGTGGGAGCCATACTCTCACAGGAGGGAGAAATCCCGACTACATCCACACTTTCCAAACGACAAAAACCCATACTTCACCCAATTGCCTACTACTCAGCCACGTTCATCCCAGCTGAATGAAACTACAACATCTATGAGAGGGAGCTACTAGCTGTGATGAAAGCGCTCTTACATTGGCGACCATACTTGGGTTGGACCAAACAACCATTCACTATCATGACAGACCACACAAACCTCCAATACTGGAAATCTCCTAAGAACCTCAACTGAAGGACTGCATGCTGGCACGTGGACTTACAGGAATATGACTTTGACATCCTCTATATTCCTGGGAAAACCAACATTCCCCCTGACGCCCTATCACAACTACCAGGAGTAGATCAAGGGAAAGAAGATAACCAACAAGTCACGGTCCTTCCGGAACAAAAGTTCAAAGTAGCTACTACCACCTCAGAATCAAAAGTCAATGTACCTTCTATCGATATTGTCAAGCAAGGAATTATGAACCTTATACACGACCACCCATCCGCAGGGCATCCGGGTCGGGACGAAACTCTTCACAAAACTCAAGAACGATATCAGTGGCCTGGAATGAAAGAGTGGATCGCAAACTACATAAAAGGATGCACGATTTGCCAACAAAATAAGATTATCACCCATCATACCCAAGTACCATCCTATCGTATTCCTACCAAAGTTAATGCCCGACCTTTCCAATGAATAGCAATGGACCTAATCACAGGACTGCCCCCTATAAAGGGAAAAGACACCATCCTAACCATTGTAGACCAAGGATGCTCACATGCTGCCATATTCCTTGCATGTGACACAACCATCACCAGACCAGGTATCGCCCAACTCTACATGGACCACGTGTTCCGATGGTTTGGACTACCCATCAAAGTTATCAGCAATTGAGACCCTCAATTCACATCGCATTTCGGAAAAGCCCTGACAAAAAGACTAGACATCCAACAGAATCTATCAATGGCATTCCACCCTCAAACAGATGGACTATCAGAACGAAAGAATCAATGGGTGGAACAATACCTCTGTCTAGTAACATCAGCAGCCCCAAAAGATTGGACCCAATGGCTAGCCTTGGCCATGGCAGTGCACAATAACCACAAGAACTCTACCACTGGTCTATCGCCCAATCAGATAATTCTAGGGTATGACCTTAAACTAAACCCAGTGATCACCACCCCATCTATCAATGAAACAACAGAAGAAAGGATCCGTCTAATGGAAGAAAGACGGGCGCAAGCAACTGCGGCCCTGAATCAAGTTGCTGAGAAATCAGGAACTCCGCCAGCACAATACAATACCGGAGACCAAGTCTAGTTAGAAGGGAAAAATCTCCGTCTTCCCTATCAAGCGACCAAGCTAGTGCCTAAGAGATATGGACCCTTCAAGATCATCAAAGAGATTTCCCCTGTGGCATATCAACTTGCTTTACCCCTGACATGGAAAATTCACGACATGTTCCATGCTTTGCTCTTATCGCCCTATCACGAAACGACCACACACAGTCCAAACTTCTCCTGACCACCATCTGACCTGATTAATGATGAGGAACAATATGAAGTGGAGCAAGTCCGCAATCATCGATACTTTGGGCGTAATCGGACCCTGCAATATCTGATCCATTGGAAAGGATATCCTGATAGCGACGACACGTGGGAATCCACAGCGGACACTCATGCCCCAGATCTAATCAAAGCCTACCATAAAGGAACTCTGCTGGAGGGTATAAAGGCTGGTCGTCTGTCATTGCAAATCCCTACCTCTCCCCTTTATCCTGGCTTGCGATCAAGAACCTCTTGGTTGGGAAGAAACTCCCTGGATACCAAACCCAATCCCACCACACCAGTTGTTCCTCACATCACTACTCCATTCACCCCCATTTACCACTCACAAATTCATTGTCTTCTGCCCTGGACAACACATCCACGCCACTCACGTCCACGCTCTCGAACATTCATACTTTTGCCACGAACCCCTTTGCACCTATCACCATTGACAGTGAGCACTATTCCCTCGTTCACATTGGCAACAACCCTACCCCCGCCATGTCAGACTACTCCATCAATGCCTCCGCTGAATCCCCTGGGAGCCATCCCAACTCACCCCTATCCTGCTATTCCCCTTGTGGAGTGGAAAACATATTCACCACCAATGCCGATATCGACCCCGTCACCCTCCAGGAGATCGCAACTGGTCTGGTCCAGACTGTCAAGAACCGCGAAGAAATCCATCGCTTCGCCATCCTTGCCTTCAAAGACAAGATCAAGAGGCTCGAATCTACTATTGAGGGATATGCCAAAACCTATGAATGAGCTCCAGATGGGTGCATCCACAACACTATGTACCCTGACCTCAAGATTCCATTGGGTGAAGGAGTGTATGCCAAGGCCTACTAGGTCACCCCAGCTTACAACAGGTATGTTCAGGCCTATGGATAAGAGCAAGGACCTTTGGACATGCCCTACTCTCTCACCATCTATGCCCAAGCCATCTACTCATCTGAGCCCATTGATCCCCTCCCTGCCTGGTTCCACCAACTCCTTGTCGGCACCCCCACTGTTCATGCTAACTTCGCCAAAGCAGCCCACCAACTTGATGACTGGGGCGTCGCTGCGGATATCGCGTGCTACCGCAAACTGGATGACAACCTGTCCTGTATCAACATGAAGCTTGAACGACTCAAAGCTGAAGCGGGGGCGGTCAGAATCGCAAAAACCATTTGCAAAGGTTGATTGGAGTTGGCTTGCGCCCCCAAGCAGCTGGCGCACATGGAGTGCTTGGTGACACCGTTCGTTCAGCAGAGGAATGAACAACTTGCTACTAGGGGAGGATGGAAAAAGTCTGCGTGTGGTCGCACTAGCTAGAGCGGGAGGTAATGTGACCAGCCTTAGGTGATCATCATTACTCATACAATACAGCCTTTGTAAGTCATGGGAACCAGCCATAGTGATTGGTGATCAGATGACTGATATTTCTATTGTGCTTATTGATCGAGCTGGAGTTGCTTACTGATCCTCATAGTACCTTAGTCATAGCATGTATCTGGCTTACTACATAGTGATTAGTCATACCTGTACCTTTAGTATAAAAGAGGCTTACTGCTTAGGGTTTAGGGTGGGTGGTTGACAACGTGAGCGAAGCGAGCGTTGGAGATGCGGTGCCTGTAGGGCGAAAGGGAGTTAACTGGGGGGGATGTGTGTCCCTCCCACTCAGTTTCGGCCTTATATGCCTCATCAGAACTCTGATTCAAACTGAGATCAAACCTGAGCCCCTTGCGCTATTGGCTCGGGGCTTTGTAAAGCCAGTGCTTCTTCTAACGGCAGATGTGGCGCTTAGGGTTTAGGGTGGGTGGCAATGTGAGTGAGCGAGTATTGCGCGGGAGTTGCTTCGGGTATGGGGTCGAAGCGGAGCCAACAGGTGGGGGGATGGGAGTCCCCTCACCACCCTGTTTCGACCTTATATGTCTCATCAGGACTCCGATTCAAACTGAGATTCAAACCTGCGCCCCTTGCGCGATTGGCTCGGGGCGATGTATTGCCGGTGACTTCTTACTGTGGATGATCCGAGGACGGACCGAGGTGGGTCGAGAAGCCCGCGGGCCCGCGGCTGTGACTTACCAAATGATCACGTGCCTCCACGTGATGCTTACTATGTGTATCCCAACCCATGGACAACACCCAGGGAGTGTTAGCCTAAGTAAACATCTTTTTAATCGTGCCGGAACACGTACTGTAATCAGAAACTGCCGATTGCAGGCCACGTGACATCACGTGACAAAATAAGCGCCCAAGGCATGACGTAAGCGGGAACTCACTGATTTCCACGACATGTGATGTTTCTTCCCGGGCCGGTCGGGCCGTGAGGCCCGGCCGGTCCATCTTCCCACGATCACGTGTCATCGGCTAACACCTTGTTCCTGGCGCCTAAAACACCAAGGCCCGCGGCCCTTATCCAGCGCTTGACCGGCCCGAAGGCCCAGGCCTTTCGACCTGATAACCCCTCCACCTAGACCAGCCCTAAACCCGGATAGCCGCGCCGGCATCTTTTTTAGGGTGGGCGGCGATGCGAACGAGCGAAGCGAGTGAGTATCGTGCAAGAGAGTTGTGTCCCGCAAAGAGCGAAACGGAGTTAACTAAGGGGGGGATGGGGATCCCCCGCCTACCTCAGTTTCGGCCTTATATGCCTCTTCAGAACTCCGATTCAAACTGAGATCAAACCTGCGTCCCTTGCGCTATTGGCTCGGGACGTTGTAAAGCCGGTGCTTCTTCTAACGGCAGACGTGGCAAAGCCGCGGGATTTCTCGGATGAGGGCTTTTGGCCGCTTCTTTTCTTCTAAGTCCGAGGGCCTCGGGCCCGTGGGCCCGAGGCGCGGCAATACCCGCGGAATCACGTGGTGCTTACTATGTGTATCCTGTACCCATTTGACAAGGTCCAGGCAACCAAGTCAGTAAAGCAAGCAACACTCTTATGTGCTGGTAATACGAACCGTAATCAGAAACTGCCGATATGCAGGCACGTGACATCACGTGACAATAAGCACCCAAATGTATGATGTAAGCGAGGACTCACTGGGTCCACGTCACGTGCCGTATTCAACCGGGCCGGCCGGGAGGCCGGACCGTCTTTCCGCGATCACGTGACACCGGCTATCACCGGTCCTTGGCGCTTTGAACACGTAAACCTGCTGACCTAAGACGGGCGTCTAACCTTTACTGAGGCGCCCAAACCCACCCTGTGCCCACCACTCATTCCCGTCGAGTGGTTTAGGGTGGGTGGCAGACAGCACGAGCGAAGCGAGGGCTGGATGCGCGGGGGGTGGCTTCGGGGGGTCGAAGCGGAGTCAACTGAGGGGGGATGCGTTCCCTCCTCACTCAGTTTCGACCTTA
>Ga0307510_10011200_pt1 | contig 10662 bp, 7 predicted proteins | sample 12_EM_MG_FD_207224 | JGI IMG/M metagenome (GOLD analysis project Ga0307510, IMG submission 207224) | Populus trichocarpa ectomycorrhiza microbial communities from riparian zone in the Pacific Northwest, United States - 12_EM | ecosystem: Host-associated > Plants > Roots > Unclassified | place... | reverse complement strand
TTTGATCCAACGGCAGATTCACTTCATATTGGAAGTATGGTTCAGATTATTTTATTGGTTCATTTAAAGAATTTTGGTCATCAGCCTATTGCTTTAGTAGGTGGTGCAACAGGAATGATTGGTGATCCATCCGGAAAATCGGACGAAAGAAATTTATTGAACGAAGAAACTTTAGCTAAAAACGTAGCGGGAATCAAAAGTGTTTTATCTCGCTTTTTAGATTTTAACTCTTCAGATGCAAATGCTCCGGTAATGGTGAACAACTACGACTGGATGAAAGAATTCTCGTTTATTGATTTTGCGCGTGAAGTTGGAAAACGAATCACCGTAAACTATATGATGGCGAAAGATTCTGTTAAAAAGAGATTGAGCGGTGAAGGAGAAGGAATGTCTTTTACTGAGTTTACTTACCAATTAATTCAAGGTTACGATTTTTATCATTTATATAAAAATAACAATTGTGTTTTGCAAATGGGAGGTTCCGATCAATGGGGAAATATTACTACAGGTACAGAATTAGTGCGCAGAATGGGAGGCGAGAATGCAAAAGCTTTTGCATTAACAACACCTTTAATTACAAAAGCGGACGGATCTAAATTCGGTAAATCCGAAGGAGGAAATGTTTGGCTGGACGCCGATAAAACTTCAGTATATAAATTTTACCAATTTTGGGTAAATGCGACTGATGTTGATGCTGAAAAATATATCAAAATCTTTACTTTTTTAGATAAAGAGACAATTGATGCTTTAATCGAAGAGCATAAAACGGCTCCGCATTTGAGAGTTCTACAAAAGAAATTAGCTGAAGAAATTACCATTTTTGTTCATAGTAAAGAGGAATTGGAAAAAGCGATTCAGGCTTCGAATATTTTGTTTGGAAATTCTACTGCAGAAGATTTGAAGCAGTTAGATGAAGCAACTTTTTTAGAAGTATTTGACGGAGTTCCGCAAGCAGAAATCGCAAAAGCAGACTTAGAAAACGGATTGGATATTATTACTGTTTTAAACGAAAAGACAGGTTTCTTTAAATCGAACGGAGAAGCAAGACGTGCGTTGACAGCGAATTCAATTTCGGTAAACAGGGAAAAAATAAAAGAAGATTTTGTATTGACAGCGAATGATTTAATTAATAATCAATTTGTATTATTACAAAGTGGAAAGAAAAATTATTTTGTGTTGAGAATCAAATAGTATTTTATTTTAACTATGTTTATCATCTAAATTAAAATATATGTTTGGATTTTTATTTATTTATTGGATTTGGAAAGCGTTCAGTAATTTGGCTATTAAATTCAATAGAAATAAATGGAAATATTTCTTTATTGGATTGTTAGCATATTATGGAATCACATTTATTACAGCTATTATTTATGTTGTTATAATGGGAATTATAAATGGCTTTGATACTCTAAGTGAAGGTGATTATGATAATGCGGGATTAAATTTAATTTTTGCAGTTTTCGGAGGTTTAGGGTGCTATGGCGTTTATAAGTTCCTGGAGTATAAAGGTGAAAAGGAAAAAGAATTAACTGAAAAAGAAGGAATAGAAAGCATTGGTTTGATGGAAGAAAATTAAAGTACCATCAAATTACAACCACGAATATCAGAATTATCAAAACGTCCCAATACCTCGAAAGAGTTGTTGGGATTTTTTTTGCCTAAATCCTGCGTGGCAATGAATGAGCATGAATTGATATTGGCGAGATCGATAACGTTGATACCGCCGGTTTTTCCGTCTTTCACATAAGTGAGAGCATCTTCAGGGTCACGAACTAAAATATGCATCCATGATGGACATTCGAATACGCCTTCGCCTAATGAATACGCTTGCCCTAAAAGTTCAGTCATTCCGTATTCAGAATGAATTGCATTAACACCAAAGCCTTTGCAAAGTTGTTCGTGCAATTCTTCGCGAATCATTTCTTTGCGTTTGCCTTTCATACCTCCGGTTTCCATGATGATGGTATTTTGAAGGCTAAATTGATGCTTTTCAATTAAATCCAGTAAAGCATAAGTAACACCAATTAAAATCACGTTTTGACCAGATTCGTCTAAGGCGGTTAATTTTTTAATTAAGTCGTCGTGATTATGTAAATAAAACCCGCTTTCAGGCTGATTGGATAGTTTTATTAAGTCTTCGACCATATAGATTAACGAAGAGCCTTCGCGCTCGAGATAAGACGGCAAAAGGGCTAAAACAACGTAATCTTCTATATTGCCATAAAATTCTGAAAATCCTTTTCGGTAACTTTCTTCATAAAGAGAAACATCGGTAACCAAATGTTTGCTGGTAATCATACCCGTGGTTCCGCTGCTGGTAAAAGTTACTTCTGCAGGATTTGTATTTGAAACTACGTTATGGCTTTTGAAAAACTGAATTGGTAAGAAAGGGATTTGTTGTAATGATTTTACCTGCTGTGGATTTACTTTTAAAAAATCACAGAAATCACGATATACCTTATTGTTCTCGTGCTGAAAACGAAACACTTTTAATGCTGTTTTTTCAAATTGTTTCTGACTTGAAATGGTAAATATATCGTTGGCTGTAATCAAGACTTTTTTCTGCAAAGGTATAATAATTGTAGAATGTAAAGGCAATAAAAAAGCCCCAAATTATTGGAGCTTTAAGTAGTTTTTATTTTATCGAACAATTAATTTTCGTGTTGCCGAGTTATTTTGTTCGCTTATTTTAATGATATAAACACCGGGGGTTAAATCAGGAATGTTCAATTCTTTTGTGGTCAAATGTGCCTGAAGCACTTTTTTTCCTAAAACATCAAAAATAATAATTTCTTTTTCTAAATCATTTTTAGAAGAGATGTATACTTTTCCATTTATGACAGGATTAGGATATAAACTTAGCCCCTCTATGGTAGTTCCATCTTGAGTTTTTGGCGATGTTTTGCTGTCTTGTGCTGAAACACTTACAGTAAAGAAAAAAGCCAGTAAGAAAGTAATATAAAAGTAATTTTTTGCCATCGCCTTGTTTTAGATATGTAAATATACAAAAAAAAGTTTTCAAAAATTGCGCCAAAAAAAAACATCCTAAAATTTTAGGATGTTTTTAACAATAATATTTTGAAAGCAATTATGAATCAATTAGCTAAAACAATTTTATTATGAGTCATAATGCTTTTTAAATTACTTAGTCCAGTTAGCCCAAGTTGGTAATTCAGCACCAGCACCAGCACCAGTTGCACCAGTAGTTGTTCCGGATAATTTAGGACCATCTAAATTAGTTATCTGAGCACCAAAAGTGTAATTTGTAATAGTAAATAAACCAGCGTTCATGTTTGCAACAGCTCCGGCATCAGTAGCTAATTTACAAAGTGTAGTAGGCATATCATCAGCAACATATAAGTTTGTATAAGCTTGTTTTCCACCACCTTCTTTGTAGTTTATTGTTTTTTCGTCAGCTAAGAAAGTAGCACCACCTTTAACGATAGAGATGTTAACGATTTTAGCGTTTGTCATTGGAACAGCTCCGCTTGGATCTTTTGCGTTTGTAGATCCTTCAACACCAGCTTTAGTAACACCTTTAATGTATACGTTTGTAGCAGTACCTTGCCATCCGTCAGCGAAATCTAATGAATCATCATAAGAGTTAATGATTGTCAAGTTAGAAGCGTTTACAGCTCCACCGAAGAACTCAATTCCGTCATCACCACTTTCGAAAGCGTAAATGTCAGATACGATTGTTCCTGAACCTACTCCAAAGAAAGAAATTCCATTGTATTCTTTTTCAGAAGTATATTTAGAACCTGTGTAAGAAATTTTCAAGTAGTTAATGTTTCCAGAAGAATCTGCATTATCATTACCACCGTAGCTTAAACTGCCTACTTCAGAAGTCCCATTATCTCCAGTGTTTACTTTACCGTTACCAGCAATAATTAATCCGCCCCAGTCACTTTGTGCAGGAGAAGCTTTTCCAGATGTCATAACAACTGGTTTAGCAGCAGTACCATTGATGTTTATTTTGGCGTTTCTTTCTACAGCGATATATAAAGAAGTAGCTTCTGCAGTAGGAGAACTTTTGATTACTGTTCCAGCAGGAATTACTAAAGTAGCTCCACCTTTAACAACTAGACCTCCTGTTAAAGTGTAAGTTTGAGTTGGATCTAAAGTTACTGTACCATCTAAGATCTCACCTTTTAAATCGTCAACTTTTAAAACAAAAGAACTATTGTTTGTGTTGTTGTCATCAGAACTACAGCTTGTTAAAGCAAGTCCTAATATTGCAGCCATTGCAAATAAACTTTTTTTCATTTTTGTTGTGTTTTATTGTTTAATTTATTTGAGGCAAAGTAAACGAACATATGTTTTTTCTGAGTTAAGACGATATTAATAATGTATTAAGTATATTGTATTAAATCGAAATTTGCTTAATGTAAAATTTACATTGATTTTATTCATAAAAAAAGGTGATTAGTATTGTCTAATCACCTTTCTTAATTTTATTTTAGTGTTTACTTCTTAGAATGTATAGTTTAAAGTAAGCCTGAGATCTGAACCAGCTTTGTATGAAGTTACTGTTACATCACCAACAGCTTCTTTTCCTGGAACTTCTCCTTGCTCTTGTACGCGCTTAAAAGTTGGATTTAAAATGTTGTTGTAGATAATACCTAGTTTTAAGCTTTTAGTTAAACTTGTATTTAAGATAAAGTCTAATTTATTTACTGCTTTGTCAACCATATTACCAAGTCTAGAAGTTCCAATAACAGCTAACTTATCTGAAAAATAAGAATAAGAAACTGTAGCTGAAATATCTTTATCTTCTGTAAATTGATTTAAGAATGATAAGTTAGCATTGGCAAGAAAATTAGAAGCTCCTGATAATTTACTATCTGTAAAAGTAAAGTTTGCTCCAAAATCATTTTCATTGTTTACTTTGTTGTTGCTTAGATCTTGTTTTGTGTATAAATATGATCCGTTTGCGTCAAAAGAAAGTTTTGTCTTTAGGTTATCATGTTTTTCAATTTCAAAAAGATCTTTTCTAAATTCTACTTCAACCCCTGCTACTGTACCTTTATCTCCTGTATTTGCATAAGAGATATCATTTGAAGAAGAGTTAAGGAACATTTCGTTGATTGGGTTTTGAATGATTTTTCCAAATGCAGTTACAGAGATTAACTCACCTGCTTTCGGGAAAAATTCCCATCCTAAATCAAAGTTATAATTTGTTGAAGCATATAAATTTGGATTTCCTTCGTAAGCTTGTGCAACATCTTCGTAAATAATTGGTACTTTTTCTTTAAACTGAGGAAGTGTATATGTTTTACTTGCAGAGAATTTTAAATTCTGTTTGTCATTCAAAGTATACTTCGAAATTAAACTTGGTAAAATATTGAATTTAGAGTCATTAGAATTGTCACCACTAGGAACTGTTGTTGTGATATAGAATACATTCTGAGTCAATTGTTCAAGTCTTGCACCTAATATTACACTTAATCTTTCAGTTAAAGAATATTGAACGTTAATAAATCCAGCATTAATATCTAAATTTCCAGTATACAACTGGTGAATTCTGTTTGAGTAAGATGAACCCCAATGTGCAGGATCTAAATAGTTATCTACGTGGTGTATGTCTTCTTTAGGGAAAGAAATTGTAGTTCTGTTCGGGAAGAATGAATATTGTTCCATGTCATAATCTACATCTTTGAATTTTCCAGAATAACCAACAGTTACTTTTCCTTTGTAAGTATCATCACTTCCTTTTTTGAAATTATAAGAAAGGGCAACATTTGCAGCGATTTCATTTTCTTTCAAGTCTTGAAAAAATCTGTGGTTATTGATGTTTGAGTTTGTAAAGAATGTGTAGTCTACTGCATTAGGTGCATATACAAAAGAGTTTTGCATACGATCTGGAACTGCACTGTTAGACATACTGTATCCTATTCCCCAGTTTAAATTCCACTGATCGTTGAATTTGTTTTTTCCTGTTAATTGATTTACAATTAATTGAGTTCTTTCAAAAGTTCCACGTTTGATAAAACCGCTAATTTGTTGAAGAGCGTTTCCACCACCGTCAAAATTTTGGTTTGTTCCTTCGTACTCGCTGTAATCCTGATCACTTGAGTTTAAGAATAATGAAGTAAAGAAAATAGAGTTTTTGTTGTTGATTTTATAATCAGCAGTACCCATAACAGTTGTAGTTGTGCTATGTTTGTAAGACTTTCTCATAAAGTCAGAAAAAATATCTCCGTCAGAAGTAATTCCTCCTCTGCTGTAACCTTCAGTGTATTTATTTTTTGCGCTGAATGATCCAGTGATAAAAGTGCCAATTGAACTTTCGTCGTTGATATTAAATTTTTTTCCTCCAGATAATGTATAGAAAGCATTTAATACATTTTTGCTTTCTTGTCTATCCCAGCTTGTTGAATGGCTGTATGGCTGAAGCGGAGCATTAGGAACTCCAACTTTTTTAAATCCAATGTAATTAGGTCCATCCTGAAGGTAAAAATGATCTTGTCCTAAAACATTTGTGTTTGCACCAGAACCGATAGAAATACTAATAAAAGGTTTTCCGCTGAACTTTTTTGCCGCAATATCAATATTTGCTCCTCCAAAATCGGCATAATTTTGAGCTTCAAAAGTTTTGCTTATTCCAATATTGTCTACAATGTTTGTTGAGAAAATATCCAAAAAAATGTTTTTGTTTGCCGGATTGTTAGAAGGTAAAGGAAGTCCGTTTAAAGTAGTTACATTATAACGATCTCCAAGTCCTCTTACAAATACATTTCCTGAGTCCTCTTGTTTAGATACGCCACTCACTTTTGCAACAGCATTTGCTACGTCGTTAACACCTTTTCTGGCAATTTCTTCAGCACCAATTGCAGCTTTAAAAGAAACAGCATTTTTTTGATCTAATAATAATGCAGATTCTTTTTGTTTGTTAGCAGTTGTTGATTTAACTACTACATCTTTTAATGTATAACCTCCCGATGAAAGTGACAGGCTTACTGTTGTAGTTTCATTTGATTTAACTGTTACAGGTTTTTCTACCGACTCATAACCCACAAAGCTAAAAATAATGGTATAATTTCCCGGATTAACATTTAAAGAATATTTCCCGTCAATTTCAGTATTGGTACTAATATTTGTTCCTTTAATCAGGACATTTGCAAAAGGCAAAGCTTCATTGTTTGTTTCTTTGTCGGTTAAAACTCCAGAAATCGTACCTTTGTTTTGTGCAAGTGAAATGCCGCAAATAAATAATGTAATAAATAGAAATTTTAAATTGAATTTCATTTCAGTGTTGTGTTTGATTTATTTTTGTGCAAAGAAATAAACACATTGTAAAGTTCATGTTAGCTACTTGTTATGTTTTTGTGTTGTGAAGATTATCAAATTGTTACCAAATTAAATTACCGTTAACACCAATTTTTAACCGTTGTTTTATTGTTATATTTACCATCGCAATTAAATATCATCGAATATATAATAAAGAAAATTTGATGTGAAAATCTCAATTTTTGCTATTTATGAAAAAAACACAAACCAAGATTTTATTAGTCGACGATGAACCGGATATCCTGGAAATTGTAGGCTATAACCTTGCTCAGGAAGGCTACCAGATTGTAACGGCTTCAAACGGAAAAGATGCAATCGCAAAAGCTCAGAAAGAATTGCCGGACTTGATTATAATGGATGTCATGATGGCTGAAATGGACGGTATGGAAGCTTGTGAACATATCAGGAAAATTCCGGAATTAAATAATGTTATCATAACATTTTTAACAGCCAGAAGTGAAGATTATTCGCAAGTTGCTGGTTTTGATGCTGGTGCTGATGATTATATTACAAAACCAATAAAACCGAAATTACTTGTTAGTAAAGTAAAGGCTTTGTTAAGAAGGTTAAAAGAACAAGAAGTGGTAAGTGACACACTAAATGTTGGCGGAATCGAAATTAATCGCGAAGAGTATAAAATCATCAAGGATAATATCGAAATTTCACTGCCAAGAAAAGAATTTGAATTGTTTTATTTACTCGCATCAAAACCCGGAAAAGTATTTAAAAGAGACGAGATCCTGGATAAAGTTTGGGGGAACGAAGTGGTAGTAGGAGGAAGAACAATTGATGTTCATATTCGAAAATTACGTGAGAAAATAGGCGAAGACCTTTTTAAGACTATAAAAGGTGTTGGTTATAAATTTGAAGTTTAAACTTTCAATAAAAAACCTGAACCATATAAGTGATATAAGTTTATTTAAATTATAGTATTTGGAAGTCAATCTTTGTCAAAGTTTTAATAACTTTAATAAAGATTGACTTTTTTAAACTTATATCACTTATATGGTGAAAAAATAATCCCTTAATTATTTATTATTTTAAAATTTCAATGAAAATAAATTTCAAGAAAACATACAAATTTGCTATAAAATCTGCGTTGTACATAAGTCTTTTTGCAACAGGATTTGTATTGATATTGATGAATTTGTTTTATAAAAACCAATTAAAATATCAAGTTGGGTTTGGAATAATTTTTCTTTTTTCGGTTTATATTTTTTCTTTTCTGGTTCTGCAATATCGTGTCGAACGATTTATTTACAGAAGAGTAAAAAAAATCTATGATGAGGTTTCGTTATTACAATCAACAACACTTATCAATCAGCCTATAACAACGGATATGGAAACACTTTCACGTGAGGTGAAAAAATTTGCTACAGATAAAAAACTCGAAATCGAAATGCTGGAAATTCGCGAGCAGTACCGAAGAGAGTTTTTAGGAAATGTTTCGCACGAACTTAAAACACCGTTGTTTACAGTTCAGGGTTATGTTTCGACTTTACTGGATGGTGCGATGGATGATAAAACGATCAGAAAAAAATATCTAAAACGTGCAGAAAAAGGAGTAGAGCGATTGATTTATATCGTCGAAGATCTGGATATGATTACCAAGTTGGAATCAGGAGATTTAGATTTGAATATTACCGAGTTTAACATTGTCGAATTGATTCAGAATGTTTTTGATTTATTGGAAATGAAAGCCGATAAGAAGAAAATCAAATTAACATTTGAAAGTAAGAATGTACAATCTTTAATGGTAAAAGGAGATCAGGACAGAATACAGCAAGTTTTAGAAAACCTTATTGTGAATTCTATCAAATACGGGAAAGAAAAAGGAACTACAGAAGTTGGCGTTGTTAATTTAACTAAGAGAAAAGTCTTAATCAGGATTAGTGATAATGGCGAAGGAGTAGAAAAACAAAATATTCCAAGACTTTTTGAACGCTTTTACAGAGTTGATAAAAGTGGAACCCGTTCTGAAGGTGGTTCCGGTTTAGGATTAGCCATTGTAAAACATATTATTGAAGCGCACAAAGAAAAAGTATATGTAGAAAGCGAATTCGGAATTGGTTCTGAATTTTCATTTACACTCGAAAAAGCACATAAAATAATCAAAACTGAAGTTAAATAATTGTAAGTTTATTTATTGTCAAGTCCTATAGAATATGATTTACAGGTCCAAATAATAATTGCATAACTATTTCGAAACAATTCTTCTTGTTATGGTAACATCTTGTTAACGATTTCTTAACATTGATGATACATCTTTGCACCATAAAATTTAAGTGTCTTAGAAAGAGGAAATAATGAAAAGAAAAATAATCGCAATTCTATTGTTAATTACATGTGCTGCAAATGCACAGGACATAAAAAAAGAAGATGTAAAAAAGGAAGTAATACGCCTTTTAGATTCAATAAATAAAGCAAAACTTCCGGATACAAAGTCAGGAGTCAGTAATACGGAACATTGGTACGACAGAATTTCTTTAAGAGGTTATGTACAAATAAGATACAATGGTTTGTTTTCTACAAATGATAAAGTTTCCTGCGAACAATGTGATAAATCATGGGGAACGACTTCAACAGATCCTGATGCAAAAGCAAATAATGGTCTTTTTATCAGACGTGCCCGATTAGTATTTTCAGGACAGGTACATCCTAATGTTTTCTTTTATTTTCAGCCTGATTTTGCCAGCTCACCGGTTACAGGAATTCAAAACTTTGTTCAAATCCGTGATATGTATTTTGATGTTTCTTTTGATTCTAAAAAAGAATACCGTGTTCGTGTAGGACAAAGTAAAATACCTTATGGATTCGAAAATATGCAATCGAGTTCTCAACGTTTGGCTTTAGATCGTAACGACGCTATGAACAGCGCAATATTAAACGAACGTGATTTAGGAGTGATTTTTTATTGGGCACCAAGCGAAATCAGAGAACGTTTTGCCATGTTGGTAAAAGACGGCTACAAAGGTTCCGGAGATTACGGTGTATTTGCTTTCGGGGTTTACAACGGGCAATTAGCCAATAAGCTGGACGGAAACAGAGACCTTAATGTTGTGTCAAGAATAACGTATCCTTTTGTTATTGGAAATCAAATTATAGAACCTGGAATACAGGCTTACACAGGAAAATGGGCTTTTAGTAATGAAATTTCATCGGGTGTTTCGGTAAACAATCCACAATATGTGAAAGATCAAAGAATTGGAGCCACTTTTGTTTTGTATCCTAAACCATTCGGAATACAAACCGAGTATAACATAGGAACCGGTCCTCGTTATAATAAAGTAACCAATAGTGTAGAAGAGACGGATTTAAACGGAGGTTATGTTTTACTAAATTATAAATGGGATTTGAAAAAACAGTTTTTAT
>Ga0307510_10011199_pt1 | contig 10663 bp, 10 predicted proteins | sample 12_EM_MG_FD_207224 | JGI IMG/M metagenome (GOLD analysis project Ga0307510, IMG submission 207224) | Populus trichocarpa ectomycorrhiza microbial communities from riparian zone in the Pacific Northwest, United States - 12_EM | ecosystem: Host-associated > Plants > Roots > Unclassified | place... | reverse complement strand
ATATATTATTTTAATATATTTAAAAAACAACACTACCGAAATCTTCTACATTACTTTACTGGACCCAACCACCTCAGCCCATCTTTTGTTATTGTTATCTTTTCAAAGGAAAGTTTTTGCTTTCAAACTTTCATCCTGGGACCTCATCTGTATACAGTGGCTTGCACTTGCCTAGGGTTCCAGGCACTCCATAGATGAATTGACGATGGGAAAAGTTCTCTTTCACAGTATCTTGCCTTCGTGTTTTGGGCCTTTTCCAATCCTTTCAGACCCCAATCTGCTTAGGACGTTTGGTCAGCATCCGATTCTTCATGAGATCAGATCTTTCTTTCAACATGTTCCTTGTCTTTATTTTCTTTGGGCAGCTTCTGACCAAGGGTTTTTCCACTTCTTTTTTCTTGATTGGGATCGGCGGAGATAGTGGCCAAACTGCCCGGTCCTTTCTTGTCTTCTATCTGTCATCGAATCCGAACCAGAATGGTAGTCTGGGAAATTACATACCGTGACTGAGCTTTGTAGCTGTGGAAAGCTTACTCTTTTCATTGCGATTTAAATGCTAACAGTTGAAATACCGATTGGTACTGTTCTTCCCCTGAAAATAATGCCCTGTGGGACGACCAAGTTCAGGGCCTTTTTTATTTATTGTTTTTTTAAACCTTAAAAACAGTCCACAGTGAGCCCAAACTTGCTGCGTTAACTGTAAACAGGGAGGTGTAAAAGCTGCAACAAATGAATAATTTTCCCTGAATTTAGATGATTAACAGCGTCCACGAGAACTACAAAAGGTGGAAAGCAGGCAGATCCATGGCGAGCAGCAATCCAAAGAAAATGATGAGCAGTATTACTGTTTTCATTTAAAAAGCAAACCAAGGTGGGCCATTTTCCCAGACCCGGCTCAAGCAGGGTACACACTTATTTCTGTGGGACCAACTGCAAGCAAGATGCATCAAGATGATGAACAGGGGCTTCAATCAGTAATCAAGAAAGATAGACACAAACTTGCCACCTCACTTTCCCTCCCTCGGGAGAGCCTAGATGTGTTTTTTTAGCTAAAAGGGATACAATCTATGTGATAAATCCTACTTTGCCAGACTGTCTATTTTTAGTTGATCTTCGTTTTCTTTACCAAGCTCAATTGATTTTTTTTTAATTTTATTTTTAAAAAAGAAAGAGCTAATAGTTTCTTCAGGCTTTCCCACTGGGTCCAATGGGAAACTCGATGAGCGTTGAGCTACGCATCGAAGATAGCCCTCCCCACTCTATATCCCCTCTACAAAGTTTTGAGCTCAAGGATCCCAAGTTTTAGAATCCCAAGCTTTGGGTCGCATGTTTGAATTGGAATCAATGGTATAAAATTTGCTTGTAATATGATAAATCCTTCTCCGACCACGTTTGATTTTATCTTAAATGCCTACATCCTCTGTCCCCAGAACAGGAAACCCAACACAAAGCAAACTCCCCATGAAGAAGACACCTCTTAACTTCGAGTATCATCTCTTAACTCAAACCCACTAATCTCTATCGCCCATTCTTTTTCTCAAAGATGATGCAGAAGCTAGAATCCTAATCGTCCACGAAGAAAGGCAAGCAAAAGGATGAGGGAAAAGAAGAGGAAAAGTAGGGGGGAAATACATTTAAAAGCAACCAACCATTAGCAAGAGGGCATACATTTTCCACAAGTGAGGTGAGGTCCCACCACCACAATTTCTTTTGCCAAACAGCTAGCACAAAAAAAGAAGGATCTGTCTTGTGGAATCACAACAAGTCATCGAAATTACCTTACGAGACTTTTTAGCTCAACACTTATTACTGGCTTGAGAAACCCTTTCAAGTTTTTTACCTGAGAAATCCAACGTGGTTGACTGGCACGTGCCAGTTGCACGTGCTTCTCTGATACAACTTGTTCGACCGAAGTTGGAATGGTAGCAGCACGGTTTGGCGTAGCCTCGAGTGTTTCATGGCAGTGCTACTGCTGTGGAAGGGTTGGTCACGTGCGGCCGGTTCTTGGTAAGACCAAGATTCCCAAACAACCCCGCCATGACTGTGAATATCAAGATTAATCCTTCCGGCGCATCAAGTAGAAAACATGGCATCCATCAGCAAAAGTAATGGGAGCTTGATATGCTCATCCAGGCGTATTCAAGTGATAATAAAATAAGAGAAGAGATAACTGGATTGGTATGACTATATTTTCCCACCTGTTTGTTCTTGTACTGAACTTTTTCATGTTCAAAACCACCAAAGTTTTGTGCGGGGGCATGTGTTCAATTTTCCAAAAATAAAATCCTTCTTCATATTCAAAGAACTTCACATGAAAAAGAAACAGGGTTCAAAATTGCTCGAGGGATTTAGCAATATCCCTCGTTTGCGATGCTGAGGAATATTCTTAACTTGGACTGCTCACAGTAGAAAAACACTGCTGTTGAAAATGTTTTTGAAGCCCAGCTGACTGTAGCACGGGTCGAATCTGGATCCAAATATATGAAAACGCGTTCTGCTATTGTAAATGTTGGCAAGCTGATGCCAGTACGTATCAGAATGAATACAAATAATAAAAATCCATAAGAAAATAATACATGCCTACAGATATGAATCATGAAAATAACACCCTTGACGAGTTGAGCTGCATGAAATAGCTAAAATCATTACAATGACTACTAAACATACGCTACGTTTCTTTTTCACCGGTTTTTGTGTTTCACAAACATATGCTTTTGTGTTTGTAGTGAAACAACACAGCAAAGTATTTAGTAATAAATTAAATTGTGTTTTATATTATAGAGCACACTAAAAAATTGAGTTTGAAACATAGTTTTTATAAAGTAGTTTTTACATGTTTTTTTAACTAAGTTTCATAAAACTTTGTTTATTTTTGCATTTTAAAAGCATTTATGAAAAAAATTAAAAAAAATTTATTTTTTTCTTTGCTTCAAATTAATATATTTTTGGTGTTTTCAGATCATTTTGATGCGCTAATATCAAAAATAATTTTTTAAAAATAAAAAATATATATTATTTTGATACATTTTTAAGTAAAAAACATTTTGAAAAGTAACCGCAATCACACTTGCACCAAACATTTTATATATATTTTTTGCTATATATAAACTTTAATTATAATTTTTATCAAATACGTATCTAAATTTAAATCATAACAACAAAAATTATCTAAAAAAAACACACTTATGATAAGACTTTAAACAAGCACAGACGCAAACAAGTACCAAACTACGCAAGCTGATGGAATTTGACTTGGCTAGAGAAAAAGGGATTCAGGACTGCACATAGAAAAACAAGCTATTGTTAACAGAAGCCACCAGAGCAAAAAGTTTCGTAGCACTAATAAACATAATAATCACGTCATTTTAAGTAAATATCAATAAACCTATGGAAGCGAGCCATAAAATCTGCTTCTTTGTATCACATTCCATCAATATTCAATTCACAGTCAATAAACCGAAAGAGCAGCTTCCGAAGAGCAGCCAAACGAGCAAAATTAATAGCCTTAATGTAGTGTTTTGTATGCTGTACAGTAATGGACTATACGTGACATTTTTTTTTGGATTTGTACGGTGCACTGTATACGATTTAAAAATTAATTTTTATAATATTCCAGAAGAGAAATTTATTACTAATATACTAAAATGATTCAATATTTCTGTTACTGTTTACATAACGTAATATACTAAAAAGATTTAGTGTCCTTGTTACTGTTTACATAGACACAAAGTATTGTGGATTGGAGCAGTGTAATGGCAGCCCAGCCCTTGACACAAAAAGTTGCAAGGGAGGGGTGAGGTTGTCTTTTAGCTGGGGTGCATTTGACATTGAAGGGATGGGCGAGGAGAAAATATTCAGCACAAGTTTTGGTGCGACTGCAAACCATGAGGAGCGGGCACCTGGCGATGGCGCTGCCCACGCAAGGACACCTAGCGCTTGGGTTGCCCGACCCTTGCGCAGGGCATACCCGAACGCCACCTGGCACTTGGGAATGACGTTCCCAAGCGCTTGGGTCTGCCCTCACATTGGAGCCGCCCAACCGCCACTTGGCGCAAGGATAGCCCTAACACCACGTGGCATTTCCCATTGTTATTATAATATTGTTACTTATAATAAAAATAGTATTATTTATACCATAACTGATAATATTTTTAGTATTCATACTATTAATTATAAATAAAATAATAATATTTATAGCACAAATACGAATATTTTAAATTTTAATAATAATAATAATATTTTTTAACGCAAATACTATTCATTATACAAATAAAACTATTTTTCAAAGTAATACTTTTAATTATAATAAAAATTAAAATATTTATAACACAAATAATACTATTTTTTATAGTAATACTTTTAATTATAGAAAAAATTAAAATATTTAAAATCCTTCATCAGGACCCGATAGAATTGGGTCACGCTAGACCCATTGAGCTAGGTATATGACGACGAACCCAAGACAATTGGGTCCTGCCTCGGACCCAAGATAATTGGGCCCTTTGCCATGACCCAATGCTCCACGTGGCACTTGGGCTGCTTCAATGTGAGGGGTCGACCCAAGCGCCACCTGGCACTTGGGTCTTGGCAAACAACTCGATTGGCTATTGTAGCCCCATAGCCACGTGGCGCTCGGGTCCGGATGCGTCCACGCCCAACTACATGTATGTTTGGATAATAATATGTGTCATAAATATTATTTTTTCTCTTATAATTCAAAGTATTCACATCAAAAATATTATTATTTGTGTTATAAATATTATTATTTTTATTATAATTCAAAGTATTGATAGAAAAAATATTATTATGTGTTGTAATCATCCTTGAAATTCTCAATATAATTATTTATGTTCTAAATATTATTATTTTTATTATAATTCTAAATATTCATATAAAAAATAGTATTATTTGTGTTATAAATATTATTATTTTTATTATAATTAATATTATTAATAAAATCATTAATAAATTAAAAAAAACAGTTATTATTAATATTAAAAAATATTATTTTTTTTATAATTTTTTACAATAATTTTTATGAAAATAAAAAGTGAACCCGCCGCGTAGCACGGAAATCAAACTGGTATTCTACTAAAAGGGATAGAAGAAACTTGTCAAATTCTCTTTCAATCAAATATTAAATTTATTACTCTGTCGAAAGTCGAAAATACCGTGAATTCATTATATAATTAAATCTGCAACACAAAAAATATTTTTAAGTGATAAATATATGTCATTTTGTTTTAAGAGTACAAAAATCAAGACTAATTTGCATGAATTCTCATGAAAATACAAAAACACCCTCAAAAGTAATATATCTTTTAGTTTTATGAAGAAGAGTTTAGACCTTATAATATTGTTCCAATCCAATGAGTCTAAAGTCATAATAGATTAATACCTTTTAGTTTTTTTTTTTGGTAATATTATTCTACTTGATAATTATAATTTTATGAAATTAAACTTATTATTAGATTCACTTCAGCATACTGGTTTTAAAAACAAAGTAATGTAAATAGTTGTGGTAAACAGATAGATATCTTACTATTAATTAGATATTTTAAATTTTAAAGACAATAAAGAAAATTTATTTATATTCTTTATAAATTTCCAATGTGAATTTATATTTTCAATCAAATATAACTATTTTTAACACTATAACCTGTGATACTACATATTTTGTAGAAGTATTTTGCATAAAAATAAATTAAAACAATATATTTTTTTAAAATTATTTTAGACATTAACATATTAAAACAATTTAAAAATATAAAAAAATAATTTTAAATAAAAATAATTTTTTTAAAAAAATAGAATCACGTTTCCAAACAATGTCCCTCCCATAATTCCACAGCAGCAACGACAACTCGTTTACCCTCAATGGAAACATCGCATTCTGTTCTGTCAAAAGATCACCTTCATAAACAAACAAATTATTATAAATAAACAAAAAGCCAGCCTTTTCTCCTTCCACTTCACACATAAGAGTGCTAAATTCCCACTCCTCTCTCTTCCAATTCCTCCTCACAAGCCCTAACCCCCTCAATCCCAATCAGAAGACTCCGTGACCCTCTCAATGTCCTGATCCTATCCACCTCCACAAATTCCTTATATTCATCTGACTAAGGCTAGTCGTCTTCCGATTTTTTTTTAGAGAGAATGGACATCGAACAAAAACAAGCAGAACTCATCGATCACTTCGTAAATCAAGCATCCACTTTAAAAGCATCCGCTCTTTGGCCTCTTATTATCGAAGCCACTTCTCATCCTTCTCTCTTTGCCTTCTCTGAGATTCTTTCCGTCCCCACCGTCTCCGAGGTGTTTTCATTTATCCATTACTTTCCCTGCTAATTTCTTCTCCATGTTGTTCGAGGGTACTTTTGGTGTCTTAATTTGGTTTTGAAATTTACTGACAGCTCCAAGGAACTGAGAATTCTTTGTACCTCGATGTTCTTCGGTTGTTTGCTCACGGAACCTGGACTGACTACAAAAGTAAGCATTCAAGCTTTTCCTTTTCTTTGTCCCTCTATTTGTTTTCGATTAGTTTCCGTTTTATTTTAATTATGTATGTGAATCCATATTGGGTTTCCAATTGCAGAAGAAAATAATTTTGATCAATTCTTTTTTTTTTATATCTGCACTGCACTTGATAATTTGATATGGAGAACTTGAGCTAACTGGTTTTGTTGCGGAAGGAGATTCGTGAATCATTGTATGGGGAAGTGTATTGAATGACTGTAGTTACTCGGTTTTCTTGTTATCGGTAATATGCGAACCAATGGGCTTCATTTGAAGATGGACTTTGATTTTTGTTGGTTCGGATGAACCAAAAGCAACTTTGATTATTCCAGCCGTGGGCTCTTTAGCTTGGAACTGGTTATACTAATGATGAATGGGTCTTACTAGGAGCAACTGGAAATCAAATATTCTATGTTCAACTAACTTGTTTTTTCCTTGCACTTGCTGAACTACTGCTGTACTTAAAATATTTGTATTTATCGCTTTTCCTTCTTTACGTGTTCTTGTTCTTGCTTTTGGTATGCCTCGTGAAAGTCTGGTTCTTAACTGTAATTAGGTAGCTTGAAATGAGATTCTTGAAGAGCCCCCCGACCTCAACAGCTGTCAAAGGAGTTTTTCTAATGGAGTACATGAAATGAATAGAAATTTTGTGTTGTCATTACTACAATATGCGATGGTGTAGATAATAACATGTTCTTGTATTCTGGCCGTATTGTTTTAATAACAAGGTCCTTGCTGTTGTTTTTTCTTTTTATCCCCATTTCTGTTGTTTTTGAGACTTTAATGGAATGGGCAAAACTTTTTTGCTTATAGATAATGCTGGCCATCTTCCACAATTGGTTCCTGATCAAGTCCTCAAGCTAAAGCAACTTACTGTGCTTACCCTGGCTGAAATGAACAAGGTATCTTTCCTTGTATTATGAACCCTTTCTACAGAAATGAATTTTCTTATTTGAGTAGCTAATTTGCCTTCTGGACTGGCTCATGGAATCTTGCCACCTAAAAGATGCCACCTAAAAGTTAATGACGCAACTCACAAGATATGTCAGCAGTTATCTTAAAAAAGAAAGAAAGAAAGAAAGAAAGAAACATGCAGTAAATTATCACATAATTTAGAGGAGTTACTCATTCTAGTTGGAGCTAAAATCTAAATTCAGTTTTAATAAATCCAGTCAAGTTACTGTAATTTTCTCTGAAGTAAAATTGGAATTGGTTTTGAGCTTGGAATGTGACTTGAGTGTTTGAAAATTCAAAATCTTAACTGTTATTGATTCATATAAATATATGGAATAAGTAGATTTCATACGTTGGCAATTACTGTTATTTTTAATTTATGCTGTACCACTAGTTTAAAAGCTGATTATTGCATGTTTCTTCTGTTTTCTTCTGCTCTTTTGAATCAGAATATTTTACTGTCCTCTTGGTCCTCACCATTTAGATTGTTCCTGATGTTTGTCCTTTTCTAGGTGCTACCCTATGATCAGCTAATGCAGGAGCTAGATGTTACAAACGTTCGTGAACTTGAAGATTTTCTTATCAATGAGTGCATGTATGCGGTAGGTTTTCTGCCAGCTGCATTTCATTCCTTCTACAACTATGGTTGTTTTTTCTTCCCTCTGTTTTTTTTTCTGTGGGAAAATGGAGTTGATTGGGCTAGCAAAATGTATAAATTTTTTTATGGTGTTGTAGTTCTTTCAGTGTCCTATTTTCTTTCCAGACTATTGTGATACATGAATTAGGATTATGCTAGTCATCCTGCTCATTTTCTTTTCTTTCTTCTTTTTTCTAACTCTGGTTCTTTCAGGGAATAGTACGAGGAAAGCTAGATCAGCTGCGAAGGTGCTTTGAGGTCTGTGAATGAATGTGTCATCAGCTTGCCTTCAGCTGTATTCTACTATATCTTTTTACCCTTCTCAAACATTTTAAAGCTTATATGATGTCTTCTTTATTAATTTATGTGTAGGTCCAATTTGCTGCCGGTAGGGATCTGAGGCCTGGACAACTTGGGAATATGTTACAAACACTATCGAACTGGTATCGTCTTTAGTTGACTAGCATCGTCATATTCTCTTAGATTATTTTGTGTTGTATGCCTGGCTGCAAAATGCCTCAGCCCTTATGGATTTGGGAACTGCTACTCTATTTTTATTCATTAAACACAATAATCTGCTTTAAAATCCTTTGTGCATGGAAGACCTGAATATTTGAACATGTTGGAGGATTCCATAGTTGCTTGGTAAAGTTATTTGATTCTTCATGTCCCCTGGGTAATGTTTTTCAGTCTATTTTGACTAGTTTTTCAAATTCAAGTTAATTTGTTATCATGTGTGACCTTGTACATTCTGCTGTTATATGACAGGTCTTGATACTAGCCTTTAAATAATAATGAAAGTTTCTTTCCAATTTGTTTAATGTTTTGATTTTCTTGCTCATCATGTATTTCTGAATATGATGTTCATTCTGTGTTAAATCTGTTAGGTGAGCACCATATCTAACTTTATACCCATGGATGTCTAGGTTGGCTACATCAGATAATTTACTTGTCTCAATTCAAGAGAAGATAAAATGGGCTGATTCTATGAGTGAATTGGATAAGAAGCACCGAAAGGATGTAGATGATAGGGTGGAAGAAGTAAAGAAGTCACTCTCCCTCAAGGTCAGTTGAATCCAGTTTTACATTCAAGCATTATCCATGGAGTATGATATAATATTCTTTTTAAGAATAAAAAATCTGAAACAAATAATTATGCATCCTTGCACATGAAGTAGTGTCATGGAGCATCATGTTATCTGAAAGAAATAACTGGATATTCCACAAATCATATGTAGATAGGTTGTGCATCAATTTTTAATGTATGTATACTGGAGCTATTGTTTACTAGATTAACATGACTTGCTTATCTTTGCTAGCAATGTTTCAACTAGATAAATGCAAAAAATCTTTGTTTATCTGGGAATACGAGGAAGTTTATCTTTATTTTCCTCGGTTGGAATCTTGTGGTAGCAAATTCAATTAGTACATGACAAGGAGTCTTATTCAGTTACTGGATATGTTTGTCGATGTGTCTTACTTACGTTGTGGCAGAAGTTACAAACTGTAAGCAGGCAGACATTGACTTCCGAGGGCACGAGGAGATCTACTCTGAACCTGGTGGAGTGATGGACTATGAGGAAGACCGAAGCCGACCCAAGAGGTATTTTTTCACTTCCATTCTTGTGGTTACATCTATGCATGCACTGTCATCTTGTAGATATCAGTTAATGGTCTGGGGAATATCAATTATCAAATTAGTTTGGGAATAGTGAATTCTATATGCTTGTCTTAGTGTCCAACCGGACTGGCTTCGATCTAGTGTTTTAATGGTTATTCGGAAATTGCAGGAGACGACATCCAATGTCTTGAAGATATAGATATAGATCATGGAACTCATTGGATATGTGTCCATGTGACTTGCCTGATTTTTGTTCATGGCATACCAACAGCAACTGATTGCAGCTTTTGGAGATGGTGATATTACCAGACAGTGAATTTGTTTTTGCCACTCTAGACTGATATTTGAAGATTGTACCTCGGTTTGAACCTATTATTATTCCTATTGAGTCGTAAAGAACAAAACCAGATTTGTTGGTGCGGCTGAAAACTTTTTGAAGTCGGATTGTTGTTCTGATTTTTTGCCTCTTGACGTAGTTCCTTCAATTTGTGATAAATTATCTGCTCTTGTATAGTCTAGCTGCATCCTTTATGAAACCGTAAGAGTCATTTTGTGGTAAAAAAATTCTCCTTCGGACCCTGTATTCCACTCCCTTGTCAAAGTATGATTATAGTTTATCATCCCATCGACTTGGATGAAATAATTGAGAATAACAGTACGATAATTTATAAGAGAATATTTGTTGCAACAGAAATTTGACTTTTTTATGTGGAGATTAATTTGGTGTGCAATCCTACATTTTAGGTTAAGAATAGTTGTGGACCTGTTCTATGCAGTGGTCTGATTTATGGAAAAATTCGCTATGCTGTTATAGACCTGATTGAGTTAAATACGAGATAACATGTCCGCGCGCTGCCGCGGGCTTATAAAACAAATGTATTTGATAGTGTTATAATTATGAACCAGCGCTAGATAAGTAATAGAAATTAAAGGTA
>Ga0307510_10011198_pt1 | contig 10663 bp, 21 predicted proteins | sample 12_EM_MG_FD_207224 | JGI IMG/M metagenome (GOLD analysis project Ga0307510, IMG submission 207224) | Populus trichocarpa ectomycorrhiza microbial communities from riparian zone in the Pacific Northwest, United States - 12_EM | ecosystem: Host-associated > Plants > Roots > Unclassified | place... | reverse complement strand
CAGGAACAAAGTTGGGATGATGCTTTTAGCACACACAAGTTTTCTGCTAAACATCAATATATCATGAGGAACCTGAATATCTGATACAAGTGTCTTGATGCACAGGATGACTTCCATGCCCAATTGAACAAAGGAGATTTTGGCATTAGTTCATGGGATGATCTGGATGTGCAAGTGATAGAGGATATAGACAAAATTGCAGGCAGTAATAATATAGACATCATACAGGATGACTTGAATGGCAAGCACCATATTCATGATGTATCAGTTGAACCAGGTAAGCATGAGAAAGCACAGACCCACCTTATGTCTGAAATGAGGGCAACATTATATGAACTTGGATGGATGGTAAATATCCCTGGTTTGTTGAATCCAGTTGTACATGCCAGGGCTCCACCTTCCAAGATCAAATGTAGTGGGGCAGCATGGAAGATGGTTGTTGCACAAAAATGTGCTGAGGTCCTTCAACTGTATTCACAAAACATGCCCACTAACTCAAACCATATGGCTGACTCCAGCCGATCCAACAATCAGTTTGTACCTGATGATGTCTGTATTATAAAGAAGTCTTATTTGTCTTGCCATTTCATTTCAAAAGAGTGGCAGGAAACAATTGAAGATATTTCTACCTACTTTGTTTTAAATCAAGAGCAAAGTCATGTGTTCTATATTGTTGTCAATCATGCCTGTGATCCTGATTCTGAGCAATTGAAAATGTATATTGGTGGCATGGCAGGTACAGGAAAATCACAAGTCCTTTGTGCACTTTCTGAATTCTTTTCACAGAGAAAAGAATTATATCACTTGCTTATACTAGCACCTACAGGGAGCACAGCTGCTCTACTGTGTAGATCCACTTACCACTCTGCACTTGGAATCAATTCAGATGGTGATCAGCCATCAAATATGCAGTTGTCTCAACTAAAATCAAAGTTGATAGGTGTTCAATATGTCTTTTTAGATGAAGTTTTGATGCTGTCATATAGGGAAATATATCTCATTAGTGCAAGATTGGCACAGATATTGAATAATACTAACACACTGTTTGGTAGAATGAACATGATCTTTGCAGGCAATTTGGCCCAACTACTGCCTGCAATTGGTGGAGAGCATGCCTTGCTTTACAGTCAAATGGCTGGGAAAAATCCTACATCACTGTATGACCAGCAGGCAGCAATTGGTAAGGCTCTCTGGCACCAAGTTACCACTGTTGTAATATTGTGACAGAATATGAGGCAGCATACTGAATCTGTCAAAGATACCAAGTTCTGCAAAGCCCTTTCCAACATGTGGTACAAGGCATGTACAACTGAAGACTTTGCATTTCTTAGATCTCAAGTATCAAGTAACTTTCCTGATAGACCTTCTATAACTGATGCACAATTTTGAAATGTATCTATTATTACTTGCTTAAATCCATTGAAAGATGAGATAAATTGCCTGGGTGCATTGAGGTTTGCTCAAGAGTCAGGCCAGAACTTGGTAGACTTTTTTTTGATAGACACCTTGCCTTTGGAAGATGTCAAAAATGTCAGCAGCATAAGTAGAAAGCAGTGTGTAAGATGGAAACATTGTACAGACTTGACAGAGCAGGGAAAAGTCAAGCTGAACATTCAAAAAATACTATGGGAACAACCACCTTGTGCAAACACAAAGCTCATTCCTAGCAAACTTTCACTTTGTGTAGGCATGCCAGTTATGATCAGACATAATATTGTGATAGAGCTCTGCATCACCAAGGGTCAGGAAGGGTTTGTGTATGGTTGGCAATCTCAATTGATAAATAGTGTAAACACATTAGATACACTGTTTGTTCAGCTTCATGATCCACCTACACAAGTGAAGCTTGACAGACTTCCATTGAACATTGTTCCATTGGCTAAAAATTCTGTTACTACTACTTGTAATCTACCAGATGATTCTTCCCTAAATATCTTGTGTTCACAACCTGAAGTTCTGCCTAATTTCAGGATGACAGACTTTGCATCTCAAGGAAAAAAGCAAGAGAATAATGTTGTGGATTTGGGGTACACATGGAGTCATCAAGGATATTACACCTCACTATTGTGTGGTACAAGTGCTGCAGGAACTTTGATATTGGGTGGGTTCCACCCATCCAAAATTGCTGGTGGTGCTTCTGGGGCCTTACACCAAGAATTCCATAAGCTTGAACTTCTGGATGAAATCACAGCCCTTCATTATGAAAATAAGTTATCAAGAGATATTGCAATGGCTGACTGTAGAAACACCCTCATTGCATTATTTAGAAGAAAAAAAAAGGATTGCACTACATACCATCAAAGATGCACAGCACTATAAGATGGAATAAGTGTGATCCCTACCTCAAGTGCAAAGAATCAGCCAGTCAAGAAGTCGAATGGAGATTTGTTAAGTCTGGATCAGCCATAAAAACACAACTTGAATCAGAAAGGTGTGCAAACAATAAAGTAGATCAACTTCTGATAAAAGACCCTGCATTGGAAGGGAATGATAAGAGTTCTAGAGGGCTGAAAAGAGAGGCCCCCAAAGAATCAAACTTGCCAAAAGTAAGCATTAAATGGCTTAAGAGTTCTTATGATGCAGTGTCAGATGTGAATACTCAAATTTCCCCTTATGACCTTGTGCCCACCAGATTGTAGTGGTGAAACAACAGTTGTGCATACAATGCTATATGTACTGTGCTTTTCAACACTTGGCATGAGGACCCAGCCAAATTGATGCTGTTGTGGAATGAGATAAATAACAACATCTTAAATACATTGAGCACTGATTTTGCATCACATGTAGACAGTCATACTGGATCAGCTTGTTATTTTTTAGAGCATATTCAAGATAAGTTGAGGCATTGTCTTGCAAGTATGGATAATGAATTTGCCTTTGGTGAATATACAAGCATGCACACTATCATGGATTGACTACTTGTGTCAGGGGAACCAGTAATGAAGTCAGTTTGTTGCTGCTGTAGAGATCATGCCATGGAGGGCAACAAGCAGGTTTCCAGTTCATGTGAGATCATGCTGATGGGAGCTTCTGCACTGACAGGCTTTAGCATCCAAGGATATATGGAGGATTTCTCTGTTCCTTTGGCAGTTATATGTTCTGAATGTGGGAATGAGTTAGTTTGTTCCTTTTTATTTCTCTTTCATCCACCCTTACTAGGTATTGAATTATGGCATACACCACAACTCTTGGATCCTGTACTGCATATTGACACCAGTGGTTTGCATCAACAGTACAAATTGCATGGTATATAATATACTTTTCCAAGTCACATTGACATTTCACAAGCAGAGTCATTACTAGAAATGGTATGGTTTGGTTCCATGACAGTATATCTACAGGCCATTTATTAGATTATGAATCATCAGATGTTTTGTCAATTCCAGTAGAAGATTCCACTTTCACTGTATATATAAGAGACATTGAAACCTTGGGCATGCCAAAGGAGAGTGCAGCAGACACATGAGATGTAGTCCATCTATGATACTGTAAGGTGTGCACATGTGGTAGCCTCTGAATCAGCCATCTTCAACCACCATCTTTGCTCTCACCACTGCCACTGCCACCCTTGCTGTTGTCCTTGACGCTGCTGTTCACACCTCCAGTTGATAGGCCCCAATCTACAGTGCCAGACACAATAACTCAACAAAAAAATTTGTGAAAATTCCAATGATGTATTTTTGTTAGAAAAGCCCAAAAAAACACTTTTAAAAAATGTCACCTGAAAAAGATCATCCAAACTCAAATTTAACACATGATTTGGAAACTTGCGCAATCAACTCCTTTTGATTGCCTGAGTCCGAAACCAGTCTTGGATTTGACTGGGAATGTCTGTGAGAGTATGGGGAAACCACATGACAGAGGGCCAGGAACCTAGCATGTGATGGTGCAATGCCTGATATGGAACAATGGTCATATAGATAAAGATAATTGGAAGTGGCAGAAACATTTATTGCACATATCTAAGTTACAGTAGTTGAATAAATAAATCCTCCTGTGGGCCCAGTACAGACAGGACCACACATAGAGTGTGAACCATCCTCAGACCAGGCCCTGCATAGATGGGGTTGCTCAGTGCATGCAAGTCAGAGGCAGCACCATTGAATGCCTGGCACTGCCTGCAAATTGGCATGCTCAATGGCACCTGCTTAATCTGTTGAAAGGAAGAGAAAGGGTCAGCAGAACAATGCAAAAAGGAAAGTGCCACTGTACTACTGAAAGTGTGTGAGCTGGCCCAAAGCTCAAGTTAGAGACTATCCCCCCAATGCAGCCACAACATTGAGGCCACTGATGGAATCTGCATGCAGGCATGAAGCCATCATGGTTGGATGATTTTGCATCAGATGGGGAGCTTGAGATGGAAGACAAGCTCCCATATGGAGGTGTGATTGACAAGGAGAACGATCCCATGGTCAGATTGATAGCTGACCTGGGCAATGACAGTGAGTAGCTCCCTTGGAGGGAGCAGATGAAGAGGGACACTAGAATAACAGGTAAGGGCATTCATTATCAAAGTTAGGATATTGAAAATACTCACTAGTGTAAAGGAAAAAGAAAGCCCCATCACTATGGGCCAGATGTTGCTGCAAAATCAGCATGAATGCAGTGATGCCCACATCATGTTCAGGCAATGAAGGGCCAAATGAAACTCACCAATTTTGTGATCTGAGTCACCTTGTCTCATTCATCACCCTTATCATCCACACCTTCATCGTGGGCAGTCTCTGTGGATATACCAAGGGGGAAATCTCATATGTTGTTGGCTGCACCATCTCCAGCACCTTTGCCCATACCATCCCCAAGCAGATCTTGTGCATCGTCGGCCATGCTGTCTCTATCGCTCTCACCCATACCATTGCCAGACCCATCTGTGGAGCCCTCATCTCCTATGGATGTGAATATGGAAGACGATGATTGGGGGAACAAGTTGGGACATGATGACAAGGAAGACAAGGATGAGGATGATGTCCAAGAGGATAGTGATGTCCAGGAAGGCAATGACAAGGATGATGGCTAGGAGAACAAGGACAAGGCTGATGATGATCCAGAGAAGGATGAGGTTGTCCAGTCAGGGTCAGAAGCTGAACAAGCTGATACAGACAACTTCATGGAGGCCAGTGGACGTGAGCCAAAGCTGAAGGAAGAGGTCCATTCATGGTTGGATCTGAGGGATAAAATCAAGGCTGACTTGGAGGCAGCACATAAACAAAAAGCATCACTTATGCAAATGAAAGAACTGCTTGTCCTCTAAAACTTCACCACGCTCCAAATGCACAGGGATGGATGTATTGCAGCAAGCATGCAAATTGCAAGGCAAACAACAGACAGTGTGGGCACCCATTTTGCCCACCAAATCTGCTTCCTTGCTTGTCACTACCAGCTATTTGAGCAGCTCCCACCACAGAAACAAGGAAAATACCTGAATAGGTTATTGTTGAATGATGAGCAGGTGCAAGCAGCAGCAAGGACATACCTAATGGGGCTGTCTACAGGTGAAGTCACCCCATTGCATTTCCATCACATGTTGAATGAGCGCATCCTCCCATCGCTCAGATATGCCCTCAAGAATGACTTGTCATTGCGCACAGCATGGCAATGGCTTGTAAGACTGGGCTGGAGGAACAAACTGCTGAGAAAAGGTGTTTACATGGATGGTCATGAGAGACCAGATGTCATGAAATACCACAACAACACCTTCCTCCACTCAATGGAGAAGTACTGGGCAAAGATGACAATATGGGAAATAAAGGAGTCTGAGCTTGTGCGGATTGATCCTGTGTTGGGGCCAGGCGAAAAGAGGATCATAGCGTTGTTCCAGGATGAAAGTTCCTTCCATGCAAATAAGTACAAAAGGACGATATGGTGCACACCTTAGCTCCTATTTCCCAGAGAATGTCCTTATGGTCTTGGAAGGATGATGCTGGATCAGCAAAAGCTAATGAAGAAAGGGAGAGGACATCTTATTCATGTGTCCAATTTTGTTGAGGAAGAGAATGGATGATTGATCATCTGCAATGAAGATGACAGGGTGTGAAGGATGCACGCTGCATCACATATCCTGGGGCCCATGGCGACACATGGTGGGACCACACCCAGCTCCTTGCCCAAGTTGACAAAGCAATCTCAATCTTTGAAGAGGCGCATCCTAACTGCATTGCACTTTTTGTGTTTGATCATTCCTTAGCACATGTGTCACTTGCTCCAGATGTACTTCATGCATTTGACATGAATAAATCTAACAGTGGAAAACAAATGAAACAAAGGGACACAGTAATCCCAACAAATAACCCACATAGCTTTGGTGGGAGGCCACAGAAGATGACAACAGAAAATGGAGATACAAAAGGGCTCCAACAAATGCTAGAAGAGCATGGCTTCAATGTTCAAAGGATGAAAATGAAGTGTTCCCCTGTTTGTGCCTTCAAGAATGAGACTTGCTGCATGGCCTGGCTTCTGAGCAAGCAGGACAACTTCTGATTGCAAAAATCCCAAGTTGAGAAGATGATTACACAGAGGGAACATCTCTGCATCTTCCTGCTGAAGTTTCACTGCAAATTAAACCCAATTGAGATGGTTTGTTTTTATTCCTTTCTATTGCTATGTGATTTACAATCTGCACAGTACTGGGGCTGGTGCAAACACTGGTACAGAGAGCATTACAAGGACACATTTGTGGATGCAAAGAAAATTGCACACAAATGCCTTGACATGTGCCCAGTTGAGGTTATCAGACATTTTTTTAACTGTTCTTGGCATTTTATGGCAGCATATTGGCAAGGGCTCACTGGCAAGGCAGTGGAATGGCTGTGTGCCAACAAAAATCTCACTGGTGGGTTGGGGAGGGGGTGATGGAGTTGATTGAGGCATTTGTTACAAATTAAAACCCCAAAAGGGGCATTCATAATATAAAATTTCTGGTCCAGAGATTGTCCAAACCCAAAAAGTGTGAGAAAGTTTCAAGGGGGGTGTTTTTGAATGTATTCAGCCCCCCTGATCACAATTCTGGTGTCCATTTGCCATAAAAATGACTGGTTTGGGCACTAGCAACTTTGTTAAGTTATTGTGTCCAGCACTGTACATCTGACCACTTATTCCCAATACTACTGATGCCATCCCTTCTTGACCTCTTACCACCACCATCTAGTATGTCGCAAGTGACTTCCCTCCCTGCCCCCTCTGCTCTCCTGTCTTGTGCCCCCGTAAGCGACCACGCTCAGGGCCGGGCTCGACCTAGCGTCGCCCAGACACCTTCCTTGGCTGCTGTTGATGTCTACAGCGTTTTCGACATCCTCAACATTTTCCGTGTGCGCTGGTTCGTCAACCGCACCCACATCCTTTCTCTTGCCCTCTTCGCCCAAAAAGCTGGTGAGGGTAACGAAGTCTCCTGGGTCGAGTTCTCTCCCCAGTCGCACTCCCATTTGGTCAAGCAGGCTCTTGCGCTTGCACCACCCTCGTACCCCTTGACCCTAGTCAAGCGGGTCATGTTTTCTTTCCTTCTGGAGGTCGTCAACTCCCCGGACTTGTCCCTGGGCCAGTTTACGAAAGCTATGGCCCCACACCGTTGCCGTCGCACATCCACCCCCGCTCCCTCTTGTCTCCCGGCCCCTTCGGGTGGGCTGGTTCGAGCCTTGAGGCCCAGCGCCCTGGACCCCATGCCGACCATCACATTGCCATCTTCTTTGATGGCTGTGGATTCTCCGTCGCCTCCCCCCTCTGATCTGTCCCCCCTTTCACCCACGCCCATGCCTTGTGCCCTGGACTTTGTGGTGTCCGCCGTCGGACCCCCCCCCATGGTTCATCCCCCCCTTTCACCTGAGCCCCTTGCCCCTTCATCTCCATCCCTCTCGGCTTCCTCCGGGACTTTGGATAAAAAACGATTGAAGGCCTCAGCACGCAAGAGCACCGCCGGCTCATTCAGGAGGAAACACCCTCTGGACCCCCTCTCCCCCTCCTACGAATCCCCCGCTGACGCTCGCGCCATCCTTGTCCCCTCCTCAGAGCCTGGCCAACAGTGGACTCAGCCCAGTCTTGTCGCCTATCGGGCGTCCCTCCGCGACCTTCGTGTTTGCGCTAGGATAGACATGGCTGAGGAGCTCGCGCTTGCTGAAGATGCCGCCCTCCATCTTCCTCCAAGGGATTTGGGCCCCGAAATGCACCGGATTGGTCGCCTGGTGGGCGATCCGTCTTTTGGCCATGGCGTCCGATGACACCCACCCTCCTCCACCTTTCTCATCTATATGTCGCACCCTGCGGGATGGGTGGCTGCTGCACTCACAACCAGCACCGCCTTCTTTTTTCTCTAAGTTCCCCCTCCCCCGTGCACCCGTTCTATTATAGTATCCCCCGACAAGCTCAACATTCCGTTATCCACCTTTCCTGCACACTCGTTTTTCTGTGACCTAGCAACGCTGTCTTCTTGCATTCCGCTCCCCTCCTTTAAGCATCTCTGTCGGCCACTGCTTTGCCCCGATACTCATGCTCATCGTAGTTTGAGTTGGAATCCCGCTGCCCCCAGCCTTGCCGGACACGCGTACTGAAAGGACGGTTATACAGGCATCCAGATGAGAGTATAGAGTTGGGTTAGGGATATGGGCACTGTGCGTGGCCCAATACCTTACAAGCACACATACAGAGTAGTAGTTAGCTAGTTAGCGACTCTTGTAGCATAGTCTGTGGAGTATAAACTTCGAATTCTAAAAAAAAAAAAAAAAAATACTACTAATGCTGACACCAACTGCAGCAGCAGCAAGAGCAATTTAGACAACACTGGCTGCTATGTCAACACCACCTGTGCCCTCAACAATATTGCTGATAGTAGCAGCAACAGCAAGCACCTTGACATTCCCAACAGCAGTAGCACTGTAAGGTGAGGATTGTGTGTGGTCTCAGATTGGTGCATTCCAGACCATGTGATGCTTGCATCACTGTCAACAACTTGACACATCAGTGCCCTGCCACAACACCCTTGCACACCACACATCCTCCTTCTTGTCCCCCCCTTCCTTTGTCCTTCACTTGATGTTTCGCTCTTGCTACCATGTAGGTCCCCTTGCTGCCAGACTGGGAATCACTGCTAGTGTCACTTGCCACACCCGCCATCATTAGCATGTGCCACAAGACTGCATGTCAACCAATGTCATATGTTGAGCTCAATGCTCTATGCCTTCAGCCCTTGTTCAGGTCCACATGTTGCTGGATATGGAGACTGCTAGAAATGAGTGTAATAGAACCTTTTTCATACATTTCCTTAGCTTCCTTTTACCTTAGACTTGTCCCCCCTTCTTGTTAGCATCCTTGCTATCAGACTTCAACCCAAGCTGCTCCTTTTGACCCTGTGCTGCTGTTGCGCTTTGACATACCATTTAGCACCACTTGCTCTTTTGATCACAGGACTTTCTCTTCCATATAACGCTGCATGGTCTGTTGCCAGCAGAATTTTCACTCCTTTTCCTTCCCCTTTCACCAATTAATTATTAGGGTCATTCAAAGTTGCCATTATTGACCCCATTATTGGTTCCATTATTTTCACCATTAAGCTGTTTTTAGAGCCAATTTTCGATTAATGGACTAAATAATGAGAAACTTAATGAGCAATTAATGATCAACTTTGAAACCCCCCCCCAGAAAATGTCAATAATGGGCTGAATAATGAGTTCCCTTTGTCTTGTGGACCTCTTGGCATGGTTTTGGCATTTTGAGTCTCCGACCCACTTGCAAAAACTTTGTGCTTGTGCTCATCATCGTGTTGTCCAAGCATGTGATCATGCCGCGCATGCCACTCTGTCACAAACTACTTGAGGAATTGGATGATGTCAACCGTTCTTTCAAACATGCCCACCTCTCAAAATACCTAGAAGACATCTCCATTGCATCCTTCCTCTCTCTCTCAGCCAGTGACTCTGATTCTACAGATGCCTCCTTGACATTGAGTATCAGCAGTATCAGCAGTGTCAGCAGTGTCAGTGTCAGTAGCATCAGTTTGGTGTCATCTCTTAACTCAGATGACCAGCCCACTCTACTCTTGCTTTCGGACATCGACAAGATGTATGCCTCACAAATACAGGCCCACATCGACCAGTTATGCCACCACATTATCACTAAGAGGGTTCTTCGCAAGAATCCGGCCATCAAAAAGGCATCACAATTCCATCTCCTCAAACTCTGGCACAATGGAAACCTTGATCAGTACAGGAAAAGAGTATGCATGGACCCCGACATCTTCGACGGCATCATCAACACAATATGCGACCACAACATCTTTCACAACAATTTGAATGTCCTCCAAGCCCCCATCGAGATCCAACTTGCAATCTTTCTGTTTCAAGTGGGTCATTATGGGAACACAGCCAGCCCAGAGGCCATAGGACATTGGGCTGGGGTCAGTCCGGGCATGGTGGTGAACTGCACCAACCATGTAATGTTGGCCCTCATATCCATATATGATAAATGTGTCCACCTCCCAACAGCTGAGGAGAAGAAGAGTGCAAAGGCATGGGTCACGGAGCAGGTATGCCCCAAGTGGAGTGATGGGTATATTGTCACGGACTGCCCCGCTTACTTCATTTCCTCCTTCCTATTTCGTCCTTCTCGTACTGTTTCCGTCCGTGACTCCGGGCCGCTTTGCCCACCTTTGCTTACTTATCGATGGACTGATCTCGCGTTT
>Ga0307510_10011197_pt1 | contig 10664 bp, 9 predicted proteins | sample 12_EM_MG_FD_207224 | JGI IMG/M metagenome (GOLD analysis project Ga0307510, IMG submission 207224) | Populus trichocarpa ectomycorrhiza microbial communities from riparian zone in the Pacific Northwest, United States - 12_EM | ecosystem: Host-associated > Plants > Roots > Unclassified | place... | reverse complement strand
TCTTATAATTAGTATAATATTATCACAATTAAGAAGAAAAAACCAGTGAGCCAAGTGATGAAAAAGAAACTCCGCATGCCACCTCCCCCATTCCAATTCCCTATCAAACAGCGCTATTAGACCTATAGGTTCCTTGATCCCTCTCCTATCAACCCATATGAGGCATCCTAAGTATATGAGTTGAAAGACATCTTGGTTTTCCTTAATACCCGCCCACAGACATCAGAAAAGAGCTCTGCTATTTCCAAGTAGACTTTTGATTAATGACTACCATATGTTTTTTTTTGTCGCTAGCAGTATGGGGGCCGGTATTCGGATGTTGGCCATCCACCGGGGTTAACCCAGCTTTGACTGCGCGGACCCTACAGTCTCTGGATCTTACTGATTGACACGGTATGTTTTCTTGGTGGCTCCTCAGCGACTATTCCCTGCTATTCGACTAATTGCTAGAAAAATAGTGATGAGGAATACGAAAACAAGATCTACTAGGCCCACCTCCCCTATAGTAGATACCAGTGTCTATAGTGAGGGGCGGCAAGTTCAATTCAGTACTGTTAATTAAGCTCCATTATTCATGCCAATTTATTCACAATTTTAGGTATTGTCCTGTACAGTTTGTTCGCAACCATCCGAAGAACCCTGATACAATGGTACAGTACATTGGTTTTTCCTCTATCTCTGTCTAAAGAAAACAAAAACGACTTATGCAAGTATAAAGCTTTCTGTAGGGGGGGCAGTGGTGGAGGGGGAAAGGAGAGAAAAGAAAAATAGCACATGAGAAAAGTAGATAGGCGAGGGTTGATAGCTTGGTGGAAATCACATCCGATAGGATGAAAACCGAAAGCCATACTAGTCCACTGAATCGCGCCAAAATGATAGAACATAGATTTATTCCATGCTACCGACCAGTCTATACCGTACTTCATACACAGGGGCCCCTTGATCCCAACCCGACTAAGCTAAATAAGGTGTTTCACAAGGGGGATAACATTTATATACATTCACATCGCAGGGGATTTCGTTCGCCTCGGAGCGTGATGCCAAGGGTAATTTCTCTAAGTAACAGACTTCAAAGGGAAGGGGTCGATGAGATTTCCATGAGGTCGGATCTTCTGAGCGTCAGACTGCATTGTGGGTTACCGCTTCGGGAGGCTGTACGAGTGCTGAGGCCCTCGAATAGCAATACCCAGCAGCGAACATAAACAGTGTTTAGAGGGCATTAGCTTGTCGAGGTTGAGCGCTTCTCGAGTAGTATTATCACCTCCTCACCTCCTCCGCTAGTAGCATACGAGAGCGGTGTTCGGCCGCCATTATCTGGCTTTTCGTGGTTGACCTCTACTCGCGCGAGAAGCATTTTCACCGCCCGCGCGGACCCCTCAATTTGAGTCAGAAACCCACCCTGAGCGGCATAGGAGAGCGGTGTTCGGCCGCAGTCATCTGGGCAGTCGGGATTGACTTCTTCCTGCCCGAGTAGAATTTCCACCGCTTTGTCACGTCCTTCATTAGCGGCATAGGAGAGCGGTGTTCGGCCGCCATTATCGGGTTTTTCGGGGTTGACCTCTACTCGCGCGAGAAGCATTTTCACCGCCCGCGCGGACCCCTCAATTTGAGTCAGAAACCCACCCTGAGCGGCATAGGAGAGCGGTGTTCGGCCGTCATTGTCTGGACAGTCGGGATTGACTTCTTCCTGCCCGAGTAGAATTTCCACCGCTTTGTCACGTCCTTCATTAGCGGCATAGGAGAGCGGTGTTCGGCCGCCATTATCGGGTTTTTCGGGGTTGACCTCTACTCGCTCGAGAAGCATTTTCATCACCTCCGCGGACCCCTTAATGTCAGACATAAACCCACTCTCAGCAGCATAGGAGAGCGGCGCTCGGCCGCAATTATCTAGGTAGTCGGGATTGATTTCTTCCCGCTGGAGTAGCATTTTCGCCACTTGCTGACATCCTCCCTGAGCAGCATACGATAACGGTGTTCGGCCGCCATTATCCGGCTTTTCGGGATCGACCTCTACTCGCTCGAGAAGCATTTTCACCACCCCCGCATACGCCTTAGCGTCCAATGCATACCTACCCGCAGCGGCATAGGAGATCGGCGTTCGACCGTCATTATCTGGGCAGTCGGGATTGACTTCTTCCCACCTAAGGAGCAGTTCCACCGCTTCTCCACATCCCTCCTGGGTGGCATACGAGAGCGGTGTTCGGCCGCCAGTATCAGGCTTTTCGGGATTGACCTCTGCCCGCCCGAGAAGCATTTTCATCACCTCCGTATGCTCCTGAATGTCCCGCCCAACCCGACCCGCAGCGGCATACGAGAGCGGTGTTCGGCCCCAATTATCTGGGAGGTCGGGATTAACTTCCTGCCGCCCGAGTAGCATTCTCACCGCTCCCCCACGTATTTTTTGAGCGGCATAGGAGAGGGGTGCTCGGCCGCCATTATCTGCGCAGTCGGGGTTGACCTCTTCTCGCCCAAGTAGTAATTTCACTACCTCCTCATTTCCCATCTCTGCTGCATAGAAGAGCGGTGTTTGGCCGTAATTATTCGGCTCGTCAGGGTCGACCTCTTCCCGCCCCAGTAGCATTTTCACCACTTCCTCATGTCCGTTACGAGCAGCCCATGCAAGTGGAGAATCCCCCAAACAATACCTTTCATTAGTACCATAACCCTGAATCTCTATCAAAGCAGTTGCAACCTCAACAATCCCGAAGAACGATGCACAGTGTAGTCCACTAAACAGGAAGGAGGTGGAATTGACCTGAATATTAGGATGTCTTATGTCCCATATAAGGTAGATCGCGGATATGTGGTCATCATATTCCTGAAGCAGCTCCAGGGCAAGTGATCTTCCGTAGTCCGAGAGTTCCCTCTTCGCATGGACTCCCCAGTATAGAGAACAATACCATAGAAAGGGATGGAGTTCACTGGAATGTTCACCGAGATCGAATTCACGGAGATAGGCTGAAGATTGGGTTGACAGAGCTTTGATATGTTGGGAATTCAAATATGTCAAGCATATCTCAGCTATTGTCGAGTGAGGGGTACTGAAAATATCGGGATGGGCGGAAAGATACTCCTTGAGCGTAAAATGGACCAGACGCACAGTTGATAGCCAGTTATCCACCGTAATTAGCCCCTGACAGCAGCTTATTAATGTCTTTATCGAAGGGATGTTGCCGGAATTGAAATCCCTGGAGCCTATCTCAACTGCTAGGGCATGGCAGAGCTCATGCGGACTCAACGGCCGTTCTACATGACTGATCCACATCAAAGCCCCCATCCCAAGTCTCGATTTATCACCATCCTGAGCCTTGATCCGTTCTATTGTCGCATCATAGACATCTCCCAACCCCAATCCATCCGCAATTTTGTTAAGCCTTTCCCGTCTCCGATATACTGTCGATTCTTGCAAGATCCCATCGATATTTAAGGAAGCGAGCAGAAACCTAAATATACATATTAGCTGATAGTGCGGGGTGGGATTCTCAGCGCCATTGCCGCTACCCACATTTCCGATATGCTTCCGGGAATCTTCTCCAGAATTTCTGCCTCTAGACTCTCATCCATGGCATCCGGTGTTTCGTCCTCGCTCAGTCTGGTACGAAGGAATCTGACGATATCGCCTCTGATGGGAGAAATAGATAGACTTGTCACTCGTCCAGCGAGGCGTGTTTCAATCTCCGCTCGAATATGAGGCCTCCCGGTCACGAATATTCGGGCACCCGGGGACTTCTCCAGGATTTCTTTCAGCGAATCAAAGAGCCGATATCGTTGCACAGCCGTACATTCATCAAGAGCGTCAATGACCATAAATGTGGGCTGTGAAGATGTGATGAGTTGCAGCATCTTCACGATATCACCGAGCTGCGGTCTGCGCCCACTAACGGCGTCTTTCTGCTCTCGCAAGGCCCCCCATATTTCCGCCGGAATCCCCTCCGTTCTGCTGATCATCTGCTTTATCAACGAGCCCAGCATACAGGTCGCAGTCTGCTCCTTTCGCGCCGCAAAGTCGAAGTAAAAGCAGGTGACGGCCGTGTGTTGTCCTCTAGTCCACTCGCACAGCCAGTCCACTACCAGCGAACTATCACCGCGGCTTGTTAGCACGGGTTCACATCTCTCTCCGGAGAATAGTCCTTGTTACCAAAAAAATGTCTTGCCGACCCCCGGGTTTCCATAGCAGAACAGAACTCCCTCATTGCCCCGACCTTCCCCACCAAATCCGCACCATCTTCTAAATTCCTCTGTCCTCATAAGCCATTCCCCGACATCGTTGACACGGCGCTCTTGAATGTCGCAATGTCGTAAGCCGGCGTCCAGAGGTGATAACCAGGCCAGCAGTTGAGAGCGATCGTCGGCGACAGTACAGTTGTTCCACACACTGCCGATAGTAGTATTATAAGAGTTTGTAGTATTTTGGCAGTTGGTGCTATTGTTGAAGTTATATTGAGACATCTTCGACTCTTTATTGGTAGCCCTGTTGAAGGGGAGGAGATTTTCAGTATAGTCGGCTGATGATATTCCTGGGAGCGAAAGAAAAGAGGGGTTTAGTGAAAGGAAAGCAGGGGTCTGTCAAAACAGAGCCTCATGTCCAGCTACTCCTGTGTGCCAAGAGCATTCCAAAAAAATCACGCGAAGCGCGTGAAACTACCGTAATATACTACCGTACCATTAACTTAACTGCTATTGACACTGCAGGACAAGGCATCATATGCACGGGTTCCTAAATCAGCCTATGACACAAGCCTTGTCATTCTACCTGTACGTGTACAGTACTCTACGAGAGCTACATCGCGAGTGAGGAGGTTTTGATAAACAATAATCGCAACTCGTAACCATCCTCATCCCCACAGCAACGGCGCTAACCTTTCTGGAACTTAATGTGCAACACTCTTGTCTCCGCGCCAAGAATTTGCACCCTTTCCGCTAGTACTAGCGGATTTTTTAAGTATCCGGACACCTTGGCGCCAAGACACATACAAATCCGCGACAAGGTGTCCGGATATTAAAAAAAACCGCTAGTACTTGCGCCTTCCACAAGTATTCGATACCTTGGCGCCAAGACTCGCGGGCTTCAACTGCAAAACTGAGTCGGCTTGGCGCGACACAATCTGGATACTTGTGGAATGCTTAAGTAAATTCACAGAATGATACTTTTGGTCCTAAGGATTTTTCGACTTTTTTTCAGTCCGGCCGGGACAAAAGCGAGCCGTTCAGGTGCAATTACGGTAGAGTGCCGTAACAGTAGGCGCAAGCAACAGGTACGGTCAACTTTGAACGCTAAGTTAGCTAAAGAGAGCTATAATACAATACAACGAGGTCATGAAGGGAATCAATCTTCACCGAACTCAACCATAATACAGTAGAAGCAATCACATAATTTCGCCGGGTTATTGGTATAGTAGTATATTGGGGACTACTATTGTCTGATGCTAAAATACATCGGGTACTAAGAATGTTGAGAGGAGCCATTCTTGGCTGAAAAGAGTGTATGGAAAAGGAACAGCTTGATAATATGCCTGAAGAAAAAACACGCACTATTTCGCGTCCTGCAAGGTGCCCAGTCCATGCCTTTTGGCCGCGACAAGAGCCCTTACTAGCTAGAAAGAGACGGTATTGGGCATCCTGAGACTGTTCGTTATTTCCGGGAAGTTGGTCTCCAGATCTTTGGATCTTGGTCGTTATTCAGGCGGCAAGTGTGGTATCAGCACAACGTTAAGCTGGACCGCTGATTTTGTAATATATGGCGGCGATGCCCATTCTTTTAACCTCCCATAGTAGTTCTTGGCGCAGAGATATAAGCTAGCTAGTTGGAATTTGGAGAATTTGTTCGAAATGTCTCTGGGGGGGTATCTAGCGTCTGCTCATTGGAGTTGTGGATCATGGATTCGCGGAGGGGGGAGGGGAATAGGCTTCGTAGTACCGGGGGGGCGCAATGCCAGATGACTGACTGAGAACATTTTAGATAGCTTTTAAAAGCGTAATTTTGTATTGGCTAACCTCAATTTTCCCCACTAGCTACACTAGTCCTAATCGTAACCAAGATGCAGTTATTGAAGTGTCTCTTCTTACTTCCTACAAATACTCTCTGCGTCCCAATTCTCGCTTCCAATGCAAGGTTTGCACATAAACAACTCCTCCGCATCCCACTTAGCCTTGATTCTTAGCAGCCTATCATAGTTCTCTCCCCAGAAAACTTCCTGCCAGCGCCTCTCATTTAAATCCGCCTCGTTAATATAAGCACCCATGTCCGGCTCCAACGCAGCAAGAATGGGAGTCTCGACATCCGTCATGTTCCGTGCTATAATGGCCTGCTCCGGGAAAGGAGTGCTTGTTTCCCACCCCCGTGAAAACACAAGGTGGACGAGAGCCTTTCGCCAGGATGGGTTAAGCGCTGAATCAATACCTTCGTTACTGGCCACTTGGCCACCTGCAACAAGATGCCCGGTGAATACTGTATTCTGGTTTGGCCCGAGGGTCTTGAAGACTTCGCATAACCTCGTTGGCCCATCAGCGGACTCGAGAAATTTGCGAGAGATAAGGCGAGAGGATAACAGGGAATTGCCGGCGGTCACGTCGGTACCGGTTAGAATCATGTCTATCCCAACACTGATGGGAAACGAGGGAGGCTGGTTCCAGTCTACCCGTGAATTGGGGTATCCACGCGCTTTCTGGGCAAGCGGTGCAAAAAGGGCTTCGGTGACATTGGTGTTAGATTGACCAGCGAAGAACGCGACAATTATAATGCTGTTTGTTTCGTGGAATATCCAGTAGTATCCCGATCCACCCGCATCGGAGAGCTTTGGGAGGAAACTATGGAAGTCTGCTATGAATGAGTAGAATTGTTCCCTGTCTGGGATTGTTGCGTTCAAATTTGAGACTATCACCGTGTTGTCGGGGAAGGTGCGAATGGTAGCGGATGTTACCACCCCGAACGTGCCACCACCACCACCTCGAAGAGCCCAGAAGAGATCCGAATTTTGGCACTCATTGGCAGTTACATGTTTGCCCTGGTAGAGTAGCCAATTAATCATTTATACAAACTGATGAGGCATTCGTGCGGGGAACTTACATCTGCAGTAACAATCGTGAACTGGTAAGCGTTATCAGACCCCATCCCCTTCCATGGCCCCAAAGGCGAATGCCCACCCCCCTGAATATAACCTCCAGCAGCACCGACCGTATTGGCAAGCCCAACCACCGCGGTTTTCCCCTTATCCTTCAATGCTGAATATAATGGCTTCAGCTGTACCCCGGCACCAATAGTAACAGCCTCCTCGCCCTTCTTCCACTTGCAACCTTCCGGCGTAAAGTTTCCTGAGAACTCGATGCTGTTCATGTTGTGTGTCCAGATTTGCAGTGACCCCCTACCCGCTGATCGCCCAAGGTAATCATGCCCGGTGTTTTTGATGACAAGCCGAAGGTTCCTGTCGCGAGCAAAGTCGACAGCCGTTTGAATCTGTGTTGGGGAGGTCGCTGCAACGGCGTATACTGGTACATTCCCTTGGCCGCATGGGGAAGATCTGGGAGTATCGATGTAGCAGGTCTCATTTTTAATAGCTGACGTCTCAAAATTTATTTGTTGATATCCACCTTTACGGGAGAAGCTGTTAGTGAGAGCCGGGCTCGCAGAGGGCCCAGGGGGTACTTACCTGGGAAGCTTCCCCTCCAGACCGAGAGATTATAGTTGGCTTTGGCGTCATCGCAAGCTACTTGATCAAATGTCGGATCATGGCAGGGCGACGCAACGGGTTTGACGGCAACCAGAGATCCGGAAACTGATTCGTTAAAAGAGGCCCATTCGGATGGTTTAGGCCAGCAAGAATCAGTGGGAAGGCATCGGCATCGAGAGTACTGTTCGCCCCCCGAATCCGAATCGTCGGCCGCAAGGCCAAGTGGAAAAAAATGAATAGTAGAAAAGGCAATTGAGAGGATTAGGGACTTCATCTTGAGAAAGAATCCTGTCTATTGAACCCTTGGGATTAGCCTGAATTGAACGGCATCCAAGAGATCAGGTATCGCTTTTATATATTCCAGAGAACCAACCTCTAATCACCAGGCTAACGTAAACCGATTTGGTCAAGCTAACGGCCAATGGCTATCAATTTTCCCACCCACTGTAGACCAGAAGGCATCCATATCCACTCTGCCCCTCCAGAGCCTAAGCCATTATGCTCATCTTGGTGACACCCGAAATGTAGAGAACGGCAAACATCTTCCCGTGGTTATACGCTCACGACATGGCGCAGCCTCGCCCGAAGTGCAGATCCCTACACTTGCATCTTTCCTCCTACAAAAGCCAGCTACGAGGTTTGCTGCTCCCTGAATACGAGGTTGGTTGCGGAGGATTAAGGTAACCGGGGAAGCTGTAGGATATCATGCCAATACGCGTTCCCGGGGGCCGACTTCCGAGACGGGGGTTGGTCCGTGGGATACGGTTGCCAAGAGTGTACCGGCAGCACTTGAATGCTCAGGCACCATGGTTAGGCACCTCAAGAGCTTTACGATACCATGTTTTTCTCGTACACTGCTTTACTTGGTTGATTTGTTGTCTGGTGGTGAATAGAGGAATGGTTACGGGGCTCACTGCACCGCAGTGCGCTCCGTTGGGAAAAAAGATCATTCGTTGCGTTTAGCTAAAGATGGAACCTATATCGGTGTTTGCCTAGTGGGTCTAAAAACCGCTCACTCGGGATATTTTTCCGCCGCAATCGAGTCCACTCAAAGCCTTGAGTTATTATTGTCGTTTCCTCTCAACTGTTCCCCCTCTCGATTCTATCATACTACAGTAACTTAGGGGCTCAGATTGTTTCCTGAATAAGAGGGGTAGGGCTGGAAGAAGGAAAGCAGGAGGGTGGGTAGTAGGAAGTTTCGTTTGGAAAAAAAAAAGCCTTTAAGAAATTCTTGCACGGACAAATCTTACGAAGCCAATGATGTAAATTTGGGAAAACATAAGGAATTATAGTAAGTGAGGATTCTTGCTGAAATACGATGGTGCAAAAATCTTTAAAGTGCAATCGGGTAAATACCATAATGACAGTCGACCCTCCCAATTGGTTGCTGGCCCAGTCAGGAGGTCCTAACGGTTTAAGAGTGGTTTAAAACTTCGATTTCCCTGCTCGAAATCGATTTTGGGGGCATTCACACTTTCGCCCTCCAACAATTAGCGGGAAGGCAGTCCAGTTATTATAACCCTTATGCCCTTCGTCTCTGATCTCTGAGCTGTTGTCGTGTATCCCTTGCTAAGCACTCTATCAGAGCTCGCTTACCCTAGTTACCTTTAGCATCACGCTAGATGTTGAGACTTTAAAGTTGGGACTTAGAAAAACTAAATTTAGCAAGGTACAAGTGCCACCGAAAAAGTGAGTGCACACAATCACCACGTCTCCTACAACCACAGCGATTGAAATTTCAACTTAGTTGACTTGTCATATTTTTGGTTTTGACCAATCCGATTCCTTGGACCCCTCTTCTCGTCGGCTTCAAGTCTTTAGTTTAAGGAATCCAACCCTTATTCTAATTTCATCAATGGAAGATAGATTTATCTCTTCCATCAATTATTTTATCACCTCCATCACCCGTCAACTGCCCGGTATCGGTAAAGATGGTTAAGCGAGGTTCTACTACGTTTTCAGCGACCAAGGTTGCAAAGGCGGGTTTGACAGCTTCGGCTGCCTTACAAAAGATTTTGGACTTGGAGCAGGATATCTCTAAGTTGCGACACCATGTTTCCGTCTTGTCGAAGAGGAATCATGGACTGCAAAAAGAGGTGGATAGGTTGAAGAAAGAGGAGGTGGCGGTTGATTCTGAGGTGGCTTCGCCTGAAAGGGTTGAGGAGCCTGAGCCACTAGTTGTGGCTGAGCCCAAAGAGTCGGTAGTAGTGGAAAATGTGGCTGAGGCTTTTATAGCTTTGGCAAATGTGGTGGGGGTGAGGGTAGCGTCTGTGGCGAGGCCAAGTGAGGCTGAGTCAAGAGTGGCGCTGGTGGTGGATGAAGAGGGAGGACCTTCGGCGATCGGTTATCCGGTGTCGGAGGGTAAGAGGAGGAGGGTGGATAATTCGAGTGAGGAGGGGGAGGATGATGAGGAGGTGAGTGTTGTGGTTCCGACGGGGCCAAGAGGTGGGGCACCGGAGGGGCCAAGGTATATGGCGGCAGCGGAGAGGGTAGGAGGGGTAAGAAGAGGAAGTGGTGTGCCGGCGGAGAGGGTAGGAGGGGTAAGAAGAGGAAGTGGTGTGCCGGCGGATCTGTTTGTCAGGCGGGCTTACATGTTTGTTGACAGGACTTTGGTGGGGGAGCGCAATGGGATGGTAGGGGATACCTATCGTACCAGAGAGAATTTTGCCCGTGCACCGGATGTTGGGAGGGGAATGTATAGGGGTAGGGGATATAGGCCATATCGTTGAGTGTTGACCGGGGTCAAGAGGAGCTTAGGATTCGCGGTGGGCGGTGACCGTGGGCGCAAAAGACTCAGCTGAATAGGCTCGGGGCTTGCGTGTAGCTTGGCGTTTGGTGTTAGGGTAGTTTGATGTTGTGGCGGATAAGGAGTACTTAGGATAGGGTCACGCTTTAGAGTAGCTTAAGTACCCGAAATGGAAAAAGTTTTTAAAAAAAAAAAAAAAAAAAAACAAAGTGAGTGCACACGTGGGATTTACACCAAAAACGGCCATTTTC
>Ga0307510_10011196_pt1 | contig 10664 bp, 10 predicted proteins | sample 12_EM_MG_FD_207224 | JGI IMG/M metagenome (GOLD analysis project Ga0307510, IMG submission 207224) | Populus trichocarpa ectomycorrhiza microbial communities from riparian zone in the Pacific Northwest, United States - 12_EM | ecosystem: Host-associated > Plants > Roots > Unclassified | place... | reverse complement strand
AATTCCCCCCTCACATTTTCGAGTAAACCCATGTATACTCTTCTTTTTCTTGAAAAAAAAAAAAAAAAAGGAAAAGAAAACTACATGAGTTGAACGAGAAATCGTTGGTGTTATAATTAATGGGAGCGATATTCCATGGTATTTATTCGGGTACCAAATTAGGAGGCAGACAGCAATGTTTGACTTACTTTCTGCTGAAGAATATTCCTTTTTCCTGATTAGCGACTGAGCTTAAGGTTAATTAGTGAGGGTAAATATGATTTGATTGGGGAAATCATAAACAGTGGGATCAAATCAAAGGACCCACTTGTGTGGTCTATGCTTCAATGATGGGAGAAAATGAGAATATTCACGTTTGCTTTGCCCAGGCACTTGGCTCACATGCAAGGATCCAGAAGCACACCATTGTTTTAGCATGGATGTCTCTGTTTTTTCTTCCCTTTTTGAAAAACAAAAACACATGGGAAGGAAGGGAGGTCACTAGCACGATTATTAAATTCCACCCTGTTTGATAGTTGGTTCAATGATTCATCGTTTCAGAAATTAAATTTGAAATTATAATAACTTTTGTATTGTCGTTTGAAAAAAATTATTTTATAAAAATTATTTTTAGTTGAGTTTAGTTTGGTAAAATATATGTTTAGTTAAAATTATGATTGATCAAAAAGTAGTTTAATGTGTTTGATTAAGAATGTTTTTTAAATTAAAATTATAAAATAATTATAAAATATATATATTAAAGTAGATTCTAAATGCACATCTCATTCATCTACCAAATATGTGAGATAGCAAAGGTTTTTGGCAAATTAATTAGTAGATACACCAAAAACTCACCAGTTAAAACTTGTAGTATCTGCTTGAAATTAAACCTGTTCACATGCATCTCTCAAGAAGGAGGGATAGAAAACAACAAATCAAATAATAGCCCTTTGAAATTAATGTGACAATTACGTTATTTCGAGGTCACTTAGGTTAAAAATCAAATTCACATCTTATTTCTCGAGTTTTTAACCATCATCAAACCCAGTTTAGCCCAGCCTGCAATAACAAATCTAGCTCGAGTCAAGCTTGTTTTCTAACCAGTTGACTTAATTAAACTCAAATAACCCGACATGCCAACCCATAACTTGATTAACTTAACCAAACCTATATGTGTCCGGTCTGGGTTAACTTTAATTTATTTATTTTTTTGCTTTTTTACCAGAAGAAAAACCATTTTATTTTTTTAAAAATCTTTTTTGTCCAAACAATATACCGAGCTTGGGCTTGACTCAACCCGTAACCCAATCCAATCTCATGATATCCATGCGTCAAACTCACTTTAACATCCATCCATACATATCATTGGAAGGAAAAATGGAAAATAGCAATGCATATTGTAATACAATGAATTAAACAAGTAATTAAGACGAAGCCTTTCGGCCCCAGAAGACTTGGGCCGGGAAATATACCATCACCATGAGAATATTACAAAGACCACCACCTATTCATAAGCTCCAAGAAATTCTTAAAAAACAAATACTGAAGCCTTTCCCTATCAAAAGAAGTACTTAAAAAACACACCGAGAAGGCATTTATTCTTAATTACTTCGGGTGGCTCTGCTAGAAAATCACAACTATAAGCTAAGAAAACTACCCCAAGTTGCCTGGAATCATCGATGTTTTACTTTTATCGGCAACTAGAAGTGAATTTGGGAAACATTTGTTCGATGGTCCCAAATCTATAGAACCAACAGGCTACTGATAACACTCAAACCAAGTAAGTGAACATGAATTGAGTTGGGAAATCCAGATCAACATAAACAAGTTATTGATGAACGTTAACCAATGCATGAATTATTAACAACTTGCAGCCAAGCACTAGTCATCTTTTTAAATGTTATCATATATACATGAATGAGCTTTGGCCATTACTACCTAGACTTAAATCTTAACAATTGTCTTTCTGTTTCCTATGTACAGAATAAACAAGGAAATCTAAACATCAAATGCAATGTGTGATTATGGTAAACGATACTAGCATTGCTCGAGGAGGAACGGTGGGGACGCGGTATAATTAATTTCTACCTTAGATCCACATCCACGCGTTCTGGATTCCCCCTTTCGCTTTGGTTGTTGACAAGTTCCATACCAAGCTGCCCTTTGTCTCCGGCACCAAATGCATACAGTTTCCCAGATTCAGTGAGTGCAAAGGTGTGGGCATTCCAGTATATGGAATTGGTTAGGCTGATCTGCACTACTCGCTCCTTCACCTCCTTCAATGATGTTACTAGCTCTGGGCTTAACACATTGACATGCCTATTTCCCTGAAGAAGAGAAGTTTTACAAAGTTAAACAAGCTTCAGTAACTTCATCAAAGAATCATGCAAACATCAATATCCAGAGATAGCATTTCAAAATCTTGGTCAAATTAAGACAAGACAACAATGAATGCAACATGAAGCATTATGAGTTTCTAATGTCGCCATCACCTTTTAAGTATAGGTATATAATAGAGGCGACATTAATAATAATAGGTTAATCAATCAATCTCTGTTACTGTTAAAGGAATATGGGAAAAAAAAATGTAATTTATTCTGTAATGACTGCATAGAGAAATAAACATTATAGAAATTAGACCATTGATCTTGAATTGCACTTCAAGTGCCAAAATCATGGGGGTTACAGAAAAAAAATTGTTCATGAGACCAGGAAATTAGGCAAACGTTTTTCCTTCTGCATTAATGAAAACAAAATCTATATATATATATATATATATATAAAACTGGAGGCCATACCTGTTCATCAGCAGCAGCATTATGACCTAGACTAGCAGATTCACCACAACCAAATGAGTATACGTCACCCTCATCAGAAACCACGAAGGTTGTGTAATCCCCTGTAGCAACATTAACAGCTTTGACCTTGCTCAATGCTTCCACCACCTTAGGAACTGATTCACACTCTTCATTTCCATGGCCCAAACACCCATAGCGACCCCAACCCCATGTGCAAACCCGCCCATCCCTTCCTACCACAGCAGCATGCCATGCACCAGCGGCAACCACCATTGGCTGAAGGTTCAAAAGCTGGAACTGTTCTATCAATCGGGGGTATTTCTCATCAGTTCTTGATCCATGTCCAAGCTTCCCACCCAAGCCACATCCAACAGAGTATACTGACCTGGTATACATCCAAAATATAACACAAAAGATGAGAAACTACTAAACTGCTGTAGCCAGTTCAATAGCAGTCATGACCAAACAGTGATGAGACAAAAGAATATATCTCAAGGATTTTGGAATGGTTAGTAGGAAATATTAAATTGTGGACAATCTTAAACAGAACTTAATTCTTATCCCGGGTTTAAAAGTAAATTCCAAAGAAAATTTTTAGTTTTTTCTTTTGCAATGTTGCATGATTAAGAGACACTCACATGCCACTAGGATGACAGGCCAGAGCAAGAAGGTAACAGTATCCAGCTGCAATTTGTACCACTGGAATGTTCTCAAGTGCCCCCAACAAAGGATGGGGTTCAACATCATTTGGCTCTGTCTGATGACCAATTCTGCCATCATTTCCCCAAGAAAATGTATAAACCCTTCCTTCTCTGGACAATACAGCAGTGAAAAAATTTCCTATCACAGCTTGCACCACAAATATGTTTTTCAAGGACTCAACCAGCTGTGGAGTTGTAACCATTTTAGATCCTTGAGCTCCGTACTCAGCTTCACCAAAGGAATCCTTTCCAAAGGCATAAACCCGCCCAGCATCACTAATCAGCATTGTCCTACCAGGTCCAGCAGCTGCTTGGATAATTCGAATGCCTCGGAGGGATCTGCAACACAGTGAAGTTCCATTAACTTTCTCTAGCACAGCAATCACTCTTTGCATTTTCCTCAATTAACAATACATGGTGTAAGAAGTGATTGTAGAGGTTGAGCAACCTGATTTGCCGAGGTCGCCACTCCTCTTCAGTGGTGCCATGCCCAAGTTGTCCTGAGCTATTAGAGCCAAAGGAGTAAACTGCTCCATTCGATGTCACAGCAATACTGTGACCAGGTCCTGCAATTGCCTGGGATCTCTCCCTCCTGCAACATGCTTCTCCAGCCAGCAAAAATCGCAGGACCAGTTTCCACGAGCCCCCGCATCTTTGTTTCAAATCTTGGCGTTCTTCAGGTGCCATTGGCTTAAATATGGCTCTTTTTTGACACATATCCAGAGCAGCAAGCTCTGATATGGATAATTCATTGTCGGGGGGGAAGTTTGCTGGCTGCCTAAAGAAGGAGCATGTTGCCTGCAATATGCACAATGGAAATCAAATCAGCAGCACTATCAATTCTACCAAATAAAAAAGAGCTTCACAGTCACAAGTTAAAGAAAAATATCACTTGCCTCTAGTTTTGCAAGATCTTGAGGATCCAAGTTACACGCGGTGAGAACATGAAGGACAATTGATGGATTGGTAGCTAACGGGAATTCTCCAGGAATCAAGTCCCCAAAACAATGGCGCTGATTTCGCTGATATGTTGAAACAGGAACAGCAACAATGGCTGTGACAGTGACAGGTTGATCATTGATGTTATGGTATTGTATAGTTGGGGTTCCACTCGTAGTGGCATCCATGGGCATTGCCAAATTATCGCAGTGCCTGAACGTTGCAGGGTAGAGGATTTAAATAGCTGAATAAAAACAGACAAACAGATACCGACATCACCACATTGTAATCCAACATCGTACTAAGAACTAAACTTTTCACAGTAAGAGAATCTCAGCCAAAAAGCATTTACCTTAAATTATAAATCTATCAGCAAAGTTCAATTCTCAAATCAAACCTACAAAATAAAAACACCATGCAAATGAAAACTCCTCGAAAGCTAAGATAAACCACAAATCCAAACTAGCTAGCATGATCATGGACGGAGATATTTTGATCAAACCAACAGTGGCAGCAACTAGTAAATCAATCATCTTTACATTCCAACCAAAAGAGGGTCTCAAAGTTTCAAAAAGCAAAAGATTTTCCTTGTACACAAAATGGGGTGGTTCCATTCGATGATCAAGTGCAGAAAAGTGTATCAATTTTCAATTTTTATCTTTAATCATCAACATCACCATCATCATAGCTGCAAATATATTAAAATTCATGATGCAAGAAATTAATTCTAATCACTCAAGAAAAAAGCTTTGGCAAGGAGTAAGAATTAATTACACTTGCATACTGGATTTTAATATTTCAAATGGATTTTTTTATATGATCTATACAAAATTAACACCATAAAGTCCAAGAATTTATCAAAGAACCATACCCAAATCTCAAATTCTCAGTCTCCCCTGCTTCTCTGGTTCAATATCCTCTGTTTCTGCAAACCCTTTATTTTTTCTTTAAATTCTCTGCCAACAAGTCAACAAATGGGAAACAAAAAGCCCCTACAAGATTTTCCAAGAAACCCCATGTTGTTCCTCCTGTTTCTCCCTGATCTGGCCAGCCAATCACCAGTGAACCAAATCAAGAAAAAAACATAAATGTTTCAAGACTGAAAGCTCTACCTTGAATTGATCAAAGAGCAAACTGAGAAAATCTCAAAAGGGAGATCAGTGGATGCAAAAATACGAGAGATGATGATGATCAAAGGTTAGATATATAAAGAGAAAAAAATGGAATTAGATGTGTAGTGGATGATGATAGAGAGGGTGAGATCAAATCAAAGGGCTATATATCCTATATGAAATTCCGGGTAATTTATGTTTTCACTCATGTACATGCATCGATATTTCACTCCTATCCCTATAGTTTAAAAACTCCAATACCATCCTTGCATTTTTTTTAAAAAAAAAATTCAGTTAAATTTCAAGACCCGTATCAAGAATTGAAAGGTTAACTTGCTTGCATTAATTCAGAAAAAGTTATTTTTTTAATGTTTAAATAATATTATTTAATTTTTTTAAATTAAACTTGGTGTTGATTGAATTCAATAGATTAATACCCAATTTGATATTGCTGCATGCTTGTGTTTTTTGTTTTAAAAAAAACTTTTAAATTAATTTTTAGTTATTTTTAAATCGTTTTAATGTATTGATATTAAAAATAAATTTTAAAAAAATATTATTTTAATATATATTAAAATACAATTACAATACCAAACACTACCTAACTCCCATTTAATTAACTTTGACATCTACTTTTGATGAAGTCCTAAATCAATTCATGTTACCAAATTAACTTACATAACCAAGGTAATTTTAATAATAATGGTTTAGATTTTATATTTTTACTAAGAATTCTATTTAATAATATGTTTAAATTACTTTTGAAAATGATTTAAGAAACTGATATGTGTTTAGATAAATATATTTTTATAAAAATACTTGTTTCAAGTTACTAACATATTTCAAATGAATAGCAAAGCTATAGTCTTTTTTATGGTGTTTATTATATTTTTTCTAACTTGTATTTCATTTCTTTCTTCCAAATTCATACATATATCATAATATCTAAAACATGATTAAAAATAAAAATAAAAATTTTAAGAATAAAAATTTTAAAAAGTAATTTATTTAACTTTGGAGGTAATATCAGAATTTAGTGGGGGACAGAAAAAAAGGGATACATTAGAAAATATCAGATAATTAATATATATTTTATACATCTTATTCTGAAAGATTCAAAATTATTTTTATTTTTGTTATTTCAGCTAAACATGTTTATATCTTTTTTATATTTATTTTTATAAAAACAACCTAAATAAATACCGTGTGTTGAGTATTGCACTGCAAAATATTTTTTATAAGTATTTTTAAATTGAAAATACATAAAAATAATTTTTTTTTTAATTTTAACATTAAAATTATATATATAAAAAACTTATAAAAAATATCAATAGAAGAAACAATCTGAGAAGCAATTTAAGAACCCAAAGTGTACAGGCAAGCTGAAAACCCACCGGGTCAAAAAGGAATATTCATTCATGTTATCATAATGACCAAGAAAAACTAATCCAACACGCAACAGTGAAGTAGCCTAAGTTTCCGTTTTTAACAAGTAAGCACTCAAGAAGTAGCCGAGTCATCGGATGTTCTGGGTTCATTTTATGGGTTCGAATATCCCTCACGATTTGTAATTTTTGTGGGATATTTTTAAATACCAAGACAGATCCTCGTTGATAAATAACCAGTATAACTCTTGAAGTCATGGAAAAATATTTTATTTGCTTAATATTTAAGGATAAAAAGAATAAATAAAGAACTTGCAAGTATGAACAAGTTATTGGATAGTATTTGGTCAAGACTTGATCTGGGATTGTTTCTGGTGTGATCATCATAATGGTTGTAAGATTATTCAGACACCTTGAAGCCCAGATGCATGCATTGAAATGGGCTCCAAGAAAGATTTTCTCGTTGAAGTCCTGTCAGACTGGGAAGCAAGGAATCTCTTTCAAGAAGATGGCAGGAAGCTTCACTGATACCCCTCCTGAAAAAATAAACAACATCCCCATGCATTAAACCAAGATAAGGTTTGCTGCAGACGTTCTCTGTTCTTTGCTTTTGAGCTAGAGAAATAGTTCTTGATTTGCGATTTCTGATATGATTAGCGCAACCAAGCAAGACAAGAATGATATAGATTGATTCATGAATTATTGCATTTTTATTAAATTGATTGTAAGCAACCATCGTGTATGATAGCGTCACGAAATCTAAATTGGAGAGAACATGATGAGTACAATCACAGCTAAATCTAATTAATGGGTTAGATTGGTCAACTCAAGTATTTATAAAAGAATGGAGAAATTACGAGCTTGTTTGACTATCGAAAAATCATTTTAACTATGAGAAACAAGAAGAAGCCATATGGTACTTGATCCTTTCTGAAGGCATCACTAATTTATTATATGATCACCAGCACCAATATGCTTGGCAGTTGCCACTATTTAAGCACTGTTTTTTTAATGCAGGAAGTTGCATATTCACACAATTGACTCTGCACTCCGCCTATAATCTATTGGTTCGACCAGTAACTCGATCGATCCTCAAAGGTCGGGGATAATAACATGATGAGTGAGCTGCAAATATTGTAGGAAAATATTCAAAGCGCAAATAACGTAGATGTGCTGTGCCTGGTCTTGGCTGTGACAGAGTTTCTTGAGCTGACATGCTCTGTCCAGCCAACGTGCAAATCGAAGCATCATCACTTACTCTGAACTTGGTTTTGCTTGCTCGTGTTTGACGTCCTGTTCTTCAACTTGTCTTCAAGGGGTATCTGCTGGTAGATGAAACCTAATATAGAGTGGGGAAAGTTAAGAGTACAAGAGGCGAGACAAATGCTGATAGGTTATGCTGCTGCTGCTTTTGTGAATGTTGAAGATATCTTTAAAAGCAAATTTCTCTTCTTGACTATATATATATATATATATATAGAGAGAGAGAGAGAGAGAGTAGGCAAAAAAGATTCCTGACGTTGGAAAAATAGATAGTGTCAATAAGTGTATGTGAAGACTTTCGAGTTATACTGCTCTTACGATGACTAAAATTAACAAAGACAATGGATGATAATTACGGTAGCCATTTCTATAAAATATTATTTATTGAATAGTGTTTTATTTTATTTTTTTGTATTTTTTTTAATTTTATCTTGTTGACAACTCAATTTTTTTTTTGTTTATTTTTTCAATCTTTAATATTAGATTATTTTTAAAATTATATTTCATAGTTTTTTTTATTTACTTTATGTGTAGTTATTCTATCTCATGAACTTAGTTTTTTCCCCTTTAATTTCAACCTTTAATATTTAATTTATTGAAAATAGAGTTTTATTATTTTTTTACTTGTTTTTTATGAAATTATTCTGATCTTATTATACACGTCATGAGTTTAATAGGTTAGCCTGAGTTGACTTGAACTTTTTTTAATTGATTCTTTTTAATTTTATCTTTTAATATTGTGTTGGTTGAAATTTGAACTTTATAATATTTTTGGATTTATTTTATATAGAGTTATCCTGATTTAATGACTCGAGTCGCAGATTTAACAGGTTAACTCCAGTAGTTTTTTTTATATCTTTTTTAATTTAATAAAATTATTTTTTAAATTTCTTTCTTCAACATTGAGTTGATTAATTTATTTTTTATAGGGTTATCACGGTCTCATAATCCAAGTAACATATTTAACAAGTTAATTTGATATATTGTTGTCTTAATATTTGAAAAACAAATATCATGAAACATATTACCATATCAATATTTTAAAAAATAATATTATCTACTATACATCATATTTTAAGTTTATTTTTTTATTAGAAAACATATTAATAATACTTGAATAATTTTTTTTATGTTAAAAAAATTAATTTAACCCATATCGCAACAAATGCAAATAATTAAACTTATTCTAAAAACAAACATGATAGGCAGTATCCATTTTTGGGCAGCTGCTTCACAGTAAAAATCAATGTGTTGAAATGTTCGGTTGTTATTTTTATGACTCTCTTGGCACGTGACAAATGGTCAATGTTTTTGTTTGCCACATTGAGGCCACATGATTATACATGCACCAGCTCGCTGGAGAGTAATGCTTGATAAGACCAAACTTTCTCAGCAGAGCTTTTTATTCTCCCTCATTTCTGTCCGCCTCTGCTGTCGACAATCTATCGAGAAGCGTCAACTCCTCATAGAGAAGCCATATATGAGTGAGAAACTCTCCACCTTGTCTGAGTTGTTGTGCGTGCTGATTTCCGCTGCTTTGTCTTCCGGCATGGTATAGAAATTCAAACCAGCAACTGCCAATTGCGTCCCATTTTTTCTCCATGCGCTGACAGCACATACGTGAAGAAAGAATACATTACAAGCAAAAAGAAGAAGGGAATAAGGGAGATTAAATACAAAGATTACACAGATATGTAAGTGACACCTCTTCTTCAGGCTTAGTCTGCAAGCAGTTTGTCAGGTGATTAGCAAGCACGCACCCCAAGGATAAAAGGGATCCACTCAGTTGTTGCTCTATTTGATTTTCACCGATAATTGAATCCTTGTGCCGCTCGAACAACCATTTGGAAGCCTCGATTTTAATCTCATGTTTTCTTTCTCTCTGGGTGCAGACTTGATCATCTAACTTTGATTCAAATGATGCAATTTCTTTCCTGCCCTCATCACAAGTGCCTTCAAAGTTGATCTGACCAATTGCCCCACTTGCTGGCAACGTTTCAGGTGAAATGGCGAGGAGATACATCATATATCTGGAGATGCGCTTGCTCATTTTCCAGTTAAATACAACAGTTTCTGCACTACCAGATGGTCTGGTTTCTTTTTGGGTGAAATAATCATGATCTAGGTGATAGCATAGTTCTGTAGCAATGTGCCAAACTATGATTGTCTGCTGTAACTCTATTCCAGTACTTAATATATAAACGGTGTCCTTGGGCAACATAGAACGCAACGACACAGATCCTCTCCACGAAAGTGCCATCATACTTTCTGTGCCCTGGCTTTCTTTAATTATAGACCAAAATTTCTTGGAATGCATGACTAACCATTCCTTCAAATCCTCTGGGACTTGACGATAACCTGCATATCGTTGTTTTTCTAGCTTTTCGTTGATTTTCAAGAGCTCTAAGATTCCACGAAAACCCATGGGTTTTTCGTTGAAGAAGTAGCTTAGCAAATTGAATTGACCCATGTAATTTGACCATCTAT
>Ga0307510_10011195_pt1 | contig 10664 bp, 10 predicted proteins | sample 12_EM_MG_FD_207224 | JGI IMG/M metagenome (GOLD analysis project Ga0307510, IMG submission 207224) | Populus trichocarpa ectomycorrhiza microbial communities from riparian zone in the Pacific Northwest, United States - 12_EM | ecosystem: Host-associated > Plants > Roots > Unclassified | place... | reverse complement strand
CGGACGGGAGCCTTTCTGACGAGGCGCTGCATCTGACCGCTGCGATGCAGTACTGTGGATTCCGGAGTGTTGTTGGGACGATGTGGGCGATGGCAGACACGGATGGACGGAACCTTGCGAAGAACTTTTACAAGTCAGTGTTCTCGCCAGCGGAGAGCCAGGGGGTACGTTATTGTGAAAGAACCGCAGAGGCACTTCGTGATGCTGTGATAAAGCTGCGGAGAAGGAGTGGGATGACGTTGGAGCGTTGGGTAAACTTCGTGCATTATGGTGCATGATTCGCCGTTATCAGTTAGTAGTCGTGTTCATCTTAGAGAGGTATCAGCACTAACTACTGGCTTGTAGAGTAGCGCTGTGAGAACGCGGTTGTTGTAGGGCATCTGGCTGCTGTGATCACTGGGTTTTACCCTGGACACAACTGTTACCAGTTATCTAGTTACCCTAGTTCAGTTTATTATCAGGCTGGTATGGATGACATGGGAGAGTATATCATTGGCGCATGTTTACTAGCGAATGTAGTGTAGAGACAATGTGAGATTTCATCTAGTAAGTTAGGATCGGCGTGATTGACAGCCTGAGACATGCGACAGATCAGAGAGTGGACTCAGAGTCCGTGGCCATCTTCACCCGTAGAGGCGTCATTGCAAGAGCGGTATAATGAATGGGCTGATTGTGACTTATGAAATGAGCTGATAAAAGAGTGACATGATGCAGAGTAGACGTACTTGTTTCGCCCCAGGCTCGAGGTCGTCCCTCTTCTCAACTGACTTCTCATATTACGGCGTCTCCGTGGCCGACCTCAAGCTGTAGGAATTTCGCCACGACGTATCATGCTCGGCACCGGGGATGCTCACAGGCCGGTACGGTACTGGCGCCCGACAGAAACGGTGATAGACGCGGACCAGTCACCCTGTGATAGAACGAATCTTCGTCGTCACCGATGGCCGAGAGCCAAAGCGAGTGCGCATGTTAGGTGACAGAGCTGTGATTCCTGCCTCTTGCGGTGATCGCAACGCCTCGCGTGCCGAGCACTGGCATGTGTCGTTCTTCCCCTTCATGGTTCTGTAGTCGTCCAACGCCCGGCGTGACTTCCACATCCTTGGGCGTCCATGGCCCTCAAGGGAAGCGCGGGATCAGCCTTTCGATCAACTCTGCACCGAGCACGTTGCGTACACATGTGGCTGTGGAACAGCGCTGAGACTAAAAGGAACATCAAGACACATTCGATTATCATGAGAGTATCACTCACGAAAGAAGATGCACCAAGCCAGCTGAGATTGACTAAAGAACGGCTCATCGATGGAAGACTGACATCGCCATTAAAGACGGATTCGAACTGGAGCACCTTGAGCTCAAAGACGTATCGCGTACCTAATAGCTTCCGCCAACGGGTTGAAAACTGTACATGTGTGGGAGGGGTGTGGTGCTGAAAGGACGACAAGAGGCGCACGAGTAACTAAAGGATGCAGCTTCGAAACGCGTGCTGAACTTAGGGGATAAGCTGTGGTGGTCCCGAGAACAAAGTTGTGGGCATGGAAAGAAAGAATGCACTGCAAGTTAACGAACGCGCACCACGGAGACTTGAATCAAGATTACGTTATCAACTGTGTCCGTTCTTCGTCTATTTTCTATTTTCACGCTCGTTCGTTTTCACACTCGCACTCGCATTCATGTTGGTGGCGTCACAGTTTCGTGATTCTTTTTAAAGGGGCTAATTCTGATCGAATGCCAGCGGGCTGCGCGTAAGGCCCAGGGAAATATGGCCACGCCTGAGTGCAGGCCTTGCTGTGAGTCGGAACATGTCAACCGTGTGGGCTCTCATATGTCGCTCCTGCAGCTGTGCAACTGCCAGGGCGCTTGTACGTTCCCGTGTCGGAGCGATGTGAGTCGATGGAATACACCGTCCTTGGGTGGCCACAAACTTTTAGTCGTCCTGGCATGCTCACTGGCGACTGGTGCCCGGATAGTGGCTGCAGGCTCTTAGCGCACTTGCCACGATACTGTCATCTGCAGTTGAGTAAAAGGACGATAATGGGCCGTTGAATGGATTGTGTCTATGGCGTCACAACGGTATTTGGTAGAGAGAGCGCAGATTGTTGGAAAGCATCAAACAGTGAGTCAGGTGAGAGGTGAGATGACACGTCATGATCGATTGGGAGCAATTACAGGCCGCGAAAGTTGACAGGAATCTAACACGAGAGTCGCTCTGATACTTTTCGTCGGCGGCGGGACTTTAAAGGGTAGAAACGGTAATAAAGCAACGGAAAAATAATAAAACGGCTGTTGAAAATCAGGCTCGCAGATAGCCCCGAGATATAAGTAAGATATGGGACGCACTCGAGAGCCTCGCCAGCTACACCAGCCTTTTGATACCTTCGCTCGCGTCGGGGTTTCCCGTGGGCTCCTGCTCACGCTGCGCGCGCCGTGCTGCTTTCTCCGTCTTAATGCGCTCGAGTTCTTGGCGCACGGACGCATGGTTGGTTGGCAGGTTGTTAGTGCGCGCCGTCCTCTCTTCAGAGGGGAATATCCGTTCTTTATACTGAAAGACGTATCGATGGTTACATGACACGCGTCTGAGCCGATTCGAGGTACCCACTGGGATCACGTTTGTCTGGTACCATTCTGGGTCGCCGTAGTGAAGAAAAACGAGTACTGGGAAGAAGACATAGACGGCGAACTTGAATACCTCTAGGTTTGGCCCCGCCATCCGAGTTGCCACCTCAATGGTCAGGACAAAGCTGGCTCACTGGTCACGGTCCCCCCGGCCCGAACAGGAAATCACCAGAACATCTTACGAGATACTTCCTTCCGGACACCACTACAGTACACGCGTATTTATACTTCACCCTTCTCTTACAACAACACACCATACACCACTTCTGTGCCTGTCACCTTCTTTGCGCGTGCCATTTAACATGGCTTGGCATAGGTGCCAGAGTCCTTCTGAATTCCTTCCACCTCGTGTTCCTCGACCCGACCGTGCGCACCCTCGTGTGAGCTGGGCTTTCCGTGGCCCCTGCTGAGAGTAATGAGAGCATGTGATGAACTGTCTTGCTTGGTGAGGTCTTCTGTGATCTCGACCTATCGACACGATGAGCGTGGACAGCGGTTGAACGGAGCGCTGATACACACAATATCAGCAACAAGGCGGTCCAAAAGTGCCTCCGTGAAGTTCTCTTTCACAACAACACGTAGGATATCGACTTGGCTTAGGTCAGGTGCAAGATCATAATTCGGGACGATCCTGGATATGCGAGTGAGTAACACCTCGAGCGCCATGTTAAATGCAGTAACTCACCATCCTTTCGTGCGGAGTAGGATTTGGATCCACTTCTGCTGGATCTCTGGATACTTTTGCTGGAATTCATCCGAGAACCGGAAGGCCACGACAGGAAGCCCTGGTTCGTATAGCTGTATTCAAATCAGATAACGCACACCGCAATCACCAAATGGGGAGTTTACCTCGACGTCCTCTGATTTCAGGGAATGATCAACGGTAGTGATGCCGCTAGCACATCCCGTTGGGCGGTGAATGTCACTCAGTACCGTGAAGAAGCCAGTCTTCTCGAGCGCACGAGAAAGTGTGCGTGCGTTCTTCAGGTCCGTCAGAGCAACATCGCGGTAACCTTGGAACCCGAGATGAAGGAAATTGAAATACTGTGCTATGATGGGATGCGCAGGCCGCGAGAAGTTCAGCGAAAATGAATACTCTACGGAACCGAGGTAATGGAGCTCGAAAATGAGATCCTTCGGGAGGTATTTCGCTGAACGCCAGATCACCCAGCCCACCCCAACATATGCAAGGCCGAATTTGTGTCCAGATGTGTTGATAGAGACGACACGAGGAATTTTGAAGTCCCATACTAACTTAGGAGTAGCAAAGGGAGCGATGAAGGCCCCAGATGCACCGTCCACTGCAATCGCAGGTATCAGTATTACTCAGCAACGAGTCACGAGCGATTTGACTGATTTACCGTGGATCGGAACGGAGTGACCGGTATCCCTCTCGTACTGATCCAGTAAGTCTGACATCTCCTTTACCGGCTCATAATGCCCAGTATATGTGCCTAAGTATGGAAGTCAGGGAGGAAATGAACCCAGGACAGGAAACATTCATACTTCCAAGAATAACGTAGACACCGATGGTATTTTCGTCAACATATTCCATGGCTCTCTTCGGATCAAGTCGGTACTTGCTCTCGACGGAGACCGGGACAAGCCGCATCTCTACGTCGAAATAGCGCGCGAATTTCTCGAGGGCCACCTGAGCGTTAGCACCCATAACAATGTTGGGACCAGGCTCGTGGATGGATTTGCCGGCAGCCTTGCGTTTCTCCTGCCAGATTCGCTTCATTGCCAGGCCACCAAGCTGGATTGCCTCTGAAGAGCCGGTTGTTGCAGTGCCCACAGCATTGTGATGGGTGGGTGCGTTCCAGAGCTCGGCCAATATGGAAATGCCTGGGGAGGCGTGTCAACGGGCGATGGAAGGACCAGAGGCCCGGGCACTCACAGCGAGTGTGGATATCCTGTGTTATGGGATACTCGTCCTGGTCGATCAAGTTCTTGGAGATATTCTCTATCATGAGCTTGTCCACAATGGGGGGCATCCAGGTCTGCACAAAAGAAGCCAAATTCAACAGCGGCTGACCGTCCAGAGAAAGCTCGTCGTGAATAATCTGATAGGCGGTATCTGCTTCAACACCCTATGATAACATCAGTTTAAATTGTGTGGAGAACGTGGAAGAGAGCTTCTTGCAGTAGTCGGTATTTTGTATTTTGGGAGAGAGTTGGTGCCATAACGGGAGCCGTACCGGGCTCCCCCCGCATGGTGGACGGTATTTTGGTTAGAATCTGTCAAGTGATGGGCGGTTTTTGGCTTGATAGCCTTGTCCTGTACGGAGTTAGGGGGAGTGTTTGCAAGCAGAGAGACGATTGGTCGCCCACCTTAGATTCTCTGATAATGTGTTCCGGGTTGATGTGCTATGGGAGACGAGCTCAGCGTCATGGTAGATAGAACCGAGGAATGAATGAATGACCGCACTTTTGAGAGGGCCATGGTTGGTTAGACGAAGGGGAGTGAGAATTTGTCCCACAGGAGGTAGACGATTTTATATCCAGACCTTGGCTATGCTCAGAAGTCGAGTTACGCCCCTGACGTCATACAGCGCTCTGAACAAACTTGATCTGATCAGTCTTAGCATGCCACTCGCATCCCCGATGGATTTGATGAAATCCGGTATGAACCGGGACTAGAGCAGGCTAGATTCTCTGCTTACCACGCCTTCAGTTCCATGAGGATTGAGTCCGACTCCGTTAGTCTGAGCTCTGGGAAACGAGTATAGAAATCCGCTGTCGTCCTGTGCCTTAACAATATCAAGATACAATGGATTCGACTGTACGTGTGCCTCCCAGCCGCGTCCAAAAATACCACGAACGGCCCGGGGCACGTAGTAGACGACGCCACAGAATTCCGCTCATTCCCGCCCTGACCGTTGATGCCGAGCGGCGCTTTAGCTGCCGCTCTTGCACGCCTCAACGACTTCAAGGTAAAAATAGCCACTGGAATCACCGAAATCTGATTATCTGGCCATCTGAACGTGTGTGAACGTCTCACCCGCTTAACTCTCCTTGAACTCGTGGGTGCTTCTCACCGCCCTTCTGATCTTGTTTGCACCCCAATTGCCACGTTTTTGCCGCATGTCACCACCCTTTCCACGGCCCGTGGCCACTTACCCATGTAGGCGGGCGCAGTGCTGGGGTATTTGTTTCGGTGGAGCATAGTGGCCGCACCCAAAAATAAGGCCACCCAACGTGATTACATGACGTTTATGTTAAAGACCCTTCCTTTAATGGCAAGGAGGCAAGTGGTTCGCTCCCGTAACGCATATCATCATGTCGTAGAAAATGGACCAGTCATTACAGCTTCCAGTGCTGTATAACTCATCATCCTTTCCTCGTTCCATTTTCCATTTTCCTCCCTTTTTCTTAGTATCTTTATCCTGTACGCGAATTTGCGCGTTTCACTCTTAATACCATCCCCGTTTGCTTTTCCTTGGCCGCGCCCGAAATTTCAACAATCACCACAAGAGATTACACGTGAGATTCACATCCAACACGGGTAACTTACCAGGAAAATATTCCCCGGCTTGGTTATATAATCAATGTGTTGAATGGGAATCGGCCCGGTGCCTGCCTCGGATCACATGCGGAACAGCTGTTGTGCAGATGCTTGTAATTTATCTCCCCTTCAGCGACTTTCTAAGAAGAACAATTGAGTGCGGAGTCAAATGCGTATTGCGTCATGTACACTTCTCTGGGTAGCGTCGTGATAGCAAACAGTGCGCAAGGCAAGAGTCGATGGGTCGCCTTTGATGGGCTGGACATTGTGCGCAAGGCTGTGAAGCAGAACGCTGCGCAAATCTGATGACCACAGTACACGCCATGCAACCAAAGAGCAAGGCACCTAGCTGGCGGTCCCTAACCGCAATTTCGAGGTCTTCGGGTCCTCGGCTGCTACTGTAGTGCATGGGCTCTTGATCGAAGTCAGCCCTTGACAACCGGGGCTTCTCAACAGTTGCGCCAGATAAGACACGTTGCGATGTAATGTGGGAGGGCAAGGGTACTAGACAATTGGAGCGAAGCACCTGAGTGATGAAACCACTGACAAATGACAGGCGTATGTCAGCAACATTCGGGACCAAGATCACGTAAATAATTGGCAATTCGATTCGTGGAAAACACGTGCCAAGTTGGGCAGATCGAGGCTCACCTCGTGTTCATTCCGTTTATTCAACGTGAACGTCCCTCAATTCAGCTGTTCAACGTTCATGGCTGACTTGGGACGAGCAAAGAATGGCGATGATTGACCTTTCATTATGGACTTCAGAGTCACGTCTAGCGAGAAATACGCATCGTTGCGCAACCCAGAGATTACTGTAATGGACTCGATGTCGACTTGTTTCGAGCCTTCGAATCGATCACTAATCTCTCCGGCAACCTAACAGAGCTGAGATGCCACCGTGGCCCCCAATTTGTCTCTTGTCTATACCTTTCTACATGGGATAGTGCTGTGCCCACAATCGGCCACTCTTCGCACATAAAAGAATCGCCGTGGGTCCAATACTGGTCCAATCCTTTGATTATTCAAAGGCCTCACTCAGCACCTGACCACAAGCGACTCCACTACTTACCCTTTTCCGTTCCCTCACCGCTACGGTCTAATGTCATCCCCTCCTGCCTCACCGACCCCGACTCTGGTCAACGCCGTGCACCGCAACGAGCGTCCATCCTCCATGTTCAAGATCCCCGGCGGTAAATCCAATATTCTCAATTCTGTAGTTGTCGATACAGCTGGCCAGTCCCTCTACACCGTCTCAAGTAATTCGAAGCGCACGACTTTCGTCGCTTGCCAGAACAATGTCGAGGTTGCCACCGTCCAATGGGATCGTTCAAGTCCACGGATGATTTTTCGTGGGAAGAAAACGAAGTGCAAGAAGTGGCTACCACTCGCAGGGCCCGGGGCCGAGTACAAACCCCTCTCCTCTTGTTGCTTGCTGTCATTCTGAATCGAAACGTGATTTCAGGTCTCGCCTACTTGCACACGGTGACTCTCAATTCGTTTGGATGCAGAGGTCACCATCCACCTCCGGCTACGTGTGTATCTACTACCACTAGGACAACACTTTGAAGGACTGAGATCTGTTGCAGCTAATCCCTGCGAACCGACCCGGTCTTGCCGTTGCACGGTGGCGCGTCAGTCCACATTCTGACGACCTTGACCTGGAGATATTCCAAGAAGCACAGGTAGAACCGGGCCTTCTGGAGGCAATTGTCCTTTCTGTCGTGTTGCTCCGATCTGGGCGCTCTCTTGATGTAGATGAGACGGGCATGTCCAACCAATTTTACACCTCCGTCCTCACACCGTCCCTGAGGCTAGCATGATCAAGTTACTTAATATAATTCTTGTGCGGTGCTGTATTATTTTAATTTTGGCGGGGTGGTTGCAGAAATTCCCCCCAAATTACAGTATTACTAGTTTACTGGCCGACTACGCAGGTCGTTATCAACCGGCTGATTCATTCAAAAGGCTCGTTTCGCATTGAATTCTGACATTACCATGTAACACAATGTTCGTGAATCACCATGTGTCCGTATTTCAACGCGATCCGAGGTCGGGAGCATTCCTGGGTTTCTGGATAGGAAATCTGCGACCAGAATGGCGCGCTCAGTGTCGCAATAATTCTCCTATGCAATCTCTGAGTCTAACTTGGAGTAGAGTGTGGGCGCAGTAAAGGACTGTTGCAAATTCGTATCGTGCTCGCTTGGCTCGCGTGTGTGAACCACTTATCATCCCTTTCTCGCCCCCTTTTTCTTCAGTATCTATACCCTGTACGCACATGTACGCGTTTGACCCCTAATACCAACCCGTTTGCTTTTCCTTGGCCGCGCCCGAAATTTCAACAATCGCCACAAGAGCTCAGGCAATCAGGTTACACGTGGGATCCACATCCAACACGGGGACCAGGAAAATACCACAAGTTTGGTTAGTTCGCACCTGGGGTGCTGTTAGGCTTGATTTTATAATCAATGGCACGGCGTTGAATGGGAATCGGACTCAATTGACTTGCCTGGGCTCACATGCGGAACACCAATATCTGTTGAAATCCTAATGTTGTGTAGATGCTTGTAATGTTATCTCACCTTCAGCGAGTGTCGTGATTGCAAACAGTACGCAAGGCAAGAGTCGATGGATCGTATGCCAGTGGAGTGGTGCCTTGATGAGCCACTCAGCTGGCAGGCCGTAACCGCAATTTCGAGGTCCTTGGCTGCCAGTGCATGAGGTTTTGATCGAGGGTAGCCCTTGACAACCGGAAATCTTCTCGGTGTCAGATAAGACCTGTTGCGATGTAGCAAGGGTGCTAGACAATTAGAGCTGGATGGGTATATCTCCTTCAAGTTGGGACGAGACACCTGAGTGTCACATGAACCGCTGACAAATGACGGGCGAATGTTACATGTGGCTGAACAATTGGCAGTTTGATCAGCGGAAACAGTACGGAAACGGAAACGAAACAAATTAAGTTGGACAGTGATCTAGCCTGAGGCTCACCGGCGCTCACCTCCTGCAGTGCTCATATCATTTCTTCAACGCGGATGTTCATCTCTTCAGTTGTTCATATACGCTCATACTAGTAACCGGCTCGGGGCGAGCAAAGAACGGCGATGGCTGAGCGCTGACCTTTCAATCTATAGACTTCTGAGTCAGAGTCGTGTCTAGCTAAAAATACCCATCGTTACGCCTCGCGTTACGCAACCCAGACTTCACGATTACCGTAGTAGGATGGAAGCCAACTTGTTTCGAATCAACCACTAATCTGTCCAGCAACTGAGATGCCACCGTGACTGTGCCCCCCAGAGGCGCCTTTTGTCTATACCTTTCTCCATGGGACAGTGGGCGCGGCCCACTACTGTGCCATGCCCGATAATCGACAATCAGCCACTGTTTGCACATAGCAGAATTGCCGTGGGCTCTAGTGCCATGATTCTTCAAAGGCCCCAGCACCTGACCACTAGCTACTCTACTTAATCTTTCCCGCCCCAACCCCCATCTGTGTGACTGCTACAGCCATTTATTCCACCGAAGGGAGCCCACGCACTCACCGCTGCGGTCCAATGTCATCTCCTCCCGACTCACCGACCCCGACTCTGGTCAATACCGTGCACCGCAACGAGCGTCCATCCGCCAAGTTCAAGATCCCCTACGGTGGATCTAATATTCTCAATTCCGTAGTTGCCGATGCGGCCGGCCAGTCCCTCTACACCATCTCGAGTAATTCGAAGCGCACGACTTTCGTTTCTTGCCAGAACAATGTCGAGGTTGCCACCGTCCAATGGGATCGCCCAAGTCCACGGATGGTTTTTCGTGGGAAGAAAATAAAGCTCAAGGAGTGGCTGCCACCCGCAGGGCTCGGGACAGAGTATACACCCCTCTCCTCTTACTGTTTGCTGTAATTCTGAATCGGAACGTGATCTTGCTAGGTGCCGCGTACTCACACACGGTGACTCGCAATTCGTTTGGATGCAAAGGTCATCATCCACCTCAAACTACGTGTGTATCTGCTACCATTAGGGAGATTTCTTGAAGGACTGAGATCTATTGCAGCTAATCCCTGCAAACCGACCTGGCCTTTCCGTTGCCCGGTGGCGGGTTAGTCCCCATTCCGACGACCTTGACCTGGAAATCTTCCAAGATGCACAAGTAGAACCGGGCCTTCTGGAAGCAATTGTCCTTTCTATCGTTTTGCTCCGATCTGGGCGTTCCTTTGGGGTAGATCCGGCGTTGTCGAACCCATTATTCGACGCCCGCACCACTGGCGGGTGGTGATGATCCCATGTTAGGGTTAGGACTGGCAAACCGAGACAGGTGTATAGCCCCGCAGGAGTGACATATCCAGCTCCATAGGAGTGTACATAGGTACATAAGACTGCGTCAGACTGAACAGAGAGCTTCCTGAGAGAGTGGAATTTCCCCCTCTTCACTATGCGTACACTCGCACTCGACCCAATCGCCAAAGTCCCAGCTCCGAGTCGGGAAGCACATCATAACTATTTACTGAAATTAAGCGTTTTAGATTTAGCGAACTAGAAATCAACTACTGATCAAG
>Ga0307510_10011193_pt1 | contig 10665 bp, 8 predicted proteins | sample 12_EM_MG_FD_207224 | JGI IMG/M metagenome (GOLD analysis project Ga0307510, IMG submission 207224) | Populus trichocarpa ectomycorrhiza microbial communities from riparian zone in the Pacific Northwest, United States - 12_EM | ecosystem: Host-associated > Plants > Roots > Unclassified | place... | reverse complement strand
TTCCCTCCTTACTACCATTGTACAGGAGAATTTAAACACCAATCTCATGTCCAGTGTTAATATCCTTTGGACCCTATCCGAGAAACGACCAACCGTTATAGATGATCACATACCGGCGCTTATGAAAGCGTTTCAGAAGCTGGGGAAAGATCACCTCTCAGCGCCCCCGGGCGGACCTGCGCCAGTGGTTAACCTGCCAAATTCAGCTAAGATAGAGCCAAACACTGGAGGTAACTCTCAGGTCTTTGATCCAGACACTACAACGGAACTCCTTCGAATGGTGATAGACGTTGCATCCGCTAGGGTCTCTGTGCTAGGGGACCAGCGTAGGCCCTTCTTGAGTGTGATGGCTCAATTGGTTGAGAGGTCCTCGAGCTCAGAACTGTGTTTGAAGATTTTACACATTGTACGGGGATGGGTATTTGGGTCGACGGAGTCTTTCCCCACGTTGAAAGAAAAAATAGCTGTATTATCGAAAATGCTCTCATTCGAGTCAAGACCTGATCCGGTACTTTGCAGTAGCTTTTTGGACTTGGTAATTGATATATACGAGGATCCAGTGATCACCAAGACGGAGCTTACAGTCCGGCTCGAGCCAGCATTTTTGATAGGAACCCGGGCGAAGGATGTCAATATGCGTAATCGGTTCTTACAAATCTTTGACCGAAGCCTGTCGCGAACGATCAGCAATCGCCTTAGCTTTGTTTTGGCAACTCAAAATTGGGAAATTCTTGCGGATTCCTATTGGCTGAATCAAGCGTCGCATTTACTTTTTGGGTCGGTGGATATGGATCTCCGGATTGAACTACACGAGGACGATCTGAGAGTTGCACCAGCATCTTCCGCAGTAATGGCATATGTCTCAGATGAACGAAAGGATTCCTTGTTGCTGGACGAAAAATTTGAAGATTTTATGGTTCGCCACAGAAGGTTCTGTCAGAGTTTGGCGGAGGTAAAAGCTGGAGATATCTTTGAGCCAATGGCTCAGCTTCAACATCTCGATCCGAAGGTAGGACACCAGATATGGGTTGCACTGTTCCCATTATGTTGGTCGGCATTGGGCAAAGAGGATCGCCAGGATCTTTTACGGGGTATCGTTTCCCTTCTATCCAAGGAATGGCACCATCGACAAATGGATAAGCGGCCCAACGTCATCCAAAGTATTCTTGAAGGAGTTGAGCATGCATCCCCAAAATTAACTCTACCACCTCACATGGTCAAATTCCTTAGCAAAACCTACGATTCCTGGTACTCTGCAATTCATCTCCTCGAAGACTCGGCGAACGTTCCGCCTATGGACAGTCTTGTTGTGCGTGAGAGTAATTTAGATGCATTGGCGGAAATGTATTCTATGCTTTCCGAAGAGGACCTGTTCTACGGTTTGTGGCGACGACGGGCCCAATACTTAGAGACCAACGCTGCCATTTCGTACGAGCAGCACGGGATGTGGGACAAGGCCCAGCAGATGTATGAGGGTGCTCAAATCAAAGCACGCACGGGATCTCTACCATTCTCAAGTTCCGAATATAATCTTTGGGAGGATCACTGGGTTATTTGCGCGCAGAAGCTTCAGCAATGGGAAATTTTAAGCGAGTTTGCGAAGCACGAAAATTATAACGACCTTCTCTTGGAGTGTGGTTGGAGATTGCTAGAGAATTGGAATGGGGCAGACGGAGAGCGCATGGATTCTACTATCAAATCCCTGATGGATGCCCCGACTCCGCGACGGTACTTTTTCGCTGCTTTCATGGCATTACAGAAAGTTCATCAGAAAACAGAAGTGCCAGGAGAATTTTCTAGGCTATGTGACGAAGCCATCCAACTATCCCTTCGTAAGTGGCATAACCTACCACGGAGGGTCACCAACGCACATATCCCCCTCCTTCAAGCGTTCCAGCAACTTGTCGAGTTACACGATGCCAGCGTAATCTATAGTAGCCTTTCCACAACAACTGCGCAGAACCTCGATGCTAAGTCACAAGAACTTAAGATGCTATTGGGTACTTGGAGAGATAGGTTACCAAATGTTTGGGATGATATTAATAGCTGGCGCGATCTCGTCACCTGGAGGCAGCACATATTCCATTCCATCAACAACACTTACCTCCCACTTCTTCCAGGTCAAGCCCAAAGTGCAGGCGGCAGTAGCAATAGCTCTTACGCCTATCGTGGATATCATGAGACTGCTTGGATTATCAATCGCTTTGCTCATGTTGCTCGGAAGCATCAGCTCCCGGACGTGTGCATCCATCAGTTAAGTAAAATATATACCCTACCAAACATTGAGATCCAGGAGGCCTTCCTCAAGCTCCGGGAGCAGGCCAAGTGTCACTACCAAAACCCTAACGAGCTCACACAAGGACTTGAGGTAATCAACAACACGAATCTAGGTTATTTCGGCGCTGGTCAAAAGGCCGAATTCTACACTCTGAAAGGGATGTTCTTGTCAAAGCTTAAGCAGAAAGAAGATGCTAACGAGGCATTTGGTCTCGCTCTTTACCACGACCTTAAACTACCAAAAGCCTGGGCAGAGTGGGGCTACTATAATGACTCGCTATTCAAGGAGAATCCCCAGGAAATGCAACCTGCAGTCAACGCTGTCAGCTGTTATTTGGAAGCAGCTGGCCTTTACAAGAGCGGGAAGGCACGGAAGTTGCTTGGGCGAGTCCTCTGGCTATTGAGTTTGGATGACGCTAGTGCCTCGATCTCTGGGGCGTTTGATGCTTATAAGGGCGACATTCCGATTTGGTATTGGATTACCTATATCCCGCAGCTTTTGACCTCGCTCTCTCATAAGGAGGCTCGTCTTGCTCGGACAATTCTGATCAAGATTGCCAAACACTACCCTCAGGCAAGTCGTCGTCTTTTCTTCGCACTCTATCTATTGCTAACTTCTCCAGGCCCTGTACTTCTTGCTGCGCACAAGCCGTGAGGATTACCAAGTTATCAAGAAGCAGACTGCCCAGGCAGCAGCATCAAATCGCGGAAAGGCTGGCTCCCCAATTGTTGGTCAAGCAATTCCTTCAGGCCGCCAAGGCAGTGTTACGACACAAGCGCAAGCCAATGGTGAATCAGGAATGGCATCTAGCCCTCAGTCTGCCGTCAATTCTGGCCCCCAAGTCATAAGTATGTTTCCCAAGCCAAGTTCCTATAAATTATCTAACACAAAGCAGAGGCCGGATCTCCAACGCCAACAGGACAGAATATGTCATCACCCGCCCCTGCTGTGCCTAGTCCCCAACCACCAGTCAAGCGTTTACCTTGGGAATATGCAGAGGAGATTATGTCTGTCCTTAAGACTGCGTTCCCCCTTCTTGCTCTCTCGATGGAAACCATGGGTGACCAAATACAAAAGTTCTTCAAGTGCCCACCAGATGAAGATGCATATAGGTTGATTGTTGCGCTCTTGAATGATGGACTACAGGTAAGATTCACATTACAATGGGCGCCTGCAGGTTAATTGAGCCTGACTGACGAATTGTAGTGGATTGCGAGGATGAACCCTTCACTTGAGGACTCGAAGCTCCCGCCCTCCACTGAGTCAAATATCACTCGCTTTGCGGAGACGATTCTCCCTGCCCACATCCGGGTTGCGTTTGAGGCTGACTTTGTGAACGAACGCCCCAATTTGTTCTCGTATATCGAGAGGTTGCGACGCTGGAGGGATAGATTTGAGGAGAAGCTTGACCGTCGGCCACCTAATCAAAACCTTGAATCATATAGCCCTCACTTGAGTGAATTCAGGTTCCAGAAATTCGACGACGTTGAGGTCCCTGGCCAATACCTGCTGGTAAATAACCTCGGTACCCGCTTTATTTTCGTCTACTAACACCTACGCAGCACAAAGATAACAACAAGGACTTCATTCGTATCGATCGCTTCCTCCCCCGAGTAGATGTTGTCCGCGGGTATGGTGTGTGCCACCGGCGCCTAAAATTAAGGGGACACGATGGAAGCATACACGCTTTTGCGATCCAACATCCTGCTGCAAGGCACTGTCGTAGGGAAGAGAGGATATTGCAATTGTTCCGTATATTCAATGGGTATGTTCTCTTGAATTGAAGTGGTTACCCAAAGCTGACAGGGTATAGTGCTCTTGCTAGGAGAAAGGAAAGTCGTCGCCGGAATCTCGGCTTTCATTTGCCATTGATGGTTCCCTTGGCACCACATATCAGAATTGTTCAGGACGATGCCTCCTACATATCCTTACAAGGCATTTATGAAGATCATTGCCGGAGGACAGGAATGAGCAAAGACGATCCGTTAATATTCTCTCTCAAGAAAGTTATTGCCTCGCTAGACCCGAGCAGAGGCGGCCAACAGCAGCAGGTTGACGCAAACATCAAGTTAGAAATATTTAATTCTATCCAGTCAACCATGGTTCCACCTAACATCGCGCTTGAGGTAGGCAACCTGAAATGTTGTTTGAGGTATATTAACTAACTATGGGCAGTTTCTGACCAAATCGTACGCCTCATTTACGGAATTCTTCCTCTTCCGTCGTCAATTCAGCTATCAGTATGCGGCTTTGACTTTCATGACTTATGTTATGAGTATGGGCAGCCGTTTCCCACACAAGATGTTTATTGCCAGAGAGACCGGAAATATTTGGGGGTCCGAATTGATCCCTGCCATGGCATCCACCAACGCGTACTTTCATAACAATGAATCGGTCCCGTTCCGCTTCAGTCCGAATATCCAAACCTTAATGGGCCCGATTGCTATTGAAGGAATATTTTCTTGTGCGGTTATGGCCATTGCACGTTGTCTTACTGAGCCTGAGGTATACTATAAGATTTGCTAGCCATCTCCTACACACTCGAGCATGTCCTAACATTAATCGTAGTTTGAGCTCGAGCAACATCTAAGCGTGTTTGTGCGTGACGAGATGATTTTTTGGTTCACCCAACAGCATCGCTCTAGTATAGGGGAACAGCAACTACGAGAGCGGGTGCAAACCAACTCGGAAATTATCGTTCGCAGAGCGACATCGCTAGCCCAATCAAGTGGTGCTGGTGGTATCCCGGCCAACCAAACTGTTATCGATTCCATTTCCAAGGCATCAAATCCTATGAATCTGGCACAGCTTGACAACCTTTGGATGCCGTATTTATGATTATGTAGGGATCATCGGGTTTCTTTTTTATACAGGATCTGGGGTGTGGTGGAACTTGGGATTCAGAGGCATGACTTTAATATCTGTATCATGACGGTGTTTCTTTGGCGCAATTACGGATTTCTATTGGGTGAAAAGAAAACTACTTCTGGCCTGGGGTGGGGGTAACTGCACATAGTCCTCAAAATGGCCCTCCCTTTCAAAACAAAAAACAAAAAACTTGGTGTGGTTACCTGATTTGCGCTGTTGTTCTTGCACTTGTTCTTGCACTTGTTCTTGTTTGCTGGTTTGGGTTTTGTTTTAACTCTATCTTACTCGTGTTTGACTTTTTTCTTGTGTATTATTATTATTAAATTTCCGTTATTCGTTGTTGCAAATAGCCTAATTCAAAAGCGTGCCGCATGAGCACTGCATAATTGAATGGAAGAGATGCTCTACTTGCTCTATTCGTGTTGGTATCTGTATTCTCGTATCTGTGTCCGGCTCCTAGATGGTTAGACAACTCTGGCTACAATTCATTGCGTACGAATCCATAGATTTGGCGACAGACTACTGAAATTCTGTGAAGTGCGTGATCCGTGAAGTCGCCTTTTCATAGATATCAGTCCCTTAGGCTTATAAGCCCTCCCTCCATTTTCAGGGGGTCTTCCCGGGATCGCCGGATGCAAGGGCGCATACAAGGATATGCTCTGGAGCCCGCACATAATGCGCAGATGTTGATATTCCTAGCATGCGCGCACAGGTACTCGAAGGTACTATTGGATGTGGCATTCTCAAAGATCACCGGGACCTGTACGCAGGACAGAAATGTCAGTGAATAAGGGTTCAAGCCCAGCTCCCATGACCTAAGGCAGCTCTTGGATATGCAGTTCCAGAATATGGTTCAGACTATTCGGTATTGCTCTATCCTGCAAGCAAATACTCCCGATCCATAGAATTTCCTCTGCATTTTACTCGTACTATGCTCCAACACCCTACTACCAGAGGGCGGCCTAGCCTTACGTCGAATTCCTTTTACAGTGCCCCATAGAACTCGCTAATTAGACGTCGCTGTTGGGGTATAAGGTTAAAGTTTGGAAATGCGTTCTTCCGTTCTGAGAGTGACTATGGTAACAGACTATATATATATCCGATGGACCGTTTTTGTCTTGAGATTTGTTTTACTCTAACTCTAGACCGATTGGTCTTGTAATTTATTGGGGTTAGCCTTAAGGGATGGCAGAACGACACCCCCCCCGGTTCAGCCAGATGCAAAGGATTTTCCTCTGCTCATCACTTGAATTGTGATTCACCTCCCCTGCAGGTCCATGTTATTGAGGGTGCGTGAAAAAACTGGCTTCTATTGGGGGTCAGAGGCTCAGAGAAACACCAACCTTCCATAGAGAGATAAAAGTGGGCTATAAGGCAGCTGAGGATCCCATCGCTGACCCCTAATTAATCCTACCCTTTCCCCTCAGGAATTCAGCACCAGCTATTAATCCAATATTACCTGAAATCACAACCTGAAGCCCTGTAGTACCAACATGACACTCTTTCGTCTCCCAAACGAGCTCTTATTCAAGATTGCAGGATATCTAGATACAGGGGAGATAGCCTCTTTCCGAAGCACAAACAAGCACATGGCTGTGGTCCTTCACGTCCCCCTATATGACAGCATTTGCAGCTCTGGCTCACGAGACTCTGCAAGAAAAGCACTCTACTACGCAGTGGCCAAGAGAGACTGCTGGCTAGTGAGCAGACTCATCGAGCAAAGAGTTGATAGACTTATCGGAGACGGAGTGCTCCTCAATGATGCAATAGGAAGGGTGAGCAGCCAGGAAACTATCCGTATCCTCATCGATTGTGGATCAAAAGTAAACGCAGCAGATCGCTTCGGGGTGACACCCCTGGCGGCGGCAGCAGCACGTGGAAGACTAGATTTAGTAGAGCTTCTGCTTTCTAGGGGTGCAGAGGTCAAAGTGGAAAACATGCCCAACTGTCCACTCTGGCAAGCTGCTCGGGCCGGGCATCTCCACATATTTCGGGTCTTGTATAGCCATCCTGGGGCCGACCTGAATGCTGCCGATTACTATGGTGGGGGCCTGTTGCACTGGATGACATTTTCAAACTGCCTGGAGGCAGTCTGGATGATAATTCACAATACTGCGATTGACGTTAACAAGAGAGACTTGGGTGGGTCCACACCGCTAGCAATTGCCTCTGAGATGAACCGTAATCACATCGCACGAATAATACTGTCAAACAGTCGCACAGATGTCAACCTTGCTGACAGTTTTGGGAACACCCCTTTGCATAAGGCTGTTAGACGTGGAAATGTGAGTTTGGTTCAAATGCTCCTGAAGAACAGTAGGGTTGATAGAACACCAATTAATCGGGGTGGGATGTCACCTCTGATGCTTGCTCGGTGTTCTGGCAGGCAAGCGGTGATAGATCTGATGGAGAGGTATATATCCTAAATGTGTTAGTGTATTTGTCATTGGTTATCCGGGTTATGGAAGCGCTTGTATCTCTTTAGCTCGCTCTTGCTCTTTCTCTTTTGTGTATTCGAGTTTAGCTAAAGGGATAATCTTTTCATCTCAACTCTTATTCTCATAGCATATCCAGTATTCCCAACCGTCCCGGGCGGACTGCAGGGCCCATGCGTCCAATAGTCCCATCCGCCCCGGGCAGGGTTGGTATGGACGGCCGGGCAAAGGCGTACGTCCCCTATATTCACTGTAGGACTTTAGGTTGACGGCAGGGCCCTGCAGTCTTACTGGAAATGGTAACTCCCGGTAGGGCCCGGTCGTCTTTTGAATTGACGGACGTCACCTGTAGGGCCCGGCAGTCGCCTGTAGGTACCTGCCGTCATCTGCAGGGCCCGGCCGTCCTGAGTGGGGACGGGCGTCACCTGTATATTAGAATCAAAATGTTTCGCTTCTTTATAGTAACACAGTCCTCATGCTAATGAGATTTAAAAATGAAACATAAACTAAGACACCTATAGGGCCCGGCAGTCCGTCCCGGGCATAGATTAGGACGGACTACAATTTGGCGTCCGTCCCGTCCTAGGCCAAAGACGGACGGACTGGACGCTTGGGAACACTGAGCTGCATATCGTCGTGCCCCCTATTCCATCCTTCTTCGTAGTGTGCATAACTGAGCAAACAGGGCTGCCAATGGTCAGAATAGCGTACCATGCCAAGCATCCAGAACCTACTATTGAAATTTAGGCAAGTATTGCTAACTCTGCTTGAGCAATATTATTACTGCAACTCCGATTAGTTTTCAGATAGCCCTGGTTGAAAGTAAGGCATCTATGACAATTTATGGTACTTATACTAGTTGTCCTTTGCTTTGGGAATAAGTGTATGGGAAAGGTGGTGTGGCTGGATAGCGAACCAGAGAGTGCTCATACTAGTAAATAGATAGTTGTAATCCCCCTTACTGCTATCTGTACTTGTTATTTAAATAATTATTTCCTGCTTCTATTTTCCCTCTTCTACTACTATTACATCTCCTATCAGGTATCGAATATTTTTACATACCATTTGGGGTATTTATATGGGCGATAAGCCTGTACAGAAAGTTATCCGCATCCATATTCATACTAGGGAAGAGCCAGTCCAATCTTACAGTAGTCACAAAAGGGCTGGTATCCTTAGAAAGAGTATATGTGGTTACAATTGTTGAATTGTACTGTACCATTTGTTAATTCAGAGATCTAAATACTCAATAGCTAATACTCCCACCCACAACATACAAAGGGGTTAACAGCACCTGAGGTATATACCTAAAGAGTAGTACAGAAATTTAAAAAAATGGAAACATAACAAAAGACTCAAAAGAAAAGCAATCCACACTCAAATGGTGATGACAATGATAGTTGCAAGACTACTACATACTCAGACCAGAGATTTGCCAACAATTGCCGCCGTAATTGGTAAGCTTACTGGCAAAAGGACGAAGGCCATACGCTTCCAACCCCGATAGCAATCCCTTCATATTGGGCTAGCTGCTCGATCCTGCATACAAGGTCACCGACATATTGAATTGACTTTACCCCCAAGTCGAACACCTCGAGCGCAAGGTTCCTCCATACAACAATTTCCGTGAACTGGGTACATGCACGCTTCCAGTCCTCGCGGCCACAATACTGCACTACCTTGGAGGCGATAGTATAAAGGCTGGTCCACTGTTCGTATCCCGGTGCAAGCTGGAGAGTGACAATCAAGTCGGCAATATCGAGGAGTCCCATGACGTCCACAAAGAGTTGTTGCATAGAATTGACCCAGGCCAAGGGGGCGGGCACTTGGATGCCTGCTTCGACGAACAAGTCCATTCTTTCGTCGATCAACTTGATAAGATCGTCGATGAGATAGACACGCTTGAAGAGCTGTGTGTGGAAGGTATAGCACTCGGTTCGCATGGTCTGAAGATAGCACCAGCGAGGTGCGATGAAGTGCCTGTCGGGCAGGTACTGAATTTCATCATCTTGGGTCGTGGTATTTGTTTTATTGTTGACGTCTGTAGGGGGCATTTTGAAGGTAACCCGAGGTTTGGATATTTTGTTCGGAGTTGTTTGATAAATTTGGAGAGAACTTGTATCCGGAGAGAGCTCGTGCCCGGCGGGAGCTTGCGTTTGGAGGGAGCCCATGTTTGGAGAGAAACTAGAGAGAGCCCGTGTCCAGAGAGAGGTTGTGTTTGGGAAAAGCCTGTGTCTGGAGAGAATTTATGTGCAGAAAGCCCGCTGGTAGAGGGAAATTGTGCGTGGGAGGGACTTGTTTGCAGACCTAGCCGGCACCAGAAGTTTTAACGACCACGCACTAGCAGTCATGTCAATTAGGGTCTGTACCAGAGAGTATATTGAATCCAGTTAGAATTGGGAGCACAGTTACTTGGAAGGCTACTAACCCCTACTTGGATTGTGAAATATGCCCTAATAAATTAGTAGAAATTAGGTCCTACTATGCTCTAAATATGTAAAGACATTACTATTAGTATAAATTTCCACTTTCAAGAAATGTGATAGCATTCCAAACTTGGAGATGAAATTCAATTGAAAATTGCCAATTGCAGATGATAGTAGTATATGCGGCAGGAATCACTACCCCAACAGCTATTAGCCAAATACAGGCAGTATCGGACAGTGCTAGTAGTAAAGCGTTGCTCCGGTTCGCCGATGCTTTCCATACCACCCGGCAGAAGGCACGAGGCATCCTAAAACAAGATCCCCGTATTTGAGATAAATACGTTGCAATCCTGCAGTAAAAGTACTCCAGACCGATTGACCAACACAACTCAGAAGTACCTATTCCAGCTCAGGAAGGACCTAACAATATTGTTTATACTTTATCCAAACACCTAAAAAGCATTAAAGAATCAACACCTCTAATACCACCGCCCGGTCATTAGACATAGCTATATGTCAGTTCGGCGACGCCAGGATAACAAATGATTGAACCCCCTACCCTGAAAATATTACCCCGAGTGATCACCAATGAGGATAAGCATAGCGCCGGCCACCAACCGGGTAACCCAGGCATCCGATAAACTAATACGCCCCACTT
>Ga0307510_10011192_pt1 | contig 10666 bp, 8 predicted proteins | sample 12_EM_MG_FD_207224 | JGI IMG/M metagenome (GOLD analysis project Ga0307510, IMG submission 207224) | Populus trichocarpa ectomycorrhiza microbial communities from riparian zone in the Pacific Northwest, United States - 12_EM | ecosystem: Host-associated > Plants > Roots > Unclassified | place... | reverse complement strand
TAATCAGTTTGGATTATTATTAAATATTCCTGGTAAAAACGTCAATACAAAAGACCTCTATTTTACTTCAAGCGCACCAGGCCTGAGCGTAGCTGAAAAGGATTCGAGCTCATTGACGATGCGTCTGAGTTATAGCCCTACCCAGTATATTGATTATGTATATTCACTAAAAGGAACTGGCTTTAAACTGGGACTGACCATAAAAACAACAGGGCTGGACAATGTAATTGCCAATAGCAATACATTAAGCCTGAACTGGCAGGCAAGCCTGCACAAACAGGAAAAAGACATCATGCAGGAGCGTCAGTATTCAACAGTTTACTTCTTTAATACTGAAAAAGATGTAGACTGGCTGAGCGAAGCTAAAGATGATCAAAAATCAATTACAGATAAAAAACTGGAATGGGTAGCGTTTAAGCAGCATTTCTTTTCAAATATCCTGATTGCTAAACAAGGCATTGATAAATCAAACCTGACTGTTAGCACCGATGTAAGCAATAATGCTGATGTAAAGCAAATGAAAGCCGACCTGTCATTTACCCGCGCTGCTGATGGTACTGTGCCTTTGGAATTCTATTTTGGCCCGAATCGCTTCAGCACTCTTAAAGACCAGGGATATGATTTGGATAAAGTGGTCAGCCTTGGTTGGGGACCATTAAAATACATCAATCGTTTTGCGGTACTCCCGGTGTTCAATTTCCTTAAACAATTTAACTGGAACTATGGCCTTATCATCCTGGCATTAACCGTATTGCTCAAAATAGTATTGTCCCCGCTTACCTATAAGTCTTACCTTTCAATGGCTAAAATGCGCATATTGAAGCCTGAAATGGATGAGATCAAAGCGAAAGTTGGTGAAGATAATCCTACACTGTTGCAACAGGAATACATGAAATTGTATAAAAAAGCAGGTGTAAATCCCTTGGGCGGATGCTTGCCACTGCTGCTGCAAATGCCAATAGTGATCGCCTTCTTCCGCTTTTTCCCGAGCTTATTCGAGCTTCGTGGCGAAAGCTTCCTTTGGATGCACGATCTTTCCACTTATGATTCCGTAATAACCTTTACACCTATTTTTGGCGTTGGGCATATCAGCTTAATGTGTTTGCTGATGACCATATCTACTTTGGTTTACACCTATTTCAATAACCAGATATCGGGTGCAACGGGGCAGATGAAATACATTGGGTACATCACTCCGGTTATCTTCCTGGTTACACTGAACAGCTATCCGGCAGGCTTGAACTATTATTACTTCCTGGCCAACATGTTCACTTTCCTGCAGCAATACCTGATCAGGCTGATGGTGGATGATAAAAAGATCCATGCGCAGATACAGGAAAATAAAAAGAAACCTGAGGACAAGAAGAAGAAATCAGGCTTTGCTTCAAAAATGGAAGAAATGATGCGCCAGCAACAGCAGGTGCAGACGAAGAAGAAGTGATTAGTGACTGGTGATTAGAGATTAGTTATTTGTGCCCTGACTAAGTTCAGGGCATTTTTATTTTCAAAAATCGCTTCCTAATCACTAATCTCTAATTAACTAATCACTAAATTTGAATCATGTACGCGATTGTAGATATTGAGACTACAGGGGGACATGCCAGCTCAAATGGCATTACGGAGGTTGCTATATGCCTGCACGACGGTAAAAAAGTAACGCAACGCTACAGCACGCTCGTCAACCCGGGCATAGATATCCCGGTCTATATCCGGGCACTAACGGGCATCACTAATGAGATGGTACAGGATGCACCACCATTTGAGGATGTAGCTGCCGATATCTATCACCTGCTGCATGGAAAAATATTTGTGGCGCACAATGTCAATTTTGATTTCTCATTCATACGTCATCATTTGTCTGCTGCAGGGTATGATCTGCAAAGCAATAAATTATGTACCGTAAGGCTTGGCCGTAAGATATTACCGGGAATGCCATCCTACAGTCTCGGTAAACTATGCCGCCACCTGGGGATAGATAACGAAAGCCGTCATCGCGCCGCCGGGGATGCAGAGGCCACAGCCACCCTCTTCTCTATATTGCTGCAAAACGACACTTCTAATCATATCAGGGAAGCCTTAAAACACCGATCGAAGGAGCAGGTATTACCAGCTAATCTGCCTAAAGAAGATATTGATCAACTGCCTTATACACCAGGCGTATATTATTTTCATAATGAAAAAGGTAAAGTGATCTACGTAGGTAAAGCCAGGAACATCAAACAAAGAGTATGCAGCCATTTTTCGGGCAATAATCCAGGCTTGCAGCGGCAGGAGTTTCTACGAAATATTCATCATGTAAGTTACCAGAACTGTGGCACTGAATTGATAGCTTTTGTGCTGGAAGCCATCGAGATCAAGCGCCTATGGCCAAAATATAACAGGTCATTAAAACGCTTTGAGCACGCCTATGGCCTGTACGCCTTTGAGGATCAGAACGGCTACCTCAGACTGGCTGTTGACAAACGACGCAAACTTACCAAACCCTTATATACCTGCAACTCATTTTTAGACGGCCGGAACCTGCTTAACCGCCTGATCGAAGAATTTGAGCTTTGCCCAAAACTATGTTTCATTCAAACCAACAACGAGGCATGCACAAGTGTTAAACAACATGTATGTGCCTGCGAAGGAGTTGAAACAGCAGAAGAATATAACAGGAAAGTAAACCTTGCAATTGATGAGTTGAGAGAGGCCCTGCCTACCTTTGCCATCCGCGATGAGGGTCGTAAAACTGATGAACATAGCTGTATCCTGATAGAAAAAGGACAGTTTTATGGTATGGGCTATATCTCCCACTATTTTGATGCAGATAACCTGGAGCAGCTTAAAAACTATCTCACTCCCTACCCTGGCAACGATTACATCCGGAACATGGTATCCAACTATGCGATTAAGTATCCTGAAAGAACGATGGTGTTTGGTTGATATTCAGACTTACGAAGTTTGATAAACTTCGTAAGTCTGGTATTACATTTAATTGTTATTTTTAAATTAAATGATCGTAAATCATGGACAATAAAATATCTTACAAATATGATTTAGGCATACATTACCCTGCAGGTTGTCAGGAAAAGCCTGGCAGGAGTTAGGACAATCTAAATTTGTGTTACAACTTATAGACCCTCCCCTAACTGATTTCATTTCATTTCTGGATAGCTTTTTTCCTAAGCTTTTTGGTTCTTTCATTTTTCAAAAATTTAAGATGATTAACATGCTTACTCTTTTCAAAGGTTTTCAGCACTCCCCTTTTTCTTTGGCCAAAAGAAATTCTTCATAATATATTTCAATCTTTTTACATGATCTCCGGGAACTCTCAGAAAAATCATGAACATAAATAACGTATCCGTCACATTAATTAACCATTGATTAATTTTTGTATTATATAGCATGTAAAATTTATTAATCAGGGGATGGGTATAAAACACGGTAAGGTGAATTATACAGGGTGGCGTTTTTCAGATATTGCCGGGCTTGTTTTCGACATGTAACAGGGTTAAGGTATTTAATTAATATACACCAAATTACAAAAAATATAATAGCAAACTAATTTTTTATTTTTTTTAATTTTAAGCTCTAACTATAAGACAATCCCTATTCCGGCCGCAGTTTAAACGAGGCTTATCAAAGCTTATTGACAGGAATGAAGATGAAATATTTAACTATTCGTTATATATTCGCAAATTCTTTTCCAGAATAACGAACACAATAATACGATGAGGTACCCCCTATTGGCGGGTAAAACTTTAGATATCCTATAGAGTAAAACTTAGAGTTTAGATTATTCCTGCCTTTTCCAGTTCAACCTGCATTTGTTGCTGTACCTTCAATGCTTCGGTCCTGGCGGCTTCAGCAAAGTCTTCACCGTTTGAAGCATAAATGATAGCCCTTGAACTATTTACGATCAATCCGCAATCTTTATTCATTCCATATTTGCAAACTTCTTCCAGTTTACCTCCTTGTGCACCTATACCAGGTACCAACAGGAAATGATCAGGCGCTATTTTGCGTATATCAACAAACTCGAGGCTTTTGGTTGCACCTACCACGTACATAATGCGGTCGGCACCGGCCCAGGTATTGGCTTTTTTGATCACCTCCTCATACAAATAACCATTTCCTGTTTGCAGGTACTGGAAATCCTTGCTGCCAACTGATGAGGTAAGTGCCAGAACAATCACCCATTTTCCCTCAAACGCCAGGAAAGGTGTTACGCTGTCATTACCCATATACGGAGCAACAGTGATGGCATCAAAGTCCATTCCGGCAGCTTCTTTATCAAAAAAAGCACGGGCATACATGCCCGAAGTGTTGCCTATGTCACCGCGCTTGGCATCAATTATACTCAGGCAATCATCAGGTAAATATTCTGCGGTAGCTATCAAACTTTGCAAACCCTTCACCCCATGTTTTTCGTAGAAAGCTGCATTGGGTTTGTAAGCAATGCACAGATCGTTCGTAGCATCAATTATACGCTTGTTAAATTCAAATATCGGGTCGGGATATTTTTTTAAAAAAGCAGGTATCTTATCCATATCAGTATCAAGACCGACACACAAGAATGATTTTTTTTGTTTGATTTGCTGGATAAGTTGCTGGCGGGATAACATGAGACCTGATTAGTTAATTTGGATGCCCAAAAAAACTAAAAAATAACCTAAGTGTAAGATTATTAAAACATATTTTTTCAAAATTTTGATTTGTTAATATTAATGAGTAAAATTGCAACGTTATCCTTTGAATTTTTCTTGCACTAAAGAAACAATTTAAAAATCCACATAATTCTATTAATTTTTAGATGTTGCGTAAGCAAAGTTGCAAGACAATTTCTCTCAAATAAAATATTCCTTTTGAACTATTATTTATATCCATGTCTGATACAACAGAATTGAACGACAAACTCGTTTCAGAGTTGCGCGAAATGGCAAAAAGTTTAGGTATTGCAGGAACTGATGAGCTTAGAAAGCCTCAGTTGATAAGCAGTATTGTTGAACAACAGCAATTAATTGAAGCTGCCCGCGCGCAGCAGGCAGCTATGAACAATAACTATGGCATAATTAAACCTGCCGAAGTAGTTGAAGAAACCGCTGAAAGACCCCGTAAAAGAATACGCACTATAAAATCCAAAAACGAGCCCCGCATAGAGGTTCCTTTGGACGATACCAACCTGTTTGATGAGCCTGATGATGAAGCCCCTGTAGATGATACAGACGGTGAGCCAGCTATAGCCTCAGCTTCATTAACTGAAGAGCAGGAAGTACCGGCTATCAAAACCGATGATACTACAGGCGAACCCAAACCTCAAAAATTTGAGCGCAGGTTTAATAACAATCAAAATCAGCAAAAGAACCAGGAGCCTGCTATCAACCTTGATTTTGATAATGTTATTGTAAATGAAGGCGTTTTAGAGATCATGCCAGATGGTTATGGTTTCCTGAGGTCATCAGACTACAATTACCTGACTTCTCCTGATGATATTTATGTATCACAGTCGCAGATAAAACTATTCGGCCTCAAAACCGGCGATACTGTTCGCGGAAGTATCCGCCCTCCAAAAGAAGGTGAAAAATACTTTCCGCTGGTTCGTGTTGAGGCTATCAATGGCCGTATACCTGCCGAGGTTCGCGACCGGGTTCCATTTGACCACTTAACACCGCTCTTCCCTTCGGAAAGATTAGGCTTATTCACTGATCCGGGCAATTATTCTACCCGTATTATGGACCTGTTCGCCCCTATCGGTAAAGGCCAGCGTGGTTTGATTGTAGCTCAGCCTAAAACAGGTAAAACTATGTTATTGAAGGATGTTGCTAACGCGATTGCAAAAAACCATCCGGAAGTTTACCTGATCATTCTGCTGATCGATGAACGCCCTGAGGAAGTAACTGATATGGCCCGCAGCGTGCGCGCGGAAGTCGTATCATCAACCTTTGATGAGCCTGCCGAACGCCATGTAAAAATCGCCAATATCGTTTTAGAAAAAGCGAAACGTATGGTGGAGTGCGGACACGATGTGGTAATCCTTCTTGACTCGATCACCCGTCTGGCACGTGCCTACAACACAGTTGCCCCTGCATCCGGTAAAATATTATCAGGTGGTGTGGATGCCAACGCATTGCATAAGCCTAAGCGCTTTTTTGGTGCGGCCCGTAACATAGAGGATGGCGGTTCGTTAACCATCATCGCTACGGCATTGACAGAAACTGGTTCAAAAATGGACGAAGTGATCTTCGAAGAATTTAAAGGTACCGGTAATATGGAGTTGCAACTCGATCGTAAGCTCTCCAACAAACGTATATTCCCGGCTATCGATATCACTGCATCAAGTACCCGCCGCGACGATTTGCTGCTTGACCGAGACACCTTACAACGTGTTTGGATATTGCGCAATCATTTGGCCGATATGAACTCGCAGGAAGCAATGGAGTTTTTGCAAAGCCAAATAAAAGGGACAAAAACTAACGAAGAATTCCTGATCTCAATGAATTCTTAATATTTTTGATGGTTCATGGTTCATAGATCATGGTTAATAGTAAAAAAACTATGAACTATGAACCACCAACTACGAACCAAATAATATCTTCGCCCCGAAATGAAGAAGCGCGTAAGCAAACATGTTCCGAATGCAATCACCTGTGCCAACCTGTTCAGTGGCTGCGTTGGTATTGTTTTTGCGTTCCAGGAAAACCTGATCTATGCTGCTTATGCCCTATTCCTAGCTGCTATTTTTGATTTTTTTGACGGTTTTGCCTCACGTGTACTGCAATCGTTCTCAGGAATTGGTAAAGACCTCGACTCTTTGGCTGATATGGTGAGCTTTGGCTTTTTACCGTCGGCAATCATGTATGAGCTTTTTTTGCAGAGCCCACAGGTTCCCAAAGTAAGCTCGTGGCTAAATTTTATCGCTTTCCTGATTTCTGTTTTTTCGGCACTGAGACTGGCAAAATTTAACAACGATACACGCCAGGCAGATAGCTTTATCGGTTTACCAACTCCGGCAAACGCTATTCTGATCGCATCCATTCCATTCATATTAGAACATCACCCCCTGTTTGCGGTGTACATATTAAATACCTATGTGTTGGCGGCGTTTGTATTAATAATGTGTTCGCTGCTGGTAGCTGAAATACCGTTAATGTCGTTAAAATTTAAAAACACCGATTTCGACAAAAACATTTATCGTTATTTATTATTGCTGTTTTCGGCAATATTGATACTATTTTTTAAATTTGCTGCTGTTCCGGTGATTATATTTATGTATATCACTTTATCTATCATTCAATTTAAGTTCTCTAATGACAAAGTTTCAGGCTGAAATCGACGTAATGCCCAAAAAGGAAATTCTTGACCCGCAAGGAAAAGCAGTTACCGGAAGTATGAAAAATCTTGGATTAGCCGAAATTCACAACGTACGTATAGGCAAGCATATTTCTCTTGAAATTGAAGCTGAAAATGAAGAAGTTGCTAATTCAAAAGTAGAGCAAGCCTGCAAAAACCTGTTAGCCAACCTGATAATGGAAAGCTATACTTTTAAACTTCAGAAAGTTTAAATTCCAGCTTCTTTCTCGGCTTTGATGCGTGTAAGCGCAGTCAGGTTATTTTCGATCAGCTCTTTTGCCTGAGTATATTTGGCTGTTATCTGTGCTGGTTCTTGTCCACCTGCTTTGCAAAGTATTTCTACGTCCTGCAATAGCTCCTGTGAAATAAGCATTCCGAAAAATCCCATCGAAGGTTTTAATTTATGTGCAGATGCTGCTGCAGTGACCCAGTCCTGCGTCCTTAATGCATCATTAATACTCTGCAGCATTTCCGGCGCTTGTTGCAATAGCATGTCAATAGATTCTATGACAAATTCATCACTGCCATCAGCAATTTCATATAAAAATGAAAGGTCAAGATCTGGTGTGGACTGGCTATCAGGCATGTTTAGGCTAATAATATAATATGGTTAGTGTTTTCAAAATTATAACTTTTTTACGATCAAATCGTCTTTAAGTTCGCTTTTTAGTTCAAAAATACTTTTTTTAAGTACTGGGTGATTAAGATCGGGGGCTAACTCGCTTAATGGGGCTAAAGTGAACATCCTGTTCTGCAATTCAGGGTGAGGTACATTGAGTCCGGGTTCAGCAATGATATCTTGTCCGTAGAATAAAATATCAATATCAATAATTCTTGATCCCCATTTTTCCTCTCTGACCCGTCCCATGATCTTTTCGATATTCAATATTTTTCGAAGAATACGCTGTGCAGATAAATCTGTCCTTAGTTGTATTACCTGGTTAAGGTAATTAGGTTCATCGGTTTTCCCCCACGATTGCGTCTCATATACCGACGAGCGTCTTTCCACAGGCCCTATTTCAGTTTCAATATGAGCTATCGCTTTGTCCAGTAATCTCTTCCTGTCGTCCAGGTTACTCCCTAATAATAAAAAAACATCGATCATTGTTGTAACAAATATTATGGACAAAGCTCTTAATATTATCCATATTGAATTGCTAAGTTTGCATAGATAAAAGATTTATAATATTTAATGAAACAATTCTTCAAATTTGTTTTCGCCACGTTGGTGGGGATTATTTTAGCCGGTGTAATTTTAATAGTAATTATAATCGGCATAGTGGTGGCAGCAAGGGGTGATAAACATGTCGAAATTGATTCTGATTCTGTTTTACACATTACCTTTACAAAGGACATACCCGAACGAACTCCCTACAATCCGTTAGCAGGCCTTGATTTTTTAGGGCTGGATGGCGATAAAAATTTAGGTCTGAATGATATCCTGGCCAATATCAAAAGAGCAAAAACAGACGAAAATATAAAAGGAATTTTCCTTGACCAGAGTTACATGCTTTCGGGCCAGGCTACTACCGAGGAAATACGCGATGCCCTGATGGACTTTAAAAAGTCAGGTAAATTCATCATCGCCTATTCAGAAGTTTATACGCAGGGTTTTTATTACCTGGCATCAGTGGCCGATAAGGTTTACATCAATCCAAAAGGTTTGTTCGAATTCAGCGGTTTTAATTCACAAATTACATTCTTTAAAGGGGCACTTGATAAGCTTGGCATCCAGGCGCAGATAATTAAAGTAGGCACCTATAAGAGCGCTGTTGAGCCGTTTGTGCTCAGCAAAATGAGCGATGCCAATCGTATGCAGGTAAATTCTTACCTGGGCTCGCTATATAATTATTTTTTAACCGGCATCAGCAGTAGCCGTAAAATAAGCAAGGATTCATTGTTCAACATTGCCAATAATCTAAAAATTCAGCTGCCTGAAGATGCATTGAAATACAAGCTGGTTGACGGCTTAAAGTACAAGGATGAGGTATTGGATGAATTGAAAGAACGCACCGGAGTCAGTTCAAAGAAAAATCTGCATAAAGTAGAAATGAGTGATTATGCCACTGGTAACACCTCAACCGATAACGACGAAGATGGTAAAAAGACTATCAAAAACCAGATAGCCATTGTGTATGCATCAGGCGAGATCAATGGAGGAGAAGGAGATGACAATACCATCGGATCTGAAAAAATATCAAGCGCTTTACGCAAAGTAAGGTTGGATGACAATGTAAAAGCAGTTGTTCTCCGCGTTAATTCGCCGGGTGGTAGCTCGCTGGCGTCTGATGTGATATGGCGTGAGGTGATGCTGACCAAAAAAGTAAAACCGATCATTGTTTCTATGGGCGACCTTGCAGCTTCTGGCGGATATTATATCTCCTGCGCAGCTGATTCTATCATTGCTGAGCCAAATACTTTAACAGGTTCTATAGGCATTTTTGCGATAGTGCCTAATCTCCAAAAATTATTTAATGATAAACTGGGTATCACATTCGACGGTGTAAAAACAGGAAAATATGCCGATTTAGGCGATTTAAGTCGCCCGCTGTCTGCTGAGGAAAGAGCCATACTGCAAAATAATGTGAACCACGGGTATGATGATTTCACCAAAGCAGTTGCTGAAGGACGCCATAAAACGCAGGCTTATATCAACAGTATTGGCCAGGGCCGTGTATGGACAGGTGAACAGGCCATTAAAATTGGTTTGGTTGATCGCTTAGGTAACATTAACGACGCCATCTGGTCGGCAGCAAAAAAAGCAAACATTAAAAAATACAAAATTGTGCCCTACCCCGAACAAAAGAAGGGTGTGTTTAATAAATTCGGCTCAGATATCAGCACTCAGATGAAGGCGCATTTTGTAAAATCTGAACTGGGTGATAATTACCGGTATTACGAGCAGATAAAAGGCCTTACCCAAATGATGAAAAGTCCGCAGATGCGTATGCCTTATGATATTGTGATCCACTAAATAATATAACATTTTATGGTTAAGGTCATATTCTTCTGAGTATGACCTTATTTTTTGGAGTTCAAATATTAATACCCGGTACCGACTGTGAGGTATTAACTATTTTGTATTTTTACCGGCCAAATCCCATGGAAAATAAACCCGTTGCCCGTACGCTCCGCTTGCTGTCGCAATTAATGGAATTGCACGATGAGAATCCATTTAAAATAAAGTCGCTGGCGAATGCTGCTTTTAAGGTGGATAAACTTCCATACCGTATATCCGGCAAAAGCCTGGCTGAAATGGAGAAAATCGACGGCATTGGGAAAAGTACAGCTACCAAGATTGCGGAACTATTGGAAACGGGGGCCATCACTGAAT
>Ga0307510_10011190_pt1 | contig 10666 bp, 10 predicted proteins | sample 12_EM_MG_FD_207224 | JGI IMG/M metagenome (GOLD analysis project Ga0307510, IMG submission 207224) | Populus trichocarpa ectomycorrhiza microbial communities from riparian zone in the Pacific Northwest, United States - 12_EM | ecosystem: Host-associated > Plants > Roots > Unclassified | place... | reverse complement strand
AAACGGTATTTTTAACCCTGAGAGGATAGATCGTAGTCATATGATTTCAAGTTGAAACATCAATCCTAAGTAAGATGCAGAGTACAAATGTTGAATCGACCTTTTATTATCCTGAGAACTGGCAAAAAGGAAATTGGAAATTCGCGGCCGAATATATGGGCGACCAATACTCCTACCTGGTCTACAAACGTATAATGGATATCGTCACCTCGGTACTGGTTATTGTGCTGCTGTTCCCTCTCCTGCTTCCTATCCTTGCTCTGCTTATTAAATTAGACTCCCGCGGTCCTGTTTTTTTTCGTCAGAAAAGGGTTGGCTTTCTTGGAAAAGCCTTCTGGTGTTATAAATTCCGTACGATGCGCCTCAACGACCATGCGGATACCCGACGTGCATCAAGGAATGACCCGAGAGTCACCCGTGTTGGCTGGTTCCTTCGTAATACCTGTTTGGACGAACTGCCTCAATTTATTAATGTGTTGCTTGGACACATGAGTGTCGTTGGCCCCAGGCCTCATATGCTAAAAGACTCCAAAGAGTTTTCAGACCTGGTCAGCAACTATGCTTTCCGTAATATGGCTCGTCCCGGCATTACCGGTCTCTCCCAGATACGGGGTTATCGTGGGCCTGCCAACAATCTCGAAAGCGTTTTCCGCCGTTACCGTTGGGATGCTTACTATGTGAGGAATGTCAGTTTTCTCCTGGATTTGCGGATCATGGCCGAAACAGGATTATTAATGTTCACCTCTCTCTTCAATAAGAATAAGCCTATCCCCATGGACGACTCGGTCTATAAAAAAGTCTCCACTCCTGCCAGGATAAAAAAAATCGCTTAGCTATTGCTGCTTCCCTGTCGAAACACCTCGCGTGTTAAAATATGATATCTTTAGCCGATGAATGTGGAACAGATCATTCCGACGGATGAGATAGGGTTCTATACCTTGTTGAATATCAGCGATGTAGGCGAATTTAATCAGTGGATGTTCGAGTCGATCAAACCCTACGTCAAAGGAAAAACCCTGGAAATTGGAAGTGGTATCGGCAACATTTCAACTATGTTTGTCAGATCTCACTTGTCACTGACACTTAGTGACTACAGCAAGGAATATTCCAGCTTCCTCCAAAAGAGATTTGCTTCGGAATCCCTCATTGAAGGGGTCTACCGGATAGACCTGACGGATCCAAATTTTGAAACCCATTGGTCCCATTTGTTGGGCAGCTTTGACACTGTATTTGCATTGAATGTAATAGAGCATATCGAAGACGATCAGCTCGCAGTCGTCAATTGTCATAAATTACTTGCCCCTGGAGGACATTTGATCTTACTTATGCCGGCTTATCCGGGTCTTTACAATGGATTTGACAAAGGACTTGGGCATTACCGCCGTTATACCCGGCAGACAATGAGCGGCTTGCTCTCGATCCGATTTGAAGTCGTAAGAACCTGGCATTTTAATCTGGCGGGCATCTTTGGCTGGTTCTTTTTTGGAACAGTATTGCGGGGAAAGACGATCACAAAAGGGCAAATGAACGTCTATAACCGGCTGGTCCGACTCTTTCGCATAGCCGACCAACTGACCTTCCGCCGTATCGGGTTATCCGTTATAGGAGTGGGAAAAAAGAAGTAAATTGTATACTTAACGATAACACTAACCGGATGACCATAAACAGACGGACAGCTATCAGGCAATTGGCTATCATATCTGCAGGTGCTGCCCTGCTACCTTCCTGCCTGCATCCTCACGCTAAGCCATCGGTGTCGCTGAAAAACTTTACGTTAACCGGCGACCAGGAGAAATCGCTCGAAGAGCTGACGGCAACCCTGATCCCAACGGATACAACTCCCGGCGCCCGTGATGTATCCGCTCATCTGTTGGTGCTCAGGATGGTGGACGACTGCTCTCCGAAGACCGACCAGGAAAAGTTCATAAAGGGGCTGGTTTCCTTTGACGAGGCTTCCCGGACTGCATCCGGAAAGTCTTTTGCCGAGGCTTCTCCAACCCAAAGGGAAGCCTTGCTTTTGGCTATCGAAAGCAAAAAGTTACCGGGTGAGGAGCTTAATTTTTTCTACTCTACCACTAAAAAGCTTACGATCCTGGCCTATTCGTCGTCTCAGTTTTTCCTGACCAAGGTTCAGGTCTATGAATTGGTACCCGGGCGTTTTCATGGTTGTGTGCCAGTCATGTCTCTCAAAAAAGCTTCCTAATCCTTTTAACCGATCACTATGGGTGATTCTATAAAGAACAAACAGTTTGATGCCATCGTCATAGGTTCCGGCATGAGTGGCGGCTGGGCTGCGAAAGAGTTTACTGAAAAGGGCTTTAAGACCCTTGTCCTTGAAAGAGGCCGCGAGGTCCGGCATATGAAGGATTACCCTACCACCAATATGATGCCCTGGGAATTCCAGCACCGGGGCGAGATACCCAATGATATCCGGGAAGCCAATCCCGTCGTCAGCCGCTGCTATGCTTTCCGGGAAGATGCGATGCATTTCTTTGTAAAAGACACGGAGCATCCTTATGTCCAGGAGAAACCCTTCGACTGGATCCGCGGTTACCAGGTAGGGGGCAAGTCGATCATGTGGGCGCGTCAGACCCAGCGCTGGAGTGACTTTGATTTTGAAGGACCGGCCCGTGATAAATTTGCCGTTGACTGGCCGATCCGGTACAAAGACCTGGCCCCCTGGTACAGCTATGTAGAAAAGTTTGTGGGCATTTCCGGTAATAAGGATGGTCTTCCCCATCTTCCGGATGGAGAATTTCTGCCTGCCCTGGACCTTACCTGTGTAGAGACCTATTTCAAAGATTTTGTTGCAAAGAAATACAGCGATCGTCATGTTATCTATGGCCGTTGCGCTCACCTCACCGAGCCTACGGCCCTGCACCTGCAGCAGGGTAGAGGGCAATGTCAGAAGCGGACCCTTTGCCAGCGTGGCTGTCCTTTTGGAGGGTATTACAACTCCAATTCCACCACTATTCCCTGGGCCGAACGCACCGGCAATATGACCCTGCGTCCTTATTCCATTGTCGAATCCATTATCTACGATGACAAAAAAGGAAAGGCCTCTGGTGTCAGGGTCATCGATGCCAATACAAAAGAAACCTTCGAATATTTCGCTCCGGTCATCTTCGTCAATGCCGGCGCTCTGAATACAAATCTTATCCTGCTGAACTCAACCTCATCCCGTTTTCCCCATGGGCTTGGCAATGACAATGGTCTACTGGGAAAATATGTGGCCTTCCATAATTACAGGGGTCATATTTCTGCGCAGTACGATGGTTTTACCGACAGCACGACAGATGGCAAACGGCCTACCGGAGCCTATATTCCTCGTTTCCGAAACGTCTTTCAACAGGACAAGGATGCTGATTTCCTCCGGGGTTATGCGGCCGGCTTCTCTGCTTTTCGCGGCTCCCGGCATTCTACCGAGGGATTTGGGCAAACGCTGAAACAAAACCTTAGCTCAGCCGAACCAGGTCCCTGGTATGTTGGCTCTCATATGATGGGCGAGACCATTCCTAAGGAAACCAACCAGGTAAGCCTGGACAGCAACCTGAAGGATCAGTGGGGAATTCCGCAGCTGAAGATCAATATCGGCTATGATGACAACGACGAAAAAATGCTGAAGGACTTTTTCCGGCAGATGACGGACATGTATACTGCCGCCGGGTTTACGAATATTAAGACTGGTGACTCCGGGCAGGCACCCGGCCTCGATATCCACGAAATGGGCGGGGTCCGGATGGGCAATGACCCTAAGACCTCCCTGCTGAATAAATGGCATCAGCTGCATGGCTGTGATAATGTATATGTCACAGACGGAGCCTGTATGACTTCCACGTCCACGCAGAATCCTTCCCTGACCTATATGGCCATGACTGCACGTGCCGTCGATCATGCCGTATCACAATTGAAAAAAGGATAAGCCGATGAAAGACTTTTTATTGACCCTGACTGCCTGTTTACTGGTCTTCATTGTACTAAATGTCGGTTATTACGGCGAATGGTTCAGTGGGAAACCCCGTCAGTATTGGTTCGACTTTCTGAAGGAAAAGGATGATCCTGCGGATGAGGTCGCCATCAAAAAGGCCCGATACGGAATAGCCTACACGATCTCGATGAAGGTTAAAGAGGTTGTTGAAAAGAGAAAAATGCCTCATGCTGTGATCCTCTTCGAACCCAATAGCTACTATCGCGATTCCCTGCATATCTACAATGCTGTTCGTGCTCCGGAGCCGGCAGTCTTTTATTATTATACGGGTCTCGAAGGTGTCTGGACGAATTCTCCGGATGTAAACAAGGCCAACTTTATCGTCAGGGTCTCTCAGAAAAAGGGCGTCACTCTTGACGAGATCCGCTCTCCGCAGCAGCTGCAACAAATACTGGCCGGATTTAAAAAATTCCCTCCAATATTGTAAACTATGCCCGTACTTACTTACCTGTTTTTGTTGCTTTGTTATTTATTGTCGGGATATGGCGTGCTCAGTCTTTTTGGGATGCGGCTGAAGGCGGTGTATATGATCACGCTGTCTTTGCTTTTAGGTGTCGCAGTAGCTTCCTTTATCCCCTTTTTGTTACAGCTGTTTTACATTGTCATTACCGGTCCTACCGTATTCGGAGCCTTGCTGCTGGCTGCCCTGTTGCTGAATATTCCTTCGTTTCTTCAAATACGTAAAGAGGGCGGGGCTGCTTTTATCCGTCGGTTCAGACCGGGCCGCTTGCGTGTAGAAGCTTATGAGCTGCCTTACTGGCTGATCATCGGTTTTCTGATCTTTGTCAGCGTATGGAGGTGTTACTATCTGCCGCCTACTTCGCGGGATGCCCTTTCCGGGCCGGAGACGATAGCAGAATATGCCGTGCGTGAACAGACCATAATCAATTCTTTTTTCAGGATCGATCTCTGGTCGACCAACAATCAATTTAAATCTCCTTTTCTCATCAGCCTGCAGATCATTTATAAGCTGGCTGGTTTTCCTTTTGGCCAGGTCTGGCTCAGCATTGTGTTTATCTGTTTTGTAGTCTTTCTCTATAATGCATTGAAGGAAAAATTGCATCCTATTATTGCGGGTCTGTTATTGCTTCTTTTTCTGATGACCCCTGAGATCTATGCTTATACTTTTATGATTTTGTATGACTATAGCAATATGGTCTTTTATTTCCTTGGTCTCTATTTCTTATTTCGCGCGCTGGATACTCCTGGCTCTCCGGCAACCCTTGCTTTTGCCGGTCTGCTGCTTGGAATAGCAACCTATATCCGGTCGGAGACCCTGGTCCTGGTAGTGCTGTTCCTTCCGCTGATCCTGCTGGCGCAGATCCGCGACGGCGCGGGTCGTCTTCGGGTACCGTCCGTGGTCCTGCTGAAAAAAATGGTACTAACCGATCTTTTCTTTTTGCTGCCTTCGCTAATCGGTTATTATCTGACTACTCAGCTCTATATAAAGTATTACCTGCCTGTACATTATGACATTGGTAGCCTGGTCAACGACCACTTGGGCGACTGGCATCCGCTGTGGCAGCGATATAGTGACATTGTCACCCGGCTGTTGTTCGGCACCTTTGCCATTCATCTGTGGGGATATCTGTTCTACATAGCAAGTGTCCTGTTCCTGGCAGAACTTGTCTTTGTCCGGCGTCTTAACAGGCAGGCCCGGAACTGGCTGTATGCGATGCTGATGCTCTACCTTGCCCTTGGTATTCTGGGTTTTGCGCTGCCGATGTTCAACCTGCTGGAGACGACAAAACGCGCCCTCTTTAAAATGATGCCATTGGTTCTTCTCTACCTGGCAAATAATGAGCTTTTGCTTCGTCTTTCCCGGCGGATCTCCCGATGGGAAGGTACTCATAGTCAGGGTGGCTCTTCGTCACAGCCTGCTGTTGCTGCCAGTGGCGGCGCCGTGTCAGGTCCCAGCACTTCTTCCAAAAAGAAATCCAGGAAAAAATGATTTTGGACCCTAAAAGGTAAAAAGTACCATTTAAGTCATCAATAGCACAACACCGGTTCGTGGCGGGTGAATAACTTTGTATCACAATAACAGCAACAACCTTCTCTCACTAAAATCATGTTATATGTGTGCCAATAAGTTCGACCACGATCATAAGCCCAACCTTCTCGGGAGCGTATTGTCCAACAAATGCTCCCGTTGTCGCAGAGGAGATCTGTATAAATATCACAATCCCTATCGACTCAAAACATTTATGCAAATGAATGAGACTTGCCCTGTTTGCGGTCAGCCTTTTGAGATCGAAGTAGGGTTCTGGTATGGGACGGGTTTTGTAAGCTATGCTCTTTCCGTAGCGGTCTGTGTCGCCACATTTATTGCCTGGAAGGTACTGATCGGCATGTCCCTGCATGACAACCGGATATTCTGGTGGATGGGTATCAACGGGGTTATACTGGTCTTATTACAGCCTCCGATCATGCGCATCTCAAGGACTATCTGGCTTAACTTCTTTGTATGGTATGATCCCAACTGGCAGGAAGTGAATGCAAAGGATCCCGAGCGCACTAATTTATCTTTGAAAAACGATTGGTAATTTAAAAACTTAAAAAGCGTTTATTATGTCTTTTGCGCTGCCATCTTACGAACAGCTTCCTGCTGAGAGCCAGGCCATCTTTGACCAGCTAAAGCAGGCAATGGGGATGATGCCCAATCTCTATGCGACGATCGGATATTCTGGAAATGCTTTGAGCTCTTACATGCAATATGTCCGGGCGCAGGCAAAGAATACTTTCCATGCCCGCGAACGCGAAGCTATCTATCTCATCGTCTCCCAGCTGAATGGCTGTGAGTATTGTCTTGCTTCTCATACCCAGTCTGCTATCAAGGCTGGCTGGAAAGAGGAAGATACCCTGGCCATTCGTGCCGGCACGCATCCGGATAAAAAGTGGCAGACCATTTATAGCGTTGTACGCTCTTCCATCGAGAACAAAGGTGAAGTAAGTGATGCTCTGTTGCAGGACTTCTATTCGCTCGGCTATAAGGAGGCTGCTGTTGTGGACCTGTTCGTTCTTGTCAATGTCATGAGCTTTACCAATTATATTTTCCGGCTGACAAAGATCCCCATCGACTTTCCGGCGGCAAAAGAGATCTAGCTGCTGCCTAACCTGCCCAACCCTCCCGATCCAGACCTCTGAACTGGATCGCTTCTGCCAGATGCTCTGGCCGGATGATCTCGTCAGCGGCCAGGTCGGCAATTGTACGGCTGATCTTCAGGATATGGTCATGTGCCCGGGCGGACAGCTTCAGCTTGCCCATGGCTGCCCGCAGCAGCTGCTCGCCGCCCGCATCAATCCGGCAAAAATTTCGCAACAGCCGGCTACCCATCTGGGCATTGCAGTAAATACCCGAGTACTTCCGGTCCCTGGTGACCGCATTTCCGCCTAAGATCTCATAACGCATCCGTTGCAGCTCTCTTGCTGCAATTACCCTTTTCCTTATCTCTTCCGAACTTTCCCCGCTACGCTGGTCTGCAAGCTGCAAATAAGGTACTGGTACCACTTCCACGTGCAGGTCGATCCTATCCAGCAATGGACCGGATATTTTGTTGAGGTATCTTGACACTGCTCCGGGCGGGCAGATACATTCCCTGTCGGGATGATTATAATAACCGCAGGGGCATGGGTTCATGGAAGCCAGCAGAATGAAGGAAGAGGGGAATTCTACTGATAACCTCGCACGGCTGATGGTTATCCGCCGGTCTTCCATTGGCTGACGCATCACTTCCAATGTACTTCTGCTGAACTCCGGTAGTTCGTCAAGGAACAATACGCCATTATGGGCCAATGAAATTTCTCCGGGCTGGGGGATACTGCCTCCTCCTACCAGGGCATTGCCGGAAATAGTGTGATGAGGGCTTCGAAAGGGCCGCTGGGAAAGGAGTCTTGTATTTGCGGGTAACTTACCGGCCACACTGTGAATCTTCGTCGTCTCCAATGCTTCCTGCAAGCTCAATGGTGGAAGAATAGTGGGAAGGCGTTTCGCCAGCATGGTCTTGCCGGCGCCGGGCGGACCGATCAATATGACATTATGCCCACCGGCTGCTGCTATTTCCAATGCTCTTTTGATGCTTGTCTGTCCCTTTACCTCACTGAAGTCAAGATCAGCCGGCACTGCCGTCGCATCAAAATCCGCCCGCACATCGACATGGACTGATCTTGCAGCACTGGTGTCCCGGAAAAATTCGATCACTTCCCGGATATGCCCGAATGCAAATACCTCTAATTGATTGACCATCGCGGCTTCGGATGCATTGGCTTTTGGAACGATCAGACCTTTGAACTGTTCTTTGCGGGCTTGTATGGCAATAGGTAATGCGCCCTTGATGGGTTGAATGTTCCCATCCAGTCCGAGCTCGCCCATGATGACATAGTTTTTTAGAAGAGAAGGATCGGGGATTTGTTCACTCCCGGCGAGTATACCCATGGCAATCGGCAGGTCGAAAGCAGAGCCATACTTTCGGATGCCCGCCGGCGCCAGATTGACGACGACCTTGGTGCGAGGCATATAATAGCCATTGCTCTTGATGGCGCTTTCTATCCGCTGAATACTTTCTTTCACGGCGTTGTCGGCCAGCCCGACTATAAATGTGTGGAGACCCTCTGTCACATTGACTTCTACGGTAATGGTGATCGCCTCAACACCATACACCGCGCTTCCGAATGTTTTCACCAGCATATCCGTATTATTTAGCTGATAAAGCTAGAAAATACATCAACGTCATTTTTAAAAAACTGCTCCTGGTTCCACGCGAGATGTTCCACGGAAGCGGCAACTGGCGCGACCATAAGCTGGTCACCATCCTGCTTTGTGCGAATGCAATCGACCTGCTGGCCTTATAAACGTTCCAGCATCTCCACCACCTTCTCCCGCTTCAGGATCAGGTACCCAATACGGTCATTGCTGATCCCCTGCTTTAGCTGATAGCTGAACTCCAGCTGATCATCCTTCACAGCTGTCTCAAAATAATTGAACTGGATATTTGGATAAACTTTCAGTTCTTCCCCGATCTCATAAAGATGCGTGCTCAGGATGAAGAGCGATTGCCGTATTTTGATCAATCCCTTGATCACGGTCGTCGAACATTTCATTGCGTCCTGCACGTTGGTACCTTTGAACAACTCATCGATCAGGACCAGCCACTTCTTGTTGCCGCCTATCTTTTCGAGCGTATTGCGGATGCGTTGTACCTCATTGAAGAAAAAACTTTCCCCTTTGGAGATATTATCGACAACATTGATGTTGCTGAGGATCCCATCAAAAAGGCTTAACCGCATAGTCTTTGCCGGAACTCCCATACCCAGGTGGGCCAGGAAAACGACGACTCCTACGCTTCGGATAAAGGTGCTCTTACCGGCCATATTCGCTCCTGTGAGAAACAGAAAATTACTCGCCTGGTCCAGCTTTACATCATAGGCGACTGGTGTGGGCAAAAGAAGGTGATAGAGCGAGCCCGCCTCAAAATAGGGCTCTTCCTGTTCCACAAATACCGGGAAGCTCAGCTTGTAGCGGCGTATAGCCATTGCCATCGAATACCAGGCATCCAGCCGGTTGTGGATCTCGATCAGCAATTGCATAGTCGTCTTTGACCGGTAGCGAATAAAATTGCCATAATGGATGACCTGGACGGGGTTCAGTTTGACACCAGGCTTGAGTTTTACAAGGGACTGCAGGATGTCCTGGTTCAGCTGTTCCCGGGCTTTTTTCAACAGGTCGCTCAGCAGGCGGGGACAATTCGGGGTATCCAGCAGCGCGATCAACTGGTTCATCCCCCGCAGAAAATCTGCGAAATGTGTCACAGAATAGCGCACTATGGAATAATCCGGGGCATGAAAAACCTTATACATCAATGCTGCCGGCAGATTATGCGCCTGGGGAATATCGTCGACAGCCGTTTCATAAAATCGTTCGATCACCATGAGGGTCCCATTGCTGATGGAAGAAGGCCATTGATCTATCTTCTCCGATAGTAAAGCCAGCACCCGCTGGGTCTCGAGGATGGGGTGGAGGGTACTAAAAGGGTGGTTGAAATATTCCAGTAAAAGATCTTTTCCGCCTGTTGTGCGAGTAAAATCCAGCTTGTGGAAAATGGAATACTCCTCCTCATGGCTGAAAAGAGATAGGTCTTCGTATGTGATCTTGTCAATTTCCATGGTAATGCGTTTAATACCTGAACCGCAGGCGCTGGCCCCATTGAGATTCATCGAAGGCCCCATTTCCATAAACCAAATGTCCATTCACGAAAGTATGGGTCACTGTTGCAGGAAATTGAAACCCATCCAGGGGGCTCCAGCCGCATTTATAGAGAATGTTCTCCGGACTTACGCGGGACGGCTTATTCATGTCCACTATGACCAGGTCTGCGAAGTAACCTTCCCGGATATAACCTCTTTCAGCAACACGGAAGCAGGTGGCTACGGCATGGCTCATCTTTTCTACCACTTTTTCCAGGCTGATCCTGCCTTCCTTGACATAATGCAGCATCAGCAAAAGAGAATGCTGTACCAGCGGCAGCCCGGCATGGGCCTGTTCGTAGGGGCCATTCTTTTCCTCCATGGTATGAGGGGCATGATCCGTGGCGATGAGGTCGAGCCGGTCTTCCAGTAATGCTTTCCATAGGGCTTCCCGGTTATTCGGTGCCTTGATGGCGGGGTTACACTTGATCCGGTTGC
>Ga0307510_10011189_pt1 | contig 10667 bp, 7 predicted proteins | sample 12_EM_MG_FD_207224 | JGI IMG/M metagenome (GOLD analysis project Ga0307510, IMG submission 207224) | Populus trichocarpa ectomycorrhiza microbial communities from riparian zone in the Pacific Northwest, United States - 12_EM | ecosystem: Host-associated > Plants > Roots > Unclassified | place... | reverse complement strand
AGGTTCAATATGTGAAAATTAAATATAAAAATAAATAAAAATATATTTAGTTAAAAAACCAAAGATAAATTTATTAAAGATAAATAAATTTATCTCAACGATTTTGTTTAGTGAATTCTTCTACTTTGAAAAACCAGATAGAGGAAAGATTTTTTTTAATGTGTTTTTATTATAAAATAGTAATTAAACATTACCTTAAAATAAAATTCATGAAAAAATTAAAATCTAGACTTTAGTGAATTTGATTTGAATATTAAGTCAAGGTAACGAACATGAATTAATAATAATAATAATAATCATAATTAAGGCTTATATCATCAATTACCCTTGTCATATTTAGCTCTACTTTTTAGTGTCCGCATGAGGCATGGTGACCGACTACCGGCTTGGCTAATTTTGGTTCTCAATCCAAAACACCTAACATGGCCTTCGAGTGTGTTTGATTTATTGTCTAAAAGATGTTTTTGAATTTTTTTTTATTTTTTTGTTTTCAATTTTTTTTTATGATTTTAAATTATATTAATATTAAAAATATTTTTAAATAAAAAATACTTGAAAATAATCGCTAACGCAATAAAAAACAAATCATTAGAGATGTCATAGTTTCGTTGCCAAACTCGACTTTTCAAATCTATAGTTTTCTTATTTCATAATTAATAATTAACTAGCTATTTTGGTCTATAAAAATAGGTTAATGGACTCAAGAAACAATAGGGACGTGGACAGGACTCGCTGCAGCGTAGAGAAACAAGTTCACGAGTTGCTTGCTATATGGTACAAAGAATTATCCCCAGCAAGATTCTCTTCTGTCTATCCTTCTTTTCTTCTCTGTTCAGCTCTAGCTAGAGAGACATGGCAGGTCTCATTCTCAATAACAAAAGCATGGCTCTATGCCTTGTTTTGGTGATATGTAGTTTTGGGTTGTGCTTAGTCTCTACACATGCAGAGCTTCAAAGATTTGGACAGCCTGCAAAAACTGATGGGACTCTTTCCTTTTTGGTGCTTGGAGATTGGGGCAGAAAAGGTGCTTTCAACCAGTCTGAAGTTGCTGTTCAGGTTCTTCCAGCTTCTTTGCTTTTTCTGATTTATTTCAAGTTTCCGTGTGTGAGAGAGAGTCATGCAACATGTAATTGACATTCCCATCTCTTAAAGAACTTTCCTTGATCAACTAACACGTACCTGCTAATCTTCCTTTGATTTGCATGGATACAGATGGGAAGGATTGGAGAGAAGCTGGACATAGATTTTGTAGTTTCAACAGGTGATAATTTCTATGATAATGGATTGACTGGAAACCAAGACAAAGCATTTGTGGAATCATTTACTCAAATCTACACTGCAAATAGCCTGCAAAAGCAGTGGTACAGTGGTGAGTACCAAACCTGGCGACTGGCTGAATGATTTTTTTCCACAAATAAAAATGAGAAGTTACATGTTGATCTTGCTTGATTTGAATTTTCTAATTTTCTTTCTCTTCTCTTCTGCAGTCTTGGGAAATCATGACTATAGGGGGAATGCAGAGGCACAACTGAGCCAACAACTTAGGAAAATTGATAGCAGGTGGCTATGTTTGAGATCTTTCATCGTCAATGCTGGTGGGTAGCAGCTTCTACATTTTAAGTGCTTCCTTCATCTCATATATATATAAAGACTATACTAACTATGACCACTTCACACTTGAAATTTAGATGTTAATTTAGGATTTATTCATCTAATAACTCAAATCCTTTTGTTCTGTTTTTCTGCAGAATTGGCTGAAATTTTCTTTGTGGATACCACCCCTTTTGTCCAATCATACTTTACTAATGCTGAGGGCCATACTTATGACTGGAGAGGCATTGGATCTCCTAGATCTTATATTGCAAACCTAATAAAGGTATGTTCATTGTTTTACTTTCAAAATAATGCATCGACTTTACAATATATGCACTTTAATAGCCACTAAATCAGTGGTCTATCTACTGTTTAGATAGAGCTCTGGATAATTAAGTAGTGGATTATACCCTTTTTTCGATCAGGATCTAAAGTTGGCATTGAGTGAATCAAGTGCAAAGTGGAAAATTGTTGTGGGTCATCACGCAATTAGAAGCATAGGACATCATGGCGACACTGAGGAACTTGTCAGCAAGCTTCATCCAATCCTGAAGGTAAACACAATCATTGAAAAGCAGTTCTGTTTTACTTTTTGCTGATGAAGTAATTTTGAACACAAGATTGAATCTCTTTCGGTGCTGTTTTCATTACATTCAGGCCAATAATGTAGATTTTTACATGAATGGACATGACCATTGCCTTGAACACATCAGTGACACAGAGAGGTACAACTTAAGTGATTACCGTGTTGCTTAGTGGAAAGGGTTCTTCGGAAATATTACTAATGATGGGCAATTTTTTGACAGTCCAATACAATTTCTAACTAGTGGAGCTGGGTCTAAGGCATGGAGGGGTGACATTAAAGAACAAAACAAAGATGGTCTAAAATTCTTCTACGATGGTCAAGGTTTCATGTCTGTGCAGTTGACTCAGAATGAAGCAGAGATTGCATTTTATGATGTTTCTGGCACTGTTTTGCATAGATGGACTACAACAAAGTTGCTCCACTCATCAACCTAGGGATCCATAGCCAACAGATTGTCATTGTTATAAATTTTTATTTTTTTCCTATCATTATTGAGCTCATGTTTCATTGTCATTGAGCACTGTGATAATAGAGAGTTGGGGCCACATCAAAAAAGAAAAAAAAAAATAGAGTTCTATAATGTCATGAAAATGATTAAATTGATGGAGAGCTTCTAGCAATCTTCATGGGATTCCCTTGCTTTTACTATTACCAAACCCCACTGAATTTTTTATTAAACAAAAATAAAAAAAGGAAAGGAAAAATGGGCCTTGCAGTAATATTGCACCCAAAAAGTTGGTAAATCAGTGCTTCAACACAAGAACTAATCCAATTTCCTGATAACTACATGCAATTTAATTGTAACTAACGGTAGAGTCAAAGGATGAGATTGGTGAATGGCAAATAATTCTACAGCCAATGTGAGCAATTGGCGAGGTTTATTTACCCAATGGTGATAGACTTGCAGAGCCAACTTTTTAGTATGGATTGTCAGGGTCAGGGCAAAAGGACAGCAGCCTTGTGACATCAAGCAAGCGCCAATATAGCACCACCACCTTCAACCCATCTTCGTTCCTTGAATTCTCTTGCTCATCAATGATTTTCTTTCATAGGTTTACGTCTCTTCTGGTATTGAACAAGACAAAACAAGAAATTTCCAGGAAAGTGGACTTCGATGGTGACCACGGATGAATTTAGCCCATTAATAGAATGAAGTTTCCTTTGCCCTCATTGAATCTCTTATCCTGAATCTGCATGGATACTATCTGTAGCTAGCTAACGGGTGGTTTTTTCGACTTTGAACATCTTTAGAGACACCACCATTTTTGTGTCCAGGTACCACATTATATGCTCTTCAAAGAGGTTACCTGAGTTCACATCTTTTGCACTCCAAACCAAAGCTGCTAACTAAAAAGTTCTCTTTTTCGGGATATCATGGCTAGTTTCAGTCACCATTTCAGTTCAATGCACGTCGTATGGATGGCCTGCTTCCATGTGTATGTTCTTTGTGCCTTAGCTGAGCTTCAGCGTTTCGAGCAACCTACGAAGGAGGATGGCTCAATTAGCTTTTTGGTGGTTGGAGACTGGGGAAGAAAAGGAAATTATAATCAATCCAATGTTGCATTTCAGGTTTTTTTAATTTTTTAAGCCATCTTTTAAGTCTTAACACTCAGTATCATGTTATATACATATATAGATGTCTCATGCTTATTAGATATGAACTGATGCTGTGGGTTGATGGAGGCACTATGTGGTGATAATTCATTCAATGCAAGAACATCCATTTAATTTCTCAAGTTTCTTACAGATGGGAAGAATAGGAGAAGAGTTGAGCATTGATTTCGTTGTTTCTACTGGAGACAACTTTTACGAGGACGGGTTGAGAAGCATAAATGACCCTGTGTTTGAGAAATCATTTAGCAAAATCTATACTGCAAAGAGCCTTCAAAAGCAGTGGTACAGTGGTAAGTCCTGGAATCAAAAGAATTGTTAAGAAACCTCGATCGGCTTGTCAGGTCATCCCAGAGCCTAGCCTGGGCCGAGTTTCATTGAGAAAAGAAACAACGAAACAACGAAGCACAAGTCATGGTCTAGGTTGACAGTTATTGGATCTGCTAGACCGGGTTTAATTCTTATAATGAAAAGAATGCACAAATACATGAATCCTAGTTTTTGCTAATGCGGGAGTCCTACCCTATCTCGTGTTCTGAAAAACATTCTGGTTTCAGTTTTAGGCAACCATGACTACCGGGGAAATGTCAAGGCTCAATTAAGTCCGAACCTGAGGAATGTAGATAGCCGATGGATTTGCCTGAGATCTTTCATTCTTAACGCAGGTAAGATACATCTCCAACTATGAACAGTAAATTATTCAACATTTTATAGCAAGTAGATATCGAACCTCACGCCTCTCTGAGGTTTTTGTCCTGAAAGACTGCCTCTCGCTTAACTAAATTCAAACTTCTCTCCACATCCTCTTAGAAATTGTGGAATTGTTCTTCATCGACACCACTCCATTTGTGGACAAGTACTTTCTGAAGCCAAAGCACCATCATTATGATTGGAGAGGAGTGATGCCAAGGCAGCACTATCTTTCAAACCTCTTGAAGGTTATTCATTCTGATCATCCTCGTACATTTATGCAAGCACTGTGCAGTCGTCGTCTTGTTTTCTGTCCCAAATCCTACATCTTTTTCATGTTTGGCAACAGGACTTGGAATCAGCTTTGCAGGACTCCACTGCTAACTGGAAGATTGTAGTTGGGCATCATACTATCAGAAGCATTGGCCATCATGGGGAAACAAATGAGCTAAAGAAGCAACTTCTCCCGCTTCTTGAGGTAGCTAATCTTACTAAAGAGATTGAGATTCTCACAAACAAAGCGTTTCTCTAACAAACGACGTCTTGAATGTCCAGGCAAACAATGTTGAAATGTACATAAATGGGCATGATCATTGCTTGGAACACATAACCAGCAGCACAAGGTATGTTTATAAAAAACATAGATTGACATTATTTCACAGCAAGGATTGAAACGAAAATCACCAAGATTTAAGAACTTGACTCTTTATGCAGCCAAATCCAATTTTTAACAAGTGGAGGTGGATCGAAGGCATGGAAAGGGGATATTGATCAACTAAACAAAGGAGGAGTCAAGTTTTATTATGATGGGCAAGGTTTCATGTCCCTGGAACTAAGGCAGACACATGTAAAGATAGTATTCTATGACGTTTTTGGCAAAGTTCTGTACAATTTGAACATGTTTAAGCAGCTCAACCCTGTCATCTAGGACCACATTATGGAAAACAGGTGTTTTCCACTCTTCATCAAATATATAATGCAGTGATTAATCATTCTGTCGATTTTGAAACAAAAACTGATATATCTTGGCTTTTCTAAGAATGCCAGTATGGAGATGTTAATCCAGTTCGATGAGAACCCCAACCAGGAGATGAATGGAGTAATTACCGTGAAACATTTAAACCCTTGCTAATATTTCACAAAGAGAACAGAACGATAAGCAATGGCAAATCTAAACCCTGATGTTTACCATTCAGGCTCGAAATTTCTCTTTATAGCTCTTTTTTTTTTGTTAAAAAAACAAGTATACAACTGTTTGCTGCGTAACTATACTAATACGATCGCATCAAGAGCACATTCTTGCCAAACCAGGTTCGGGAAATTTACATTTGAGAGTAACTACAGAAACCTATCGAAAGAAAAATAGTTGAACTTCAAAATTTAACTAAGCAAATTATGCGTACGTGGATGGTAACAATGTTAATTTTCTCCCCGTGATGACAACTTAAAAGTGTTATATCTGACTACAGAAACCCACAGAATCTGGTTACACTCGTGGAATGACCATGCCATGTTCGATAAGACAATTGAATGGCAAAAGGCTGAGATCAATCCACCAAGACGAATGATAAATGGATTGAAATTAATCCATATCAGAACAAGTTGGTACAGACACAACAACAGAGTTCTGAATCCATCTAAGCTTCCCTTGGCCGTTAGCTAGAGAAAATCAATGTTACTAGTACTTAATACCATCTACATCTACTTTTGGTTGCTGCAGCTAGCAACCATCAAAGACCATTTAAAGAGTGGTTTCCTATGAAACATTTACAGCTATACAGTTAATTCATGGCTAAAGTTTCTTCAATGATTTTTCCCCACTAAACAACCACTATAACTCAAGGATTGGGCTTTCTGTTTCTTATTTCTTTCCAGGTGAATTCAAGCCAGCCTTGCTCTAAATTCTTGGTTTTCTTCACTTGTATATTCACCACATACATGATGTGCACTTTTTAGTTCAATGAGACTATATGCTACACAAAAAAAATGACTTTATATTTAGAGCAAAAATATACATCTAGCAGTTTTGTTATTGCTATCAAACTCAGGTATGTGACAAATAATTCAAAGCATCATGACTACATAGTTTCTTGCATATATTGATTATAATTCAGAAGCGCAAAAAAAGAGTTCAAGGACGAGCTTTGCACAGAATAACTCCATGTGGTAATGCACAGATGCAAATCGAGACAGGAAAACAGAACATCAAAACTGTATACAGAAAAATCAGCCCAAATCTATTTATAGTTACCACCAGCTTTACACTCATACATAGATAGCATTTAACTTCGGTCAGTTGTATGTCTACTACATTTTATTTTATTTTGTGGCCTGCATGCACGTGAACATTATTTAATTGAGAACAAAGTGATACCTCGAATCCACATAACTCTCTACATCCCAGAGGAAAGAACCAAAAGTAACAGCTTCCAAAGCAAGTCTCTTCAAACCACCTAAGCTGATCGTAACTACTTCATCCTTGGAAGTATCAATGGTCCCTTGAGGCGTTATGACAATCTCAGGTCTTCCAAACAAGGCCTCAGTGTGCTTCTCAATGATGCTAACAGCCTCTTTTGATCTTATTGTCGCATACCTTTGAAGTGTCTCCGCATCAAAAGACATCACATAATTTCGCAATCGTGAAGCCTTTAATCCATGTCCAAATCCTCCAGGACTGATACCACCAGAAATGGCTTCAGGATGGGAAGACAGAGCTTGATAGGATAACCCTCGACCACCAGGTTTCACATCCTGACCCACAGCTTTGTGAATATCACTCTCTGTCTCATCCACACCATTTGGCAGGATTTTCATTGTCTTCTCAAGCTGAAACCTTTGATCAACTCGCTTTAGGAAGTATCCATACATCACGGATGCTGCATAGACCTGTCCAATCCTGAGTTTGCTTATCTGTGCAACAGCAGTTGAATCACCCACCCGATTTCCTAAAATGAGAGTTAGATGGTTCTGAATCATTTCATATGCTTCAGGCGAGTGAAGTTGTTCAAGCTTCTCATCTTGGCTAGGCCAAGTGTCCACCTGACCAGATGACTCTGCGGAAGAGGGGCCTATGGTGGGTATCAGAGAAACATTGGCATCCATGAACTTCTGCACAACCAATGCATACAAAATCTCTTCCAGGGCTTTTCTCCTGTCATTAGCCTTCGCCTCAGCAATTCTCCTAATAATTTCAAAAACCCAACATTAGATTCAATTTTCGGCATCAATAGTAGCACCTATAAAACACAGTTATCTACCACGATCGTGAAACTAACCTATACAATACCAAGTCGGTGCCAGTAGCAGAAGGATCTTCCTTCTGCTTCTCAGAATCACGATCAGTTTGAAGTTGCTCAAGCTGCTGCTCAACTGCTGCTGGCACAAGATGAGGGTGGCTAACCAAAATCTGGGATAAGAACTGCCCTATCGGAGACTCAAGCTGAAGCGGAGCAATTGGCACAATCGACCCTGAAGAATCTGAAGATGATGACGAAGATGCTCTCACTGCCATACATCTCCTACTTCCATATGCCACTCTCCTATGACCCAGCTTTGAGTACGAAACTGAAGAATGACGCTGGAATCCAGATAACACAAGAGGAATGAGGAATCAAACACCAGCTTTCCATACATAGTCTAAAAATACAGAAAACCAACAGCAAAGTAAACTTTAAACGTCCCAAATAAACCCAAAGAAATTATAAGCTTTTCAAAATTTCACGTGAAACAATTCTTAAAAGCTTCATTTTTTGACAAAAATTCCAACACAACCACACATAGGAATCCATCTCCTAGAACAAATCTTTTGCATAAAACATAAGACTTCATTTACTGATAGCTCTTAAGCATGAAACTGCAAATTGAATCATAAGAAAAATTATACCTTCGACTTCGTAATAATAAAGGGTTAAAAGCTGCAGTAACTTGCATAATTTAGGCATACACTCTCCTCCGACACAAAATTCATGCATAAACCCAAAAATAAGGCTAACCGGTAATACCTTAATAGGAAAATGAACAAAATCTTGTTTATTGGTAGCTAAAAAACCCAATCTAGCAACAGATTTTGCAGGTGTAGAGATCCCAATTGAAGATCCAATAACAGTAGCTGTAGCTGCTTCCATTTACACCACTCTACAAAACCCAAACACCCTTTTGTTAGATTCCGTCAAAAACCCTTTAAAACAAAAAAAAAAAGTTGATTCTAGCTTGAATTTGATGATGTATACTTACCCTTTTAAGTAGCTGAAAGGAAAACAAGAAATTTATATGTCAAAAGATAGAAGGAAGAGAGCCTTTTCTTTTGAGAGAGAGAGAGATTGTTGTTTGTTTGAGCTGGTGGATATGGAGGTTGGCGGGTTACAGAGGTAATCAAAGGGCAAAGTTCCATTTTATAAGAGTAAGATTGTGATAAACGTTGCTGACGTTACAAGATAAGTTAAAGACCCTTGAGTTTTCGTTAATTTCACTTTTGCCATTGGTTGGTTTAATGTTAGTCCAATCTTCAAATAGATTTTTTAATGATTTGCTTATTTTCATAATAAAGATACTTTTTAGCTAATGAATCAGCAAGTAATGTTTTTTTTTTATTATTATATCTAAAATATAGAAATTAATTTGGCAAGCAAAAGCTTTCCCAAAAAAACATTTTTTTTTATATATAAGAAAGAAATGTAAATGAAAAGAAAAGATTTTTTTTTATTTCACATTTCACATTTCTAATATTATCTTTTTGAAAATCATATAACAAAAATCATGTTAACTGTTTGGGAATTGTTTGGGAATGTGGTTGCGGTTGTTTTTTAAAGTACTTTTCACTTGAAAATACATCAAAATAATATTTTTTATTGTTTAAAAATTATTTTTGACATCAGCATATTAAAATTATTTAAAAACAGCAAAAAAATTAATTTTTTTCAAAAACACTTTTAAAACACAAAAAAAAACAGGACCTCAAAAATCATCTACAAACTATATGCAAATATGTCTAAACAATTGAAGGTCCATTATTATATTTTATTTACAAACAATGATTTGTCAAGACAATCAATCATTCAAAGGGAGGATACTCCCACTAATCATTCTACTTATATTTTATTAGCCCAGTATTTGTTGGATAGCTAATATATATCTTTAAATAAAGGGGTTGTTCGGTAATTTGGGTGTAGAGATTTTTTATTTTTTTCATGTACGAGAGGAAGACAAAAAAAAAAAAAAGTGAGAAGGGCAGACCAATTTAGGGTTTGAAATATGGGACCCAATTTGGGGCTAGATGTCCACCGTCCCTAACACATATATTTTTGCTCGTGGAATGTGGTTGTGGTGACCATGAAAGCTCCAAAACCATAGATCTCCTTGTCATGAGTTTACGCGTCTCATTTTGAGCCTATCATCCTTTTGTGGCTTTACATTTCTTTCATTTATTATTTCCTTCTTTTTTTATTTTATTTTTAATTCTACGTTAATGATCTTAGATTTAAATTTATTTTTCATCCAAATAGTCCGAACTAAGCTCCTCCAAAGAATTTCTTTTGGAATTGAAGCCTTCTACAATTTAAGAGTGCTTAATTTAACCCCATCTAGATGAATATTGACTTGATCCAATTCAAGTGGGTGATTTTTTTAAAATAGATATTTTAATAGTGAATATAATATGAATATTATCGAATTCTATCTAAAATCTAATTTAAACTCAATCCAGGATATATGCATCAGTATTATATACAAGTGTGTGTAAAATATTATATTTTTTAATCCTCTCTCTATATATACTCTATTATTTTATATAAAATAATAAATAAAATTCAAGTAATCAATGTTCAATGAATATATTATAAATACTTTAATTTTTTACTCAATAAATAACGAATAAGGTATAAATACAATAACAACTCAAAGAAGATATTATTGTATGATTACTTCAATTACTTCTCATCTCTTTGCAATGGTCTATTTTCCTTTTTGATGCGGGTAGAAGCTAATTAAGTAGAACAACAACAACACACAAAAATCACAAGAAAAACATATAAGGTTTAATAAGCAAAAAATAGTTGTAGATATGAATCTTAAATTTGTAGTTTTATTTCTTAAAAAATAAAGTATATAATGGTTGCCTCCTCAAAAGATTTACGAGACCTATAAATAGGTTAGAAAACCTTATCCCTACTAAGAAACAACTAGAAATTCA
>Ga0307510_10011188_pt1 | contig 10668 bp, 9 predicted proteins | sample 12_EM_MG_FD_207224 | JGI IMG/M metagenome (GOLD analysis project Ga0307510, IMG submission 207224) | Populus trichocarpa ectomycorrhiza microbial communities from riparian zone in the Pacific Northwest, United States - 12_EM | ecosystem: Host-associated > Plants > Roots > Unclassified | place... | reverse complement strand
CTCGGCGAGTCCGACCTCGGGCGGGCCCGCGCCTTCCTGGACACCCGGCTGTGGGGTGCCTACACGGCCGTGAAGTACGGCACCGCGTCGATCCGGGAGGGCGGTTCCGTGGTCCTGACCACGGGCACCGCCGGTCGCAGGCCGCTGCCAGGCACTTCCGTCGCCGCCGCACTGTGCGGGGCGATGGAGTCGCTCACCCGGGCACTGGCGCTGGAGCTGGCCCCGCTGCGGGTCAACGTGGTCGCGCCCGGTGTGGTCCGCACCGAGCTGTGGCGGGAGTTGGGCGACGAGCACCGGGACGGGCTGTTCGAGTCCGTCGCCGGGTCGCTGCCGGTCGGCCGGATCGGCGAGCCGGAGGACATCGCCGAGGCGTACCTGTATCTGATGCGCGGTGGCTACAGCACCGGTTCGACGGTGGTCGTGGACGGCGGCACGGTCCTCGTCTGACCGCTCCACCGCCCGCGTCGGCCACCCGTCCCAGTCACCCGGCACGAAGCACACCTCAGGCGCTCACCGCGAAGCGCACCTCCGCCGCCGTCACCACCAACCCCAGCCGCGGGAAGTCGAGTTTGACCGACGCCTGGTGCTCGGCCGCGGTGAGCGCGCTCATCGCGTTCTCGACGAAGACGAGTTCGTGCCCGAGGTCGCCGGCGGCACGCGCGGTGGACTCCACGCCGAGGTTGGTGGCGATCCCGCCGAACACCAGGGTGTTGACGCCCCGTTCACGCAGCCGCTCCTCAAGTCCCGTGCTCTGGAAGCCCCCGATCGTCCGCTTCACGATCTCCAAGTCCCCTTCCCGCACCAGCCCGTCGGCGAGTCCACTGCCGGCGGGCTGTTCGGCGATGCCGGGACGTTCGACCCGGATCAGCACGACGAGCGCACCGGCGGAACGGAACACGGATGCCAACTCCTCGGCCACGGCGAGGACTTCGGTGCCCTTGTACGGTTCGAGCGGCAGCGCGACGATGCGGTCCATCAGGTCGACGAGGACCAGGGCGGTGCGCTCGGGGTCGAGGGCGAGCCGGGGTTCGGGAGTCTGCGGTGGGGTCATGACGGAACGTTAGCCCCCGTCAGCCGTCCGTACCGGAGATCCGGATCAACAGGCCCATGAACTGGGCGCGTTCGGACTCCGACAGCGGGGCGAGGAGCTGCTCGTTGGCCTCACGGGCCGCCTTCTCACACCGCTTCAGCAACCGCGCGCCCTCGGTCGTGAGCGACACCGCGTTCTTACGGCGGTCCCTCGCGTCCGGCTCCCGTACGACCAGGCCGGCGGACTGGAGGTCGTTCAGCACGCCGACCAGATCCTTCGGGTCGAGCCCGACACCACGACCGAGGTCGGCCTGGGCGACAGGCGCGAGGTCGCGGACGGCGGAGAGCACCACGTGGTGCCACATCTTCAGCCCCTCGGCCGCCAGCGCGTCGGCGACGAGGGCGCGCCCCCGGGCGGCGGCCCGACCGAGGAGCCAGCTGGGGAGGGCGCGGATCGCGGGGAGGGGTGCTTCGGCCATGTGGGCAGCCTATCGAAAAGTCGTTGGACTCCCCAATGAAGTCGTGAATATCATTGGGACCCCCAACGGTCCCTGCTGATCTCCGACGATCTCTCATGCTTTCTGGAGGTGCGATGCGTCGCGTCCGGTACGAGTCCACTGGCGGCCCGCTGTTCCTGGAGGAGGCACCTCTCCCCGTACCGGGCCCCGGCGAACTCCTCGTCCGTACCGAGGCGATCGGGGTCACCCTGCCCGTCGTCCGCAAGGTCACCGAGGCTGCCGAGCCGATCCCGCTCGGCGGCGAGATCGCGGGCGAGGTGGCCGCCGTAGGGCACGGCGTGACGCGCTTCCGTGCGGGCGAGCGGGTGACCGGGCTCTGCTTCGGGCACGGATACGCGGACTTCGCCGTCCTCCAGGAGGGCATGGCCTCCCCCGTGCCCGACTCCGCCTCAGCCGTCGACGCGGTCGCGCTCGTCCGCAGCGGACTGGTGGCCCTGGGCGCGTTGGACGCGGCCCGCCCCGAACCCGGCGAGGCGGCGCTGATCACGGCCGCAGCGAGTGGAGTCGGCCATCTGGCAGTGCAGTTGGCGAGGGCGCGGGGTGCCGGGCGGGTCGTGGGCGCGGTGTCCGATCCGGCGAAGGGCGACTTCGTGCGCGCGCTGGGCGCCGACGAGGTGATCACCTACGACCGTCTGGACCGGCCGGGCCGGAGCGACCCCGTCGACTACGTACTCGACGCGGTGGGCGGCGAGTTGCTCACCCCGGCCGTAGCGGCGCTCGTCCCGGGCGGGCGGCTCGTGGCGTACAGCTCGGGTGGCGGGACGATCCAGGCGTACGACCTTCTCGTGGGCGCCAAGTCCGTGATCGGGTTCCAGATGGCGCGGATCGCGCGCGGGAAGCCAGAGTTGTACGAGCGGTGGCGGCAGGAGCTGTGGCGGCTGTTCGCGGAGGGCGCCCTGAAGCCAGCCGTGCACGGGGAGTTCGCACTGGCGGACGCGGCCGGGGCGCACCAGGCGATCGAGTCGCGGAGCAATCTCGGCAAGGTCGTGCTGCGTCCCTGAGACGTCCCGCCTTCCAACTGACGGTCCCTCACCACTCGTCCGGTGTTGCGAAGTTGTGGGGCGACGAGCACTGCACGCTTCTTGTGAGGCGCCGGAGGCCCCAACTAACGTCTGTGACGTGCCCGTTGGACGTGGGATGTCCGGATGTCCAGACGAAGGAAGGGCAGGTAGCACCACCATGCCGTCGAGTCTTCGCGCACGTCTGAGATCCACCCTCACCGCCGTACTCACCCTGGCCGCGCTGCTCGTGCTCCCGAGCCCCGCGCACGCCGCCACCGCTCAATCTGCGGCCCCCGCCGCCGAGTTCGACCAGCAGGTCCTCTTCAAGGCTCCCCAGGACGCGGGCTACGCCTGCTTCCGGATCCCGGCCGTCGTGAAGACCAAGGCCGGCACCCTGCTCGCGTTCGCCGAGGGCCGGGTCCTCAACTGCGGTGACGCCGCTGACATCGACATCGTCGTCAAGCGCTCCACGGACGACGGCCGCACCTGGAGCCCGTTGCAGGTCGTCAACCACGGCGGCGGTGACACCCACGGCAACCCGGCGCCCATCGTGGACCGCGAGACGGGCCGCGTCCTGCTCGCCGAGACGTACAACACGGGCCGTACGGACGGCGCCGGTTGCCCGGTCCCCTGCGATCGCACCCCGCACCTTCAGTACAGCGACGACGACGGTCTCACGTGGTCGCGGCCGCGTGACCTGAGCGACGAGATCCTGCCCCCGAACTGGAACTCCTGGTACGCGACCGGCCCCGTGCACGGCATCCAGCTCACCCGTGGCCGGCACAAGGGGCGGCTCGTGTTCGGCGTCAACACCGAGACCTGGGACGGGAGTCGGGTCACCGCGAACAACGCGGCGCTGATCGTGAGCGACGACGGCGGCGACCACTGGAGGATCGGTGCCACCGACTCGTATCCGATCGCGGCCGACGGGACATGGCGGCAGAAGCCGTCCGAGGTGACGCTGACCGAGCGCGCCGACGGTTCGATCCTGGTGAGCGGCCGCGAGCAGGACGGCACCGACCTCGGGCACCGCACCCAGGCGGTCAGCCGCGACGGCGGCGACAGCTTCACCGCGCCCTTCCACGACCTGCCCGACCTGTACGCCCCGCAGGTCCAGTGTTCGACGCTCGGTGTCGGTGCCCGCATCCTGCTGGCCTGCGACGCCGACCCCGACCGCCGCCGCACGATGATGATCCGCTCCTCCTACGACGGCGGCCGCACCTGGGACAGCGTGGACCGCGGCACGGTCGTGACGAAGGACTGGTCGGGCTACTCCGACATGGCGCGCATCGACGGCGACACGGTGGGACTCCTCTACGAGGGCGGCGCCGTGACCGCGACCGACGAGATCCGCTTCGCGCGCTTCGACGAGGCCTGGCTGCGACCGCGTCGGGGCCCGGACCCGACGACCGCCGACCTCACCCCGCACGCCGGGCGCGCGGCGGTCCTCGGCGGCGCCCAGGAGACCGACGGCGTGTCCGGCGGCGCCCTGTCCTTCGACGGTGTCGACGACGCCGTACGCCTGCCGTACAGCGACCGACTCCCGCTGGGGACAAAGGACTTCACGGTGTCCCTCTGGTTCCGCTACACCGCCACGACGGGTGATCAGCCGTTCCTGTGGATGGGCGGGGTCGGCACCACCCAGCCGCAGGTCTGGCTGCGCGGCGAACCCGCCGGCAACCACGTCCGGGCGCTGATCACCACCCGGGTCGGCACGGCAACCGTGCACACCGCGTCCGTGGTCACCGCCGGCGCCCACAACGACGGCCGGTGGCACCGAGCCGTACTGCGGCGCGGCGGTGGGCAGTTGACCCTGTCCGTCGACGGTACGGCGGTGAGCACGGCCGACATCGTGGGCTCGGTCAGCCGCAACTCGCCCTTCGGTGTGCACATCGGCCAACGCATGGACAGCATGCAGTACTTCACCGGGTCGATCGACGAAGTCCACGTCTGGGACCGGTTGTTGACGGACGACGAGCTGGCCGCGCAGCACCCTTCCCCCGCCGGGACCGTCCTGTGGCTGCCCATGGACCATGTGAGCGGCAGCCACTAACGTCCCGGGCGTGCCCGAGGACCGACGAGCACGACAGCGGAGGGGAGCCGGGGTCGGCCTGTTGCTGACCCTGGTTCTCGCGGCCGTGCTGCTCACCGCCCTCCCCCAGCACCACGACCGGGAGGGCGGCGGCGCGTGCACGGCCAGTACGGTGCGCTCCTGGTCGCCGGACACGAAGCTCACCGACTCCTTCGCCGCGTACGGCGACGACGAGTCCCGTGCCGACGACTGGACCGGCGGCGACGGCACCCACTCGGTGCGGCTGCCGGACGGCCGGGTGCTGTGGCTTTTCTCGGACACCTATCTCGGCCGGGTGTACGCCCCGCCCAACCCGGTCGGCGAGTCGTACGCGTGGCGGGACACCAGCGCGCCGCTGGTGCGCAACTCGGCGGTGGTGATGCGCGGCGGCCGCCCCCAACTCACGCTCCCTGCCCCGCTGTTCCCCGATCCGGCCCCGAACGAGTGGCGTTGGCCGGTGGCGGCCCGCGTCGAGCCCCGCTCCCCCGGCTCGGCCGAGTCGGTCGTACGGGTGCTGCTGTGGACGCGGACGGCCGGACCGTACCCGTGGATCTACGGTGTGCCGACCGCGACGGAGGTGGCCACGCTGGCGCTGCCGGACCTGCGGGTGGAGTCGATCGTGAAGGTCTTCGACCAGCAGCTCGTCCAGGACCCTTCGCAGCGTGTGCAGTTCGGGACGACGTCGGTCGCGGTGGGCGGCTGGACGTATGTCTTCGGCGGGAACGACGCCCAGGCCGCGGCCCGGCCGACCTCCTCGGCGTATGTGGCGCGGGTCCCGGAGGGACGGCTCGGGGAGCCGGGCGCCTGGGAGTACTGGGACGGCTCCGCGTGGACGGCCCGCGCCGGGCCGCGACCGGTGCTCGGAGATGGTCGACGGACCGGCGTGGGCAGCGCGTTCTCGGTGGTGCGGGACGGCGGGACGTACGTCCTGTTCACGATGGCCGCGGGCAGCCGGGGGCTCACCACCGTCACCTCGTACTGGGCGTGTTCCTCCACCGGGCCGTGGCACGGACCGACGAGGAGTTTCAGCCCGCCGCTGCCGCCGGGCCAGGTCGCCGCGTACAACCCGCAGGCACACGCGGAGTTGGGCGACGAGGGCCGGATCGTCCTCAGCTACGACGTCAACTGGCTGGACGCGACGGCCACTTCGGCCGCCCTGAACCTCAACCGGAACGTGTCGCTGTACCGACCGAGGTTCGTGACCCTGCGCTTGGGGCCGCCGACCCGGTGACCTCGGGCAGTGGATCGCGGGCGCGGCGCTTGGCGATGACCGCGCACACCATCAACTGCATCTGGTGGAAGAGCATCAGCGGCAGCACGGCCAGCGAGGCATGGGCGCCGAACAGGACGCTGGCCATGGGCAGTCCGGAGGCGAGGGACTTCTTCGAGCCGGCGAACTGGATGGCGATCCGGTCCTCCCGGTCGAAGCGCAGCGCCTTGCCGCCGTACCAGGTCAGGGTGAGCATCACGGCGAGCACGACGGCCTCGACGGCGAGCAGTCCGGCGAGGCGGACCGCGCTGACCTGGTGCCAGATGCCCTGGACCATGCCCTCGCTGAACGCGGTGTAGACGACGAGGAGGATCGAGCCGCGGTCGACGTAGCCGAGGATCTTCTTGTGGCGGGTGATGAACCCGCCGACCCAGCGCCGCAGCACCTGCCCGGCCAGGAACGGCACCAGGAGTTGCAGCACGATCTTGAGGAGCGAGTCGGCGGAGAAACCACCGCCGCTGCTGCCGAGCAGCGCCGCCGCGAGCAGCGGGGTGATGACGATGCCGGCGAGCGAGGAGAAGGAACCGGCGCAGATCGCGGCGGGCACGTTGCCGCGGGCGATCGAGGTGAACGCGATCGACGACTGGACGGTCGACGGGACCAGGGTGAGGAACAGCAGCCCCTGGTAGAGGGGGTGGGTCAGGATCACCGGGACGAGACCGCGGGCGGCCAGGCCGAGCAGCGGGAAAACGACGAAGGTGCAGGCCAGGACGGTGGTGTGCAGTCGCCAGTGCTTGAGGCCGTCCAGTGCCTCACGCGTCGACAGCCGGGCGCCGTAGAGGAAGAAGAGGAAGGCGATCGCGGCCGTGGAGGCGCCCGAGGCGACGTCGGCGCCCGTGCCTCTCGCGGGGAGGAGTGCGGCGAGGCCCACCGTCCCGAGCAGCAGCAGGATGTAGGGGTCGATCGGCATCCGACTCGGCCATCGCAGGCGTTTCACTGTGCTCCACTGTCTCGCTTGTCTCGCTGTCCGTCCGGTCCGTCCTCCGGCGCGGACTCGTGCCCTCCCCATGCTCCTCTCCGGATCCTTGATCGGGAATCCGTCATACCGCTCTGACTGTCATCACGTTTCGCGATAGCCAGGTATGGTGTATGCCATGTACGACCCCTCCCACCTGCGTACCTTCCTCGCGGTGTCCCAGACGCTGAGTTTCACGCAGGCCGCCCGCCGGCTCGGGCTGCGTCAGTCCACGGTGAGCCAGCATGTGCGGCGCCTGGAGGACGCGACGGGACGGCAGCTGTTCACCCGGGACACGCACTCCGTGGAGCTGACGGAGGACGGCGAGGCGATGCTCGGTTTCGCGCGCCGCATCCTGGAGGTGCAGGAGCAGGCGTCGGCGTTCTTCACCGGCACGCGGCTGCGCGGCCGGCTCCGTTTCGGCGCCTCGGAGGACTTCGTCCTCACCCGGCTCCCGGAGATCCTGGAGGGCTTCCGCTCCGACCATCCCGAGGTCGACCTGGAGCTGACGGTCGAGCTGTCCGGCACGCTGCACGAGCAACTGGCCGCGGGGAAGCTGGACTTGGTGCTGGCGAAGCGCCGCGCCGAGGATCCGCGTGGTGAACTGGTCTGGCACGACAAGCTCGTGTGGATCGGCGCGGAGCGGCTCCGCCTGGACGCGGATCGTCCGGTGCCGCTGATCGTCTATCCACCGCCGGGCATCACCAGGGCGCTCGCGCTGGAGGCGCTGGAGCGGCAGGGGCGGGCATGGCGCATCGCGTGCACGAGCGGGAGTCTGAACGGCCTGATCGCCGCGGCCCGGGCGGGTCTGGGCGTGATGGCCCACTCGCGGGGGCTGGTGCCGCCGGGGTTGGTGCGGATGCCGGAGCGGGCCGGGCTGCCGGAGCTGGGCGAGGTCGACTTCGTGCTGGTGCACGGGCGGCGCAGGGTGTCGGCCCAGGGGGCGGCGGACGCGTTGGCGGCGGCGATTCTGGCGGGTGGGGACCGATTGCACCGGCGCGGTCCGTAGCCCCGGTTTGTTATTGCGAGGCCATACCGATATCGAATATGGCGAGGGTGCGATAAAGCGCCGGCCCGTACTCCAGCGTCCACAAGAATGCGGCCGGCGATGAATTCCTCGACCGGCCGCGACGGAATTCCCGACAGCGGGCGGCGCTGCCGGAAGCAGCGCCGCCCATTACGTCGTCGGCGGGTGGTTCAGGAGAACGAGAACTCTCCTCCGTAGTCGGTGTCGTGGTCGCGGTAGACGGAGCTGTAGTCGAGTTGGCCGGTGTCGACCACGCCGTCCTTGACGGAGAACTCGATCCAGACGCCGGGTCCGTCGATGCGGACGTAGTCGCCCGCGGTGTCCAGTGCGGTGGTGCCGGAGTAGGAGATGTAGGTGTCGTCGAGTTCCGACGCGTAGGCGCTCAGGGTGGACGCGGCGGTCGTGTCGTCGGCGGCCTCGACCCACGGCGTGATGGCATCGAGCACCAACTGCTGCTGTTCGTCGGTCAGTTCGCTGACCGCGAGGCCCTCCTTGGTGTCGGGGAAGTCGCCGTCCTCGTCCGGGCCGAGCACCACGTCGGTGGTGGCGTCGGAGAGCTCCGCCTCGGACAGCTCGTCGTCGCTCAGGCCTTCGAGCATCGACTCCATCCCGTCGTGCATCCCGGACAGGGGTGCGTAGGTGGTGCCGTCGTCGGTCCAGCTGGCGGGTTCCACGCCGGCGAAGTACGGAGTGGTGCCCGCGACCTCCCCGTCCTTGTAGGTGAGGTTCACGGCCAACTGATCGCCGCCGAAGTGCAGTTGCCAGGTGCCGGAGGTGCTCGGGGTGCCCAGGAAGGCGAGGTAGTAGTTGCCACTGCCGTAGGTGCTGTCGGTCTCGCCGAGGATGTCGTCGGCCGCGAGGATCTGGCTGATCTGGTCGTAGCCGGTGTCGGTTCCGGTGCCCGTGGCCGCCTCGACCACCGCCTTGGCGGCGGCGAGCTGGGTGTCGCTGAGCGTGCTCAGCTCGATGCCGACCCGGCAGGTCGCACCGCACGCCTCGTTCGACCAGGCGGTGGCGTTGGCCTGCGTGAAGTCGAGGAGTACGTCGGCCTGTTGGTCGTCGTCCAGGGTGTCCAGGAACGCGTCGGCGGCGTCGACCACGTCCGATACGGACGAGCCCGTGCCGGCCGTTCCCGTGGGTTCGGGGGCGGATGCGGAGGTGGACGGCCGGGACGAGGAGGTCGGTCCGGGGCTGGACGGGGAGGTGGAGCCGGGGGTGGACGGGGACGCGGAATCGGGGGCCGACGCGGAGGCGGACACGCCGGTGGACGGGTCGGACTGGACGGACGCGGCGTTCGCGTTGGCGTACATCGCGCCGCCGAGGAGGGTCGTCGCCGCCGCTAAGGCCATGACCGCCTTCCTGTGGCGTCCCAGCGACCGGCGATGAGTGTTTTTGGTCTTCAACTCGATATTCCCTTCGAGGGCTCGCCGGAAGGACTTCCGAAGACTATTTCGAGAAGATCTTTCGGGAAATCCCTGCGGCATCGGTTTTGACGAGCCACAGTCGATCGCCGAACACTGTGATTCCCATCTCCGGGTGCTTGGTTTTGCGCATGATTTATCTTGAACTTACTTTGAGGGAGGGCGAGTTGAGGGGGAGCGTCCGATACGTCAACTGCTTCACCCGCCGCAGGAACGGGCTCGCCTCCACATGCCGGACCCCGTCGAGCCGCCCCAGCGGCCCGCTGAGGTAGTCGTACAGCCCCGCCGTGTCCTTGACGACCGCGGTCACCGCGATGTTGGACGTGCCGGCCGTGGCGGAGGCGTACGCGATCTCGTCGTGCGTGGCCAGCGCCTCGCCGACCGACCGCAGCGCGGCCGGGGTCGCCGTGATCCAGAGGACGGCCGCACGCGCGTAGCCGAACACCTCCGAGTCGTACTCGATGTCGATGTACACCGCCCCCGAGCCGGTCAGTGCGGCGAGCCGGCGTTTGACGGCGGACTCGGAGCGGCCGGTGGCGCGCTGGAGTTCGGGGTAGCCGGCGCGGCCGTCGCGTTCGAGGACGGCGATCAGGGCCTCGTCCTCCGGCTCGATGCGGGCGGGGCCGGGTGCGGACGCGGGTTCGGGGAGCAGTGCGGCGATCTGGTCGTCGTCGAGCACCTTGAAGCGGCGGAGCCAGCCCGTCGGGCCGCCGTAGAAGCGGTGCAGCAGTTGGTGGGCGCGGATGTCCAGGACGCTGGGGGTGCGCGGGAGTTTGCCGAGCAGGAGGTCGTCGTAGTCGCCGGGGCTGCGGGGGCGGGTCAGGCAGACGATCTCGGTGCCGCCCGAGGCGAGGCCGATCCAGGCGGTGTCGGGGCGTTTGGCGAGGGCGTCGGCGATGGTGAGGGCGTTGTCGGGGGCGCAGCGCAGGCGGAGCATCCACTGGTCCTGGCCCAGACGTTCGGCGTCCCGGATCGCGACGACCCGCAGGCCGGCCTCGGCGGTGAGCCGGCGGAAGCGGCGCGCGACGGTCTGGTCGGAGGCGCCGAGCACCGCGCCGAGGCGGCTGAAGGAGGCCCGGCCGTTGAGCTCCAGCGCGGTCAGCAGTTGCATGTCGAGACGGTCGAGGGTGTCGGATTCCATCTCCAGCATGACTGCTCCTGTCGGATTCCGGCGGCGCGGCGTCCGACACCGCCTTGATCGTCCGGATCGAGCCCATCGTACGGAGAACTGCACAACCCGGACAGGGGAGTTGAGGACATGCGTACATGGGGGCCGCTCACGGCGGTGTGCCTGGGCACGTTCATGTTGTTGCTGGACGTGACGATCGTGGTCGTCGCGCTGCCGGACATGGCGCGGTCGTTGCACGCGTCGCTGA
>Ga0307510_10011185_pt1 | contig 10672 bp, 11 predicted proteins | sample 12_EM_MG_FD_207224 | JGI IMG/M metagenome (GOLD analysis project Ga0307510, IMG submission 207224) | Populus trichocarpa ectomycorrhiza microbial communities from riparian zone in the Pacific Northwest, United States - 12_EM | ecosystem: Host-associated > Plants > Roots > Unclassified | place... | reverse complement strand
TATTTTTGCGGAGTGTGTTTTTGGACGTATTCAGGCCCCCTGATCATGATTCACGTGTCCATTTGCCCTTAAAGGGTCTGGCTCAGGCGCTAGCAAATTTGTCGTGTTATGCTGTCCGGCACTGTACTCAGTTCACATATGGTCACGGCTACTCGAGTGGCAATTTGAATGGAAACGCGTCAAGCTCCAGCTTGGTGTTCCTGTGGTTCCAATCATAATCAGATACGACCTCCAGGGGGGAGATCTATTGTATTGTCCTTCCCTTGTATGTTCCGAGAACACAGAAAATGTAGCGTTCTTGGAATCCTATCGTGAACAGGAGCAATAAGCGGCCCATCACATGCATCACATTCCAAACAGAGTCAAGGAGCTCGACGGCGACGGCATTGTTGTTCCGGGAGAATTCGGTGCGGCAGATTATCTCATTCAATTCGCTTCAACGGCGCCGGGCTGGATCCCCACACTTCGAATATGTCGGCGTCGACGTCGGCAAGATGGATTGAGCGATTCGCCTTGATCGTCTCCCTTAGGTCGTGGACGTTGGGTGTCAGCCGATGCAACCGCTCTGGTAACGCAAAAGGTGCGCTTGCCGTCATAGTTGATCAGAAGATACCAAATGTCTCGCATGGTGATCGTGGCAACAAATTCATAGACTGGTTGGCAGGAAAAAGTAAATGCACATAGATGCGTTTATGGTACTGTAATCCGGACGAACAATGCTATTGTTGGTTAAATGATAACGTAAACAAATTGGTGTAGAGTATAAGACAACAGCAAAAGAGGTAAGAACAAATAATAAAAACAACAGCGATAGATGCAAGGCAGAGGACAGGACAGAGACAGGAATGCTGTGCAAAACACAAATGATGAAACAGAACATGAAAAGAAAAGCAGTGTAATATAGTAGTGGCAATGCAGGATACGAATGCCAGGCAGTGCAGTGTAGGATGAGTCACCTTGAGTGAGATGATGAGATACTGTAGTTAGTCTGAAAATGATGATGGAAGGAAAAGGAAGTAACAACACCAAAAGCCCAAAAATATGAGAGAAAAACGACGTGAGACCCATAGAAAATGAAAACGGACGAAAATTAAAGGAAACAGAGAGAGAGAGAGAGAGAGAAACGATGCGAAACACATAGATAATGAAAACGGACGAAGATTAAAAGAAACAGAGGAGAGAGAGAGAGAGAGAGAGAGAGAGAGAGAGAGAGAGAAACGATGCGAAACCCATAGATAATGAAAACAGACGGAGATAAAGGGAAACGTGGTGAGAAAGGGAGAGAGAACAAGCGAACGACAATAATAATAAAAAGGAAAAAATTTTGGAGTCGGAGTCGTGGGAACCTCGCGGGCTCACGGCTCACGGCGCACCCACAAACATGGTCCACTCGCCTGTTCCAGGCCCAGGTGCGAGCCCATGAAAGTGAGTGTACCCCATTAAGCAATCAACTCGGCGGATCCCGTCCGGCTCTGCAGACGGTTCGGAGGGCGATGAGCCTGGTGGGAAGCCCGCCGCAACACGAGCGGCACATGCAGCAGCGACGACGGTGACGTGCTCGGAGGGCATGCCCGCAAGCTCGTCCGGTCGCACATACGAGTGCAGGTTCGCCACGAGAGCGCGGAACACGTCCCCGCAGCGCACGCCTGCCGGGTTGCGCGCCTCCACCGGCCAGCGCCATCCAACGTGGCCTCCGATCGCGCCGATCCGCAGAGCTCCGCACGGAGGCCATGTCGCCGGCTGAGCATAGTCCGACGTGGCCATCGGAAACGCAGGAGCGCCCGGGCCGGAGACGGGGAAGAGGATCGCGTAGGCGCCGACGCGGAGGTCCCAGGAGAGCGGGGGCAGGCCGGCGGAGCGGTGGACAAGGAAGGGATTTAAGGCACTTGTCGATGTGTTCGAGCGCAGAAGAGGAGCGGAGGGTGCTGGGAGGTGGGACAGGTGTGATGGGAGAGGGGGCAGCGAGTGATCATATGAGCTTGATCCTACTTCAAGCTCGACGTGCAGCGCAATATCTATATACGAGGTTACCCGCGGGTCGGGTAAGTGGAACCGAATTGTATGAGGATGGGTGAGGACACAGACCAAAGCTTTCCCCCCAGATGCTATCTGTCGGACGATAAGCCCATTGGGCAAGGTCACGCCAATCACTTGCGCTGAGCTGCAGCGGCTCATCTGCGCTGAGCAGTGTGAGAGGTGTTGGACCGGATCGCCGTCCTGCCCATCACCCGAACCGTTGTCAGCATCGCCACAGGATCGCCAAACCGAGACATCTACACACCGGATCGTCTACGAAATACCGCGGACCAACTATTGCTACGTGCACGCCCGCCAGATTTATCCGGCGTCGACTGCTGCGAAGCCTTGTCAAGTTTCGCCCTGGCCTTCTCACGCCAACTCCGTGAGCCAGTCGGTGATGATTTCGTCGGCGATGCTGCCGCTGTGCTTGCAACGGGGTCTGCGGGCACGTCGGCGCCAGGGGGAGCAAAGGTGAAACGAGGGGGTCGCGCAAGCTCCGAGTTGGGCGGGACGAATGTCGTTGGGCCGTGGATGCCCAGTATGGGTGGCGTGCTCGTGGCGGGGCCTTGTGACTGAACATATATGGACATGCCGTGCGACCCAGGAGGGAAAAATGGGGCGCTTGATGACGGCACGCTCCTAGCCGAGACGTAGTTTTGTGGTGGGAGGCTCTCTACAGGAGCATACCCGTCTGGATAAAAGAGTGACTGCTGCGGGGGCGGGACATCTGGAGGTGTAGCGCGCCCATGTTGTAACCTTGAAGGATGTGGCGAGGGAGAATGGGGGTTTGGTGGGGTAACGTCGTCGGAGTGTTCAGTGTGCCCAACTGCGTGCATGGGACGCGAGGATGCCGCAGCAGATCCAAGATTCATCGCTGTGGCGAGTGCGATGGGAGGGTCGGGGGAAGTAACAAGTTCGTTAAGGAATGAATGTAGTTCGTGTGGGTCGGTCGGAGGGCTTGAGTAGTTGAATGTCGGGCGATGGAACGACGTTGGGGGTGCGAGCAACGAAGAATCACCGATCGAGCTTCTCTCGTCCGGGTCGTCAGCTTCAAACTGGTCTGGAGGAGAGTCGTGATGGTCGGAAGGCATGTTGGGTGTTTTGCTGCATGAGAAGTCAAGAGGCCAAAGGGAGACCTTTGAGACGGCCAGCTCACGTAATACAATCATCACGTACTTGTAGTTGGACACTGGGCTGCACTGCCCCTCACGCAGGATCGGGAGGATGCGCGAGGGCGAGAGCTTACCGAAGATGTTTGGCCATGGCATAGCGGGCAATAGTCCGTCGGGATTTTGTTTCTAACGAGATTCAGTTAAAGGCAATCAGAAATGATCTAATGACGAATTTGCAAAGAAAACGGGCGTTGATCACTCCGGAGGAGGGGGGAGAGTGAGTGTAGGGCTGTGGACGCGATTTAGGGTGGGGACCCCAAAATGCGCGCGGACAGCTTTTTTTGAAGGGGAAGGGACAGGATCGAGCACAGCGCACTACGTCTTTGACAGAGATGGGGAGGGGTGTGTCGAAGCAGCGACGAGCGTGACCGTAGCGCCCACGGATAGGACGCATGACAGCCACGCAAGGACAAAGTCACGCATATGAAGGGCAGACGAACAAGTCTGCCCCTTCTTCAGCACTGGTCATTCAGACGGCGTGATTGACGGCGTATGTCAACAAGAGTGCATTTGCGGGGGCAGAAAGGCGGGAGTAGGGGCTAGGGACACAAAATTGATCGTTGCTGCTGGACATTTTTTGTCTTGGGCTGTGAAGGTCACCAGCCTGGCTGGGCCGGTAAATGTCGCTTGTAATACGTTTCGTTGAAAAGAGTTTTTGGCAGGGACAAGGGACATGGGAGACATCCACAGTGGAAAAAAAATCCCAAGTTTGAGGGGTTGACTTGTCGTGAAAGGAGAGATGAGTGATCGCTCGGACTGTTTGCTGTTGCTGTGTTGTGCTGGCTGTCGCTCGTTCGTTGACAAAAGGCACACCGTCGGCCCTGCTCGGCGCGGCGCGGCCACTCCCGGACAGTGACTCCTCACCAATTCGTTTGGCTTTCATCCACAGCCTTGATGCTATCAACGGGTTTATTGGACGTTTACGGCAAGTCGGTCATACCGTTGATGTGGAGCTGCTGCCTCGCCCTTTGCCCTATCATGGGTAGGGTGACCACGACCACTACTGTAGTGCCCCAATGAGGGACACCGCTCGGTCCGGGAAAATACCCCCGTGATTATGTAATGATAAATATGAATAAACAATAAACAAAACCAAAGAGACAGTGATGCCCATGTGCTGAGGCACTGGCAGTGAACACCATGCGACGAGCGCGAGAGGCTCTGCACGCACACATGAACGCATAATGTTTGATGAATTTCTGCAGAATCACAAGCTATTGACCTTTTCGCCATGTAACGGACAGCCTTCCCGATCGTTGCGTATGTACAGGACAATAATCAAGTTACAAGTTGCGGTTGCAGCTCAGGCTCGAGAACCACTGGCATGTGGCACATGATGGGAGGCCTAGACGATGCGTTGAGGGGGAAGGACTTGAGAGGGCGGGGGTCGTCATTACATCAACCCGGCCAAGGCGAAGAAGCAAGCGGAACAAAAGGAGAATAATAATAATAATAAAGGATCAAAAGTCCCAAACGGAATGGGAACGGGGGTGGCTTCTCCGCTGCCCACGGCGCGTAGAAGCGCAACTCTGATACTTTACATATCTATCATACGGTAATGTTATCTCCATGATGATCTCGGAGGTCTCCTACTTCTACTTGTCGTAAGTTGCACCCGCGGGAGGGCGTCATCTCTCAAGCCAAAACGCAATGCCACGATGTTAAGTCGCAACCGCAGCGAGCTGGAAGTCTCGGAAACTGTAAGCGCCAACGGTCCGGTCCGGGCACCCAACCCGTTTCGCTGCTCTCATCCCGGAGTCAACAAACAGCATTTCTCTCGCATCAGTGAGCGACGTTTCCCCCCTTTTTTCACGGGTCCTCATTTTTCTAGATGGCCTTATGAACTTCGTGAAGTACATCAGTCGCAACCTTGCGACATGTTTGTTTGTATCTTCTTACAATACTGTACAGTACGTTACGTTTAATTACAGGTGGGATCGATCCCATGATATCAGCGGAGAACCACCCCCGACAAACAAAAGGAAAAGGATCAGTCGGGTCAGTCACGGACGTCGTCGGCGGAACGATCCGTCCGTCGGACAGAAAAGAAGTCGGCTTTGTACGTTACACGGTCATGTTTGGTTCTTCGAAAAAGCACACGCGCACGCGAGTCATTCCGGTGGAGTCGGAAGTCCGCTACCGCATCTGGCCTCCGCCGCACCAGCTTCTCAGCTCGCGCTCCCGACGAGGACAACAAAGAGTCATCTTCATATGCACGCGCACGCAATCCTCGCATTACACGATGCTTTGCTTTTCATCTCCGCGCCCCACGTCACACGCAATAATGTCATGCGTGCAATTTACGCCTAGATGAACAAAAGGAAAATGTGACGTGTAATGGCTAAGTAGGTTATGCGTGAGCTGCAGCGGGAGTGGCGCATAGTTGGGGGGCGGGGGCGATAATCATCATCCATTCCGTGAGTGGTGATATCGGCGGCCCCACACCGACGGATCGACGACCTCATCAGGTAAAATCGATCCATCACACCACAAACCAGGCGGGCCGCCAAACCTTGTGTGCGCGCGGGGGAGGATGAGCGAACGAGAGGGAGCAAATCATCCTATTCTTCGCTTTTGGTAAAGTCTAAGGGGAAATTTTTTGCGAAACTCGGGGCAAACAGGTTACGTGTCCACGTTCTGTACCCATTTGGCGATATTACAGTATATCGAAAGACCTTTTGACAGTTGAGCCCAGTCCTTTCCTAGCTTGCCAGTATTGGACACTCAGGCTATCGCGGTCATTTCTAGCCCTCGAATTACCATCGAGCTCTGGCAGATGGTACAGGCAACGAGAAAATACACGGTAGAATGGGATGAAGAGAAGGACGAAAAAGTCGTTCGATTCCACCTGTTATGTGCAACAGACCGAAAATGGACAAGGTTTCCAAAACCTCCCGAAAAGTCCCGAGGAGCAAGGAGGTCGAATTGAATTCAAAAGTGTCCAGGCCCCGGGAAGAGAAGGTAGGAGGTAGTGAAGGGGGAAAGCTTAGAGGGGGAAAAAATCGTCGCAGAGATTAAGCTTCGTGATGTGTGTACGAGCAACTGTGTATGTGTTCACTTACGGTGGGTGTTTACCGTATGTGCTGTATCGTGACGTAAGGTCAACGTACAAACGCTAACGTAAGTCGGAGTAAAACCACCGCGTTCATACGCCGGTCGGGCACGTGGCCCCACCCACGAAATCAACTCCCTGGCAAGACCCACATACTAAGGTTCAAAACGTGGATGGCGATGATGGCCCTCTCTCCCTTCCCCTCTCGCTTTGAGTTGCGTCGACCCGAGACCCGAAATGAGTTGTGCACTGCCTCAGCGACTACCTTCCTCCTCCCTTATCTCGTATCAATTTTTTTTTTCAAACAGTAATCTACGCCACTTGCGATCAAAGCTTCCTCGGACTGTTTCTTCGTCTAGCAACAACCGAATACGGCGCCATCGGCAACGCCACCACCACCACCACCACACCACCACCACAAACCGACAAACGTGGACGAGAGTGGAAAGGAGTGCAATACAGTACGGTATGGCGTTATCAACATCAACCATGCAATTCAAACGACGCAGAAATTTTCAAAAAACGACATAGATAGGTCGAGACCCAAAAATATATATGAAAGGATCCATGGAACCAAAAAAATTTAAAATATATATATATATACCGGAGGCAGCGCTACAGCATGCCACGCACAAGCCACGCACCCACCTCACCTCCCGCCTTCTGAGGGGATGAGAGTAAAATACCCATGGAATGACGCTGTCGCGCGCCTCAGAGCCGGTACGCACTTGCCCTCTTTGCCTGCTCCGTAAGGCACCAGGCGACGCGCATCGCCGGTCCCCATTTACAGAGATAAGATACGCGCTTGACACATTCTCCTTTCTTCATCTTCCCTTGACACCGTGACACTATGAAAAGATGTCCGCCGCCTCTCCGCCGCTTACAACGAACGCCCCCATTTTGCAAGTGTCTATCGACCTGCCTGGCCGGTGATTACGCCCTAACCTTGACCTTGCCGCATGCGGGCACTCCTTCCCCGAAGGTCGGCGTCTGCGAGACGTTACATGTCTCGTCGGACTGTATGGATGGCACCATCGCTCCCAGTCGAGTCACTCATAGTCGCTCGTATCATCCCCTCATCATGCCCGTTGCTACTCGGTTTGCGCAGGCAATAAAAAGTTTCATTTTTAATATCCCTCGATCAATCTATCCGAGCGTGCAAACAATGCAACCTTGTTGAGAACTTTGGCCACGTTCATAGACCATAGACAATGAGTTCGCGGGATAGCCCGAAAACCTGCCTCATCACGCCCTATCGGTGTGGGTAACCCCGTGCTCGCGAAGCGCGGCTTTACGTCCGCGGCACCCTTCGCCCCGTCATGTCCGTTAGAGAGCGTGGGAGCGGAGGGGTTTTCATTTACGCATGCAGCATGCGCCAGAATCAATCAGAGCGAAGTCGCACCATATTGCGCCGAATCTCCGCAAGCGTGGGACCGGGGTCACCGGGGCGCCTCGTAAGGGTACCATTAACGCCCGGTGTGGTTGGGGAAAACCGGGGAGGTGATCGCTGGGTGCCGTGGCTTAAGCCACCGATTATCCTTTCCATCCCGCTCCGCGCGTACATACACGCGCGAGTCGTATGACTCGACGACATTCGGAAATCCTGCCTCCGCACACCCTTGATCGCGACCTCCCGCGGGACACTCCCCTCCCTCCTCCTGACTCGTCTTACCGGCGGGCGCCTGATTGCCTATCCGGGATTTTGCTAAATTTGCAACGTCGCAGGTATTGTATGCGAACCAATCAGCCGGCTCACGGCCGACTGAAACCTGGGGGGGAACCTCAAATCCAATTCCTCTTGATAAGATCAGATCTGGAAACTTGTCTCAGATATCGGGTGCGCTCATCACAAGGGCCCTTCTCGCGCCCCAAGCTCATCAGTGCGCAAATGTCCCACTTTCCCTGTTATCGCGGGAGAAAAAGACATAACCGTTACTCTCTGATATGCCATAAGATGTGTCTAGTGATGAAACTTCATCGCGCAGTGTGTGGATACGGGATAGAAAGAAAAGTTTCCGGCGTCCCAGTGGAGCGGAAAGCTCGCCTACTTCGTCATCTTCCAGAACCTCAACCGGTCTGATCAGTGATAAGCACGAGATTGATATTCCACGGCGCATGGGGAAGGAAGGGGGGGGGGAGACGTCGCGGGGTGTGAGGGTGTGAGGGTGGGACCCCCTATGGAGACCTGCCACCGAGAATGTCCGTGATGATTAGACTAGACTGCATTGAGGGCGTCACACGTTTAACGACGACGACAGTTGGGCGGCAGAACCAAGCAATTCTAATGTGACCGGCTGACTGAGGGATGCCAGATGGAGTGAGCAAGCTGCGCCACCGCGTGACGATAGCGAGGGTGTACAGCTTGGCGGGGTGAATAGGTCAAATGGAGACATTTAGACGCTCGGGGTACTCACAAAGTCTAGGAAAGGAAGAGCTCAGACGGACTTTCCTAGGAGAGTAGGCCTGTTTCGGGCAGCCCATGGAAGCAAAACCCGATCATGTCGATCAGACAAGGTTTTTGTTTCCGCCACTTCTGGATAGGTGTATGAGGGGGACGCTGTATCCAAGGCGACGACGATACACGTTCCCTCCGAGTAGTAACCATGGGCCCATGCGTCGATAGATAATAGAAATAGAAAGATGGTCCAGGCGTTGACAGTGGCAGTGCCTACAGGTGCCCCTGCCGAAAGACAAATTGGACGAAATTTATCGGGAGAAAGTCAGCGCACACAAGAGAGGATCCGATCACATCATCGTGGTCACACCGATATTTTCTTGCAGGGACAAAGTCGAAAGTCGAATGACAGAGAGACATGACAAGGGCAAAGGGTTATCCTCCTCCTTTCGGTCTCCGACCTCGCAACCTCATGTCCTCCCGGCAAAAGCGGCGTCGGTGGAGCATGCAAGCGTTGCGTGGTCGTCGGGTATGTCAGTGTAGTTAGCATGAGGACACGAATGAAATGGTCACGGGGCCAGGCACGGCCCCACGCCGCTGCTCAGAAAGCTCACGACATGTCCATGTCACGAGCGCAAAATTAGACCTATATTTGCTAGGGTTTCCGAGAATTGCTGACAGCCGGTGCGTCAGCGGGCCAAAAAGAAATAGAGCAAAAGGGGAGGGCGCTCTTGGGCGCGCGACCGGCACGTAAATGACGAGGCGTGGGGAAATAAAGGGACAAGAACGAGGATCCGAAATGTCCATCTGATCATGCGGCTCTAATACTACTAGTCTGTCGGATCTTTTCCATATACATTGTTTCTTTTTTTTGCGATCCTCGAGGCGGATGAAGGGAGAAAGAACTGAAATAGGGTAAAGAGGGAAAAAGAGGCGGGAGGTAATGTGTCCAAGGGGAGGGAGAGGGAGGAGAGGTGTTTCCTGTGCAGAGGGCGCAAGGAACCGTGACCGGTTATCCGGTAAGTGAAGTGGCGCATGGGGAATAGGTGAACATCCGAGACAGGCCAGGATTGGTAGAATTAGGCGCGTAGGGAAAGTAAAGCATATTGGATGGGCAGACGACGTAGGACGGAAAGGAAAGCAAAGGAGATTTGAAGATATTGTGTTTGCTATTACCAGATGGGGTGTACGGGAGTGGAGAAAAGGGAACTAGAGAGAGCCGTGGTGTTCACAGGACCAGGGCAGGGACTGAGCAAGATTATGAAATCAATAAAAGGGAACCGGTGGGACTGCCCAGATGGGAAAGCCGATTAGCAAAAAGCCGAATATTTTAATGATGGGAAATGTGATAAAATGCGATGCACACAACATCAATGTATCAAACATTAGTTTGCCAGAGGAAATGGAGAAACATTGTGGTGAAAGAGTTTCGTTGCATCATTCAATGTTGGTTTGTCCCATCGAGTCATCCCTCCATCCGTCATTCGAAGATGATGGCTGAGCGGAGGCGGGGAAAAGAGAGATGGAACACGGACGGGTCTGACCTGCCAATTCGGGTCGCACAATGGCTCGGGCCAGGAAATTGGCCTGACTCGTTCGGGAGAGTCGCACCGTTAAGACTCACGAGGGAAAAAAAGAATATATATATTATTAAAAAAAAAGATCATGAGCATGAGCGGAGAAAATAGGCGAAGGGATGGGAAATGGAAGTGGTCAAGGAAGGAGATAAGTATGAGAATATTGTTACCCACTTAGCCATTGGGAAAAAGAAAGACAATAACACAAGGCGGCGGCAGTGGCGGACATATTATTTGTTATTATTTGTGAATAGAATGGATGACCGAACATTCCCGTTTTGTCGAATGTGCCTCGACGATCCAGATCGGGCAAAGGACCCAATCAATGGGTTGACCAGTCAAGCGCTCTGTTCAAGTTCAGATCTCGCCATTACGGCTGATGCTCCTTCGGGGGCGAAGGGGGGGAAAACCTTGCTTGACCTTCGGGGGGGACTCTCGTATAAAGCCTCACTACGCT